>Ga0307478_10000261_pt1 | contig 59017 bp, 56 predicted proteins | sample atmos_gasesECM4C_2_FD_203713 | JGI IMG/M metagenome (GOLD analysis project Ga0307478, IMG submission 203713) | Hardwood forest soil microbial communities from Morgan-Monroe State Forest, Indiana, United States - atmos_gasesECM4C_05 | ecosystem: Environmental > Terrestrial > Soil > Temperate...
GACGGTCGGACGATCGGGTTCCCGGCTGGCGTGGGCGTCGGGGTGGCCACCGGCTTGAACGTCACGGAATAGGTGGTATTCGCAGCCAGCGGGTGGTCCGGAATGATCACGAGGCTCTGCCCGACCCAGTGCTTCGTCACCGATGTGGCCGGTTGCATGACAACCGACTCCGCCACGGCGGTCTTGTCGACTGGCCCGGTGAAGGGGATCACGATCGGCTCCCCGGTTCCAACATTCGTCTGCTTGTCGATCCGGCCGATGTTGTAGGCGACCTGCGGCGCCTCGGTCTGTCCGTGAAGGTAGATCTCGACGCCGAGCACGACCACGAAGCCGACCGCGACCGCGGCCATCGCGGGCACGAGCCTGTTCGGCGACAGCCTGAAGGGGAACCAGGACCGCGACGCGCGAGCTGGGAGCGTCCGTCGTGCTTCGGTCATCAGTTTGGCCCGCAGGTAGTCATGGAAGTGCGGGTCCAGCGGCGGCGCGGCAGGCCGCGACGCCTTGAGGAGATCCACGACCGCGCGATCGGCCGGATCGGCGAAGAGCTCTTCGAGTTCGGGATCGTTCATCACGTCACACCAATCTCGACTTCAGGCGGCAGCTCGCGGCGAAGCCGTTCGACAGCCCGGTGCAGCAGCAGCTTGACCGCTCCCGAGCTCTTGCCCAGGATCTGGGCAATCTCTTCGATCTTGCGGTCCTCGCTGAACTTGAGCACCATGGCCGCCCGCTGCTGGCGGGGCAACTGGTCGATGGCCGCCCAGATCCGGCGGCTCCGGTCGCGCCGGACGACCTCGTCGACCACCGCCGGGGCGGTACTCGGCAGGCTCGAGCCTTCCTCGAGATCCACCTCACCGTGCAGTCCGCGGTAGTGGTCGGCGACCGCGTTCAAGGTGATCTGGTAGAGCCAGGACGAGAACGGATGGCCCGAATAGGTGTATCGCTTGATATTTCTAAGCGCTTTGAAAAACACCTCCGATGTCACATCCTCGGCTAGGGACTGGTCTCGAACTCTGGAATACGCAAATCGATAAATCTGCGGGAAATAGCGGTCATATAGGGCCCCGAACGCGTCAGGGTCTTGCTTCGCTCGCTCGACCAGTTCCCGCTCTTCAAATTCCGGCATCAGGGCACCCCATTGGGCGCCCGCTGCAGACTGAACGGGTGGCGCCCCCACTTGGTTACGTGTCGGGCCAATGTACCAGCAACTCCCCGTGTATGAAAAGTCGCCAGAGGTGAGAGAGGTTACGGAGTCATCGGGCCCGCCGGCCCACGCGAGCGGCGCTTTAGTGCCACGCGAGCGTTTGAGGCGGTTCGTGGCGGCTATAATCAGCCCGTCACCGACGGCACGCCACCCACAAGGAGACCAGCCGCCGATTGATCCCTCGATACGCCCATCCGGAGATGAGCGAGATCTTCTCCCCAAAGCAGCGCTACGAGTTGTGGCTGCGGATCGAACTCATCGTCGCTGAGGGGTGGGCCGAGATCGGCGAGATCCCGCGGTCGGCGCTCGACCGTCTCCGCCAGGCTCGCGTCGATGCCGATCACATCGCGCGGCTGGAGGAGCGGGTGGGGCACGACGTCGTGGCGTTTCTGGATTCTCTGGCCGAACCCCTGGGCGACGACGCCCGCTACCTGCACCGGGGCCTGACGTCGTCCGACGTGCTCGACACCGCGCTGGCCCTGCAGCTGGTCGCCGCGGCGGACATCCTTCTAAAGGATGTCGACCGGCTGTCCTCGGTGATCCGGCGTCGCGCCGTCGAGGAGCGCGACACCCTGATGGCCGGCCGCACCCACGGCATCCATGCCGAGCCGATCAGCTTCGGCTTCGTCCTGGCGGGCTGGCTCGATGAGCTCGACCGCGACCGGCAGCGGTTGGTCACCGCCCGCGAAGACATCCGGGTTGGCAAGCTCTCCGGTGCGGTGGGCACGCACGCCACGGTCGAGCCGCGGGTGGAGGAGTCGTCGCTGAAGAAGCTGGGGCTCAAGGTGGCCCCGGTCACCACCCAGGTGATCGCCCGCGACCGTCACGCCGCCTACCTGACGACGCTGGCTGTCCTCGCCGGCGGCCTGGAGAAGTTCGCGACCGATATCCGGCATCTGCAGCGCACCGAAGTCTCCGAGGTCCGTGAGCCGTTCGGCGAAGAGCAGAAAGGCTCGTCGGCGATGCCGCACAAGCGCAACCCCATCCTCAGCGAGCGCATCTGCGGCCTGGCTCGAGTCGTGCGGGGCTACGCACAGACGTCGCTCGAGAACCAGGCGCTCTGGCACGAGCGGGACATCAGTCACTCCTCAGCCGAACGCATCATTTTCCCCGATGCCTGCACCTTGCTCGATTACATGCTGCAGCTGATGGCCGACATCATCGAGGGAATGACGATCGATCGGGAGCGGATGCGCGCCAACCTCTACCGCAGTGGCGGCGTGGTGTTCTCGCAACGCGTCCTGCTGGCGCTGGTGCAGAAGGGGATGTCGCGGCAGGACGCCTACCGGGTGGTCCAACGCACCGCCCTCAGCGCGCTCGACGGCGGGCCGGACTTCAAGACGGCCATCGGGCAGACGCCGGAGGTTCGTGAGCGGTTGACGGAGCGCGAGCTGGCTGAGCTCTTCGACCCGGCGTTCTACCTGCGCCACCTCGACGTGACCTTCGAGCGCCTTGGCTTGGAACCGATTGCAGTGGAGGCAAAAGCATGACCGCGATCCTCACTACATCACTACCCTTGCCGCTGCACTCACGCGGCAAGGTTCGCGACACCTACCGGCTGAGCGATCGCGAGCTCCTGATGGTGTCGACCGACCGGCTCTCCGCCTTCGACGTCGTCCTGCCCACACCGATTCCGGAAAAGGGCCGGGTCTTGAATCAGCTCTCGCTCGCGTGGTTCCACGAGACCGGCGGCCTGGTCCGCAACCATCTGTCCCCGGATCAGACGATCGCCCCTGCGCTGCTCGACGCCCAGCCGGACCTGGACCAGCGCAGCATGCGGGTCGTCATGGCGCAGCCGGTCATGTTCGAGTGCGTGGTGCGCGGCTACATCTCGGGGTCCGGCTGGAAGGATTACCAGCGGACCGGGTCGATCGCCGGTGAGCCGTTGCCGGCCGGATTGAAGGAAAGCGACCGGTTGCCCGAACCGATCTTCACTCCGGCGACCAAGGCCCTGACCGGCCATGACGAGAACATCTCGCGCGCCGAGCTGGCCAACCGCGCCGGCGCCGAGCTGGCCCAGACGCTCGAACGGCTCAGCCTCTCGCTCTTCCGCTTCGGCGTGGAGCGCGCGCTCGAACGCGGGCTCATCCTGGCCGACACGAAGTTCGAGTTCGGCTTGCTCGACTCGGAGGTGATCCTGATCGATGAGGTGCTGACGCCGGATTCCTCGCGTTTCTGGGATCTCGAGCAGTACCAGCCAGGTGGCCCGCAACCATCATTCGACAAGCAATACGTCCGCGACTACCTGGAAGAGATCGGCTGGAACAAGCAACCCCCGGCGCCGCCGCTCCCGGATGACGTCGTCGCCGGCACCAGTGCTCGCTATCTCGAGGCGCTGCGGCGTCTCAACGTGTTGTCCGCCGCAGGGCGTCAATGACGTATCGAGCCGAGGTGTTCGTCACCCTCAAACCGGTCGTCAACGACCCGGCCGGTCTGACCATCAAGGGTGGTCTCCACTCGCTCGGCTTCGATTCCGTGACCGACGTGCGAGCGGGCAAGTACCTGGTGGTCACGCTCGAGGCGGACGATGAGAGCCAGGCGCGCGCCCGAGTCGAGGAGATGACCCGGCAACTCCTGGCCAACGCGGTCATCGAGGATTCCCGTATCGAGCTCGCATCTCCCTCCCCCCTTGCGGGGTCTCAAATTCCCTCCCCCTCTGGGGGTGGGCAGGGTGGGGGCCTGCGCGCTTGAACACCGGCATCGTTGTCTTTCCCGGCACCTGGAGTGACCGGGACTGCGACCACGCGGTCAACGAGGTGCTCGGCCAGCCGGCCCGCTACCTCGACCATCGCGAGGAGCGCCTCGACGACCTCGACCTCGTGATCCTGCCGGGAGGTTTCTCCTATGGCGATTACCTGCGCTGTGGCGCGATCGCCCGCTTCGCCCCGGTGATGGAGGCGGTGACCGACTTCGCCAACCGCGGCGGATTGGTACTGGGGATCTGCAATGGCTTCCAGATCCTGCAGGAGGCGCGCCTGCTCCCCGGTGCGCTGCTGCGGAACGCATCGTGTGAGTTCCGCTGCGAGTGGGTCAACCTCCGCGTCGAGCAGAGCGAATCCGCCTTCACGCTCGACTGCCGTCCGGGCCAGGTATTGCGCATCCCGATCTCCCACGGCGAGGGCAATTTCTTCGCTGACACAGAAACGCTTCAGGCGATCGAGCGAAATGGCCAGGTCGTCTTTCGCTACTGCGCGACCGACGGACGTGTGACCCCGGAGTCGAATCCGAACGGATCGTTGGGCAACATCGCCGGCATCGCCAATGCGCGTGGCAACGTCGTCGGCATGATGCCGCATCCGGAGCGGGCCTGCGAGGACCTCCTTGGTGGGAGCGACGGTCTCGCCGTGTTCCGCTCGGCGATCCACGCGCTGGCACGGGTGGCGGTCTGATGGCGATCGCGATGAGGCGCGCCCAGCTCGACGAGATCGCGCTGACCGAGGACGAGTACCGCGCCATTGTGCGCGCCATCGGGCGCGATCCCAACGACCTCGAGCTCGGAATGTTCGGCGCGCTCTGGAGTGAGCACTGCTCCTACAAGACCTCGAAGGCGTTGCTCCGTCAGCTCCCGACCGAAGGTCCTGATGTGCTGCAGGGGCCGGGCGAGAACGCCGGAGCGGTCGATATCGGCGACGGGCTCGCCGTCGTCTTCAAGATCGAGTCACACAATCACCCCTCGGCGATCGAGCCCTATCAGGGTGCCGCTACCGGCGTCGGCGGCATCCTTCGCGACGTCTTCGCGATGGGCGCTCGCCCGATTGCGATTCTCGATTCGCTGCGCTTCGGGCCCCTCGATTCCGGACACAACCGCCACCTGTTTGCTGGTGTGGTCGCGGGCATTGGTGGTTACGGCAACTGCTTCGGCTGCCCAACGGTCGGCGGGGAGGTCTATTTCGACGTCGGCTACAGCGACAATCCGATCGTCAACGCGATGTGCGTCGGCCTGGTCGCGCATGACCGGTTGCGTCGCGCCGCCGCCGATCGGGCGAGTGACGTCGTGCTGCTGGTCGGCGCCGATACCGGACGCGACGGCATTCAGGGGGCGACCTTCGCCTCGGTGGAAATGAATGAGCGGTCCGCCGAGCGCCGGCCGGCCGTGCAGGTCGGCAACCCGTTCCTGGAAAAGCTGCTCTGCGAGGCGTGCCTGCGGCTCAACGAGCTCGAGGGCGTCACCGCCATCCAGGATCTGGGCGCGGCCGGGCTGACCAGCGCCGCCAGCGAGCTCGCCCATCGGGGCCGTCGCGGCATCGATATCGAGGTCGATCGGATCAGCCGCCGCGAACAGGGCATGACGCCCTACGAGGTAATGCTGTCCGAGTCGCAGGAGCGGATGCTGGTCGTGGTGCGGCCGAATGCCGAAGCGGCGGCGCGCCAGGTCTTCGACCATTTCGAGCTCCACGCTGACCGCATCGGCACCGTGACCGGGACCGGGCGGATCCGCATCCGTGATCACGGAGTTTCGGTGGCCGATATCCCGCTGAAGGCGCTGGTGGACGGCGTTCCGCTGCGATCACCGGTCGCGTCTTTCCCCGACAGGCAACCCACGGTTGTGTTGCCGGCCGTCGAGGAGCCCGAGGCGGTCCTGCTCGATTTGATCGCGAGCCCGAACCTCCGCAGCCGTCGCCCCATCTATCGGACCTACGACCACCAGGTGCAAGACAACACGGTAATCGGCCCAGGCTTCGATGCGGCGCTGCTGCGTGTGCCCGGAACCAAGAAGGGTCTGGCGTTGACGACGGATGGCAACCCCTGGTACGTGGCACTCGACCCCTACGAGGGGACCAAGGCCGCCGTCGCCGAGGCGGCGCGCAACATCGTCTGCACCGGCGCCCGCCCGATCGCGGTGACCAACTGCCTGAATTTCGGCAACCCGGAGCGCCCGGCCATCTACGGCCAGTTGCAGGAGAGCATTCGGGGGCTCGCCGATGCCTGCCGCGCGCTGGAATTGCCGGTGGTCAGCGGCAACGTCAGCCTCTACAACGAGACGAGTGAGCGGAACATCCCACCGACGCCGGTGATCGGCATGGTCGGCCTGCTCGACGACCTGTCTCTTCGATGCCCTTCCGGATTCCGGGAGGACGGCGACCTCGTGTTCTTGCTGGGTGAGACGCGCGAGGAGCTCGCCGGAAGTGAATATATGCGTCTGCTTGGCGCACCCGCTGAAGGGCGGCCCCCGATGGTGAGTCTCGAGATGGAGCGTCGCCTGCAGGCCGCCATGCTCGATTCCATCGGTCGAGGGGTGATACGCTGCGCCCACGATGTCTCCGACGGAGGCTTGCTGATCGCGCTGGCGGAAAGCGCCCTCTACGGTGGACGCGGGCTACGCTGTCCCGCCATCGTCGGGCCGGTCAGCCGCGAGGCGTTCTACTTCGGCGAGTCACAGGGACGGGTGGTCGTGAGTGTCGCCCCGCGCCGGGTGCCTGACCTGCAGCAATTGATGGCGAAGCATCACATTCCGCTCTACGCCGTGGGCGTCGTCGGCGGCGAGGATTTCCAGATTGGATCGGATATCCGGCTTTCGCTGGATAGCCTGCGACAGGCATGGGAGACCGCGTTTTGAACCGCCGCCATCCGATGGCCGATGAACGAATGCACGAGGAGTGCGGGCTGTTCGGCATCGACGCGCCCGGCGAGGATGTTGCCAACCTGACCTACTTCGGGCTCTATGCCCTGCAGCACCGCGGCCAGGAAAGCGCCGGGATCGCCACCAGCGACGGCCGGACCATGCGGATGCACAAGGACATGGGGCTCGTCGCACAGGCTTTCGACCCGGCGTCGCTCGAGCGTTTGACCGGCCACCTGGCGCTCGGGCACACGCGGTACTCGACGACGGGCTCGAACCGGCTGGAGAACGCCCAGCCCATTCTGGTCGAGCACCCGCAACTCGGCACGCTCGCGATCGCCCACAACGGCAACCTCACGAATAGCCAGCGGCTTCGCGAGGATCTCGAGCATCTGGGTGTTCGCTTCAAGACCTCCAGCGACACCGAGGTGCTCGCCGAGCTGGTCGCGCACACCAACGGCACCGACCTGGTGTCCGTCTTGCGCCGCGCGCTGCCGCGGCTGCAGGGCGCTTACTGCCTGCTGTTCCTTACGAAGGACGTGCTCGTCGGCGTGCGGGATCCCCTTGGGATCCGGCCGCTGTGTCTTGGTCGGCTTCCCGATGGCGGTGCGATCATTACCTCCGAGACCTGCGCGCTCGACACCGTCGGCGCCGAGTTCGTTCGCGAGATCGAGCCGGGCGAGGCGGTCATGATCGGCCGCGGTGCGCCCATCGCCGAGCAGGTGATGCCCTCGCCCCGCAAGGCGATGTGCATGTTCGAGTTCATTTATTTCGCGCGCCCGGACTCCCATCTGCAGGGGCAATCGCTGTACGAGGCGCGTCGCAATATGGGCCGCGAGCTGGCCCGCGAGGCGCCCGCCGAGGCCGACATCGTGATCTCCCTGCCGGACTCGGGCACGCCGGCCGCCGTCGGATTCGCCGAGGCGAGCGGCATTCCCTATAGCGAGGGTTTGATCAAGAGCCGCTACATCACCCGCACCTTTATCCAACCCAACGAGCGGCTGCGCAACGTTGGCATCAAGCTGAAGTTCAATCCCTTGCGCGAGATCCTGCAGGGGAAGCGCGTCGTGCTGGTCGACGACTCGATCGTGCGGGGCACCACCAGCCGGAAGATCGTGGAGGAACTGCGCCGGGCCGGGACGGCCGCCGTCCATTTCCGGGTCAGCAGTCCGCCCATCCAGTGGCCGTGTTTCATGGGCATCGATATCGCCAGCCGTTCCGAGCTGATCGCCTCCGGTCGGAGCGTGGAAGAGGTCGAGCACCTGATCGGCGCCGACTCGCTGAAGTACCTGAGCAAGGCCGGGCTGTTCCGCGCGGTGAAAAACGTCAGCGGCTTCTGCATGGCCTGTTTCGACGGCGACTACCCGGTGCCGGTGCCGGTGCAGCTCGAGATGGACAAGCTGGCACTGGAGACCGCCGCCAGGTGACGACCTACCGTGATGCCGGCGTGGACATCGACGCCGGCAATTGGACCGTCGAACTGATCCGCCCGCTGGCCGCGGCCACCCAGGGCCCGCAGGTGCTGGCCGGTGTCGGTCCGTTCAGCGGCCTGTTCGCCCTCGACACCACTCGCTACCGGCAACCGGTGCTGGTGGCGAGCACCGATGGTGTGGGGACCAAGGTCTTGCTGGCGATCGGTGCCGGCCGTCATGCCCAGATCGGCGCCGACCTGGTGAACCACTGCGTCAACGACGTGCTGACGGCGGGCGCCGAACCACTTTTCTTCCTCGACTATGTCGCGACTGGTGTCCTGGAACCGCCCGTTGTGGCCGAGCTCGTCTCCGGGATGGCCGATGCCTGTCGCCAGGTCGACTGCGCGCTGCTCGGTGGCGAAACCGCGGAGATGCCCGGCGTCTACCAACCCTCGACCTACGATATCGCCGGCTTCATGGTCGGTGCCTGCGAGCGCGATGCGATCATCGACGGCACCTCGATCCGCGAAGGCGATGCGCTCCTGGCGCTCCCCTCGACCGGCCTACACACCAACGGTTACAGCCTGGCCCGGCGGGTGATCCCGCGCCAGGCGCTCGGCCAGACGATCCCCGGCAACGGTCACACCGTCCTCGACGCGCTGCTGGCGCCGCACCGCGCCTACCTCGAGCCGGTGCGACGATTGCGTCAGGCGGTCGAGATCAAAGGCCTGGCGCACATCACCGGCGGCGGCGTGGTTGGCAACTTGCCACGTATCCTGCCCGTCGGCCTCGGGGCTCGCGTTCAGCGCGGCACCTGGCCCGAGCCCGCGATCTTTTCCTACCTCGCGCCCTTCATCCCCGACGAGGAGATGTGGCGAACGTTCAATATGGGGCTCGGGATGATCGTCGTGGTCGATGAGGCCAGTGCCGCCACCGCCCTGCGCCTGCTCGAAGGCGAGATCTTCGTGGTCGGCGATATCGTGGCGTCCGAGCGGCGACGTGTTCAGATCCTGGAGTGAGTGCAGAATCCCCTCCCGCTGCGGGAGAGGCGGGATTCTTCCCTCCCCCTCTGGGGGAGGGCAGGGTGGGGGCTTTTAGGCAATGAGCCGGCTACGCGTCGGCGTCCTGGTCTCCGGCCGAGGCAGCAACCTGCAGGCGCTGATCGAGGCGGCCAAAGACCCGATGTACCCGGCGCGGGTGGTGATGGTCTGTGCCAATCGCGACTGCCCGGCGCTCGAGCTGGCAAAGAAGGCGGGCATTTCGCGAGAAATATTTCGCCTCGCAAATTTTCCCGACCGCAGGGCGCGCGATCTCGTGATGGCCAGGACGCTCCACACGCACGACGTGGAATTGGTGGTCTGCGCTGGATACGACGCCATCCTGGAGCATGCGTTCATCCGCCAATTCGAAGGCCGGATCATCAACATCCATCCGTCCCTGCTTCCTGAGTTCGCGGGCACGATGGACGCGGTCGGCATGGCGCTGCAAAGCGGCGTCAAGGAAACCGGCTGCACCGTGCACCTCGTGACCGACGATGTGGACCAGGGACCGATCCTCGCGCAGCGGCGGGTCGAGGTCCGTCCAGACGACACGGTCGAGAGCTTGCGCGAACGGATCCAGACCGAAGAGCACACCCTGCTGCCGGTCGTCGTCAAGCGACTCGCCGGCCAACCGCTGCCGCTTTCGCTGTGAACGCGCTGCTCAGCGTCTCCGATAAGACCGGCCTTGTCGATTTCGCCCGTGGGCTCGGCGGCCTCGGCGTCACGATGTACGCGACCGGCGGCACCGAGCGCGCCCTGCGCGAGGGTGGGATTCCAGTGCACCCCCTCCAGGAACTCACCGGGTTTCCGGAGATGCTCGACGGACGCGTCAAGACGCTGCATCCCAACGTCCACGCGGGCATCCTGGCGCGGCGTGACGAGCCGCGCCACCTCCAGGAACTCGCCGATCGCGAGCTGAAGCTGATCGACTTGGTCGTCGTCAACCTGTACCCCTTCGTCGAGACCGTCTCGGCGGGCGCCGCTCCTGCCGACGCCATCGAATCGATCGACATCGGGGGCGTGACGTTGCTGCGGGCCGCGGCAAAGAACCATGATCATGTCCTGCCGGTGGTGCGACCGACCGACTATCCCGTCGTGCTGCAGGCCCTCAAAGACCCGGGCGGCATCCCAGCGTCGCTGCGCCGCCACCTCGCCGCCGTGGCGTTCGCCCACACCGCCGCCTACGATGCCGCCATCGGCGAGCACCTTCGCGAGCCGCACGTGCAGAAAATGCTGCCCGAAGACTTCACCCTGGGCGGCCACAAGATGCGCGACCTCCGCTACGGTGAGAATCCGCACCAGTCGGCGGCGTTGTATCGAACGGTCGAAGGCGGCGGAGTCGCGGGGGCCAAGCAGTGGCAGGGACTCGAGCTCTCCTACAACAACCTCCTCGATACACAGGCGGCCTGGTCGCTGGTGGGTGATTTCTCGACGGTCGCCGTCGCCATCATCAAACACGCCAACCCGTGCGGGGTCGCCGTCGGCAACGATCCGGTCGATGCCTTCGACCGCGCGCTGGCCAGCGATCGCCGGTCAGCCTTCGGCGGCATCGTCGCCGTGAATCGGCCGGTCGATGCGACCCTGGCAAAGGGCCTGACCGAGGTCTTCCTCGAGGTGGTGGTGGCGCCGTCCTTCGATCAGGCGGCCCTCGAGATCTTCAAGGCGAAGCCGAAACTGCGGGTGCTGCAGCCCGGGACGGGGTCGCCGCAGCTCGCCCTGGACATCCGCCCGATCACGGGCGGTTTCCTGGTTCAGACCGCCGATCACACGGGGAGCACGCTGGGCGACGCTCGCGTCGTGACGGCGACGACTCCGGACGATGCGACGATGCAAGACCTGCAGTTCGCGTGGACGGTGACCAAGCACGTGCGATCGAACGCCATCGTGCTGGCGCATCAGGGCGCGACCGTCGGTGTCGGCGCCGGCCAGATGAGCCGCGTGGAGGCGGTCGAGCTTGCCGTCCATCGCGCCGGTGCACGAGCGGCGGGCTCGGTGCTCGCCAGCGATGGTTTCTTTCCATATCCGGACGGCGTCGAGGTCGCGGCGCGTGCGGGCGTGCGGGCGATCGTCCAGCCGGGTGGGTCGGTGAAGGACACCGAGGCGATCGCGGCCGCCGACGCCGCGGGGGTGTCGATGGTGTTGACCGGCGAGCGCCACTTCAAGCACTGATGGCCAACTCGGAGAAGACCCGCGGGGTCTCGACCAGCCCGGATGTCTCGCTCGACGAGCTGCAACTGGCGGTCAGGAATCACTCGTTGCCCCTCGAGGCGCTGCGCTACCCGATCACCCCGATCGGCCTGCATTATCTGCTGATCCATTTCGACATTCCACGCGTCGATCCATCTGAATGGCGGCTCGTCGTCGGGGGTCACGTGCGCGCCCCACTTACGTTGACGCTCGACGACCTGCAGCGACGTCCGTCGCTGACTCGGGCCGTGACGATGGAATGCGCCGGGAATGGCCGCGCCAACCTGTCGCCTCGCCCGCTGAGCCAGCCATGGCTGTTCGAGGCGGTTGGGACGGCCGAGTGGACCGGGACGTCGTTGCGGGCGCTGCTCGAGGCGGCGGGGCCTCTCGACGGCGCCGTCGAGGTCGTGTTCACCGGTTTGGATCGGGGTGTTCAGGGTGGCATCGAGCAACAGTACGAGCGCAGCCTGACACTGGCGGAAGCTACCCGCGATGAGGTCTTCCTTGCTTACGCGATCAACGGACAGCCCTTGCCGCCCCAGCATGGGTTCCCGCTCCGTCTGGTCGTCCCTGGGTGGTATGGCATGACCCACGTCAAGTGGCTTCGATCGATCACGGTGGTGACGCGGCGGTTCCGCGGCTATCAACAGGAGCCGGCCTACCACGTCACCAGGAGCTGGGACGAATTGGGTGAGCCCGTGACCCGAATGCTGCCTCGCTCGCTGATGGTCCCGCCCGGGATTCCCGATTTCCTTCCGCGGATCCGGCAGCTCGCCCTCGGGACCTGCATCCTCGAAGGTCGAGCATGGTCTGGCCGTGGGCGCATCGTCCGCGTTGAAGTCAGCACCGATGGCGGCAACTCCTGGACGGATGCTGACCTTGGCGGAGACGGCGGGGAGTTCGCCTGGCAATCATGGCGTCGCGTGTGGGACGCCGACCAGGCGGGTGAGTTCGAGCTGTGCTGCCGGGCGACGGACGCAGCGGGGTACGTCCAACCCCTGTCCGCACCGTGGAACGCCCACGGCGTGTGCAACAACCAGGTGCAGCGGATCAAGGTCGTCGTCGGAACCCAGCAGGTTCCCGTCCAGCAACCGGTCGACGGCCGCTAGCGAACTGGTAATCTTTTAGCGGTCTTCGGGGCAGGGGTGTAACTCCCTGATCGGCGGTAAAGCCCGCGAGCGCCCTACGGCGCATGACCCGGTGAAGGCGCAAGCCCACTCCGGGGCCGACCGTACAGTCGGGACGAAAGAGGACCCTCGGCGCGCATCCCTATGCGCCCGGTTGCTGCCCCGGCGGCCAAAGGAGTAATAACGATGGCCGTTCCGACGATCAGGTCACAACCGGCAACGCCGACCCGACCGGTCGGTCTGATCGATCGCTTCTCCGTTGTCTTGATCGCGGTCGCTGCGACCATGTGGGCTTCGGACACCTACTTCCGCGCGCAGCTGGTTGGTCATCTCACGCCGGCGCAGATCGTGGTGATCGAGGATGCGTTGATCAGCCTGTTCCTGCTCGCCTTCCTCCTGCGCGGCATCCCGGAGTTGCGCCGCCTCGATCGTCGGGGTTGGATCGCGATCATTCTGATTGCGGTCGGTCCCCAGGCGGTCGCCACCATCCTGTTTACGAAGTCGTTCTCGTACGGACACTACGCGGAGACTTTCGTGCTACAGCAAACACAGCCGGTGATCGCCATCTTGCTGGCCTGGCTGATCCTGGGGGAACGGCGCCGTCCCTGGTTCTGGCCCACGGCGGCGCTGGCCATCGTCGGCGTCTACATGGTGGTCTTCGCCCAGAACCTCAGCGCTCCGTTGTCCGACCTCCAGCACGGCCGGCTCGCGGCCGGACTGTATGCGCTGGGTGCGGCGGCGCTCTGGGCGAGTGGGACCGTGCTCGGCCGCTTCGTGCTCGGCAAGCTGAGCTTCACCACCACCACCGCGATGCGGTTCACGGTCGCGCTCCCGGTCCTCATCGTCGTCGTCCTTGTCCAATCCGGCGGATCAGCGTTCGCGCACTACCAATCGTCGGATGTGCTGCCTTTCCTGGGGATCGCGCTGATTCCCGGATTCCTCGCGCTTCTCCTCTATTACCGGGCCCTGCGCAGTACGCCGGCGACCCTGGCGACCATCGCGGAGATGGCCTTCCCGGTGGCGGCGACCTTCATCGCCTCCGCCCCGCCCCCATACGGCTTCAACCAGCCGCTCTACCTCCCGCAGTTCGTTGGGACTGCCCTGCTGATTGCGGTGATCTTCATCCTGAACTACACGAAAGAGCGCACCCCTCCCGTGGTGGTGCAGGAAGAGACCGCCGCCGCCTGACGGGAAAGATCGAAGTTTCGTCGAACGCGCAACGTTTTCATCGATGTGGGCCGGCTTCGCACCTCTGAGCTCCTCGCCGCCCTATCGGTCGCGCTCGACTTGACGGAGGGGCAACGCGCCGGTCATGCCCTTCACACTGCCTACCTGGCCCTGAAGCTGGCGGATCGGATCGGTCTTTCCACGGAGGCTCGTCGCGCCGTGCTCTACACCGCGTTGCTGAAAGACGCCGGCTGTTCGAGCAACGCGGCCGCCGTGACACGAATCTTCGGCATCGACGACCAGGAGCTCAAGGCGCGGCAGTCCGTGGCTGGTCGATCGGTTCTCGCGATGGCGTATCTGTCCATTCGGAGTCTGCCGAACGAGCCGCTACCGCTGCAGGTGCGCCGGCTGATTGCCCTGGCGCTGTCCGGGACGCGCGAGCGGCGCGCGGTCGAGGAGTTACGCTGCGAACGCGGCGCCGACATCGCTCGCAAGATTGGCTGCTCCGACGAGGTGGCCCAGGCCATCATGGATCTGCACGAGCACTGGGATGGCCGCGGATTGCCGCGCGGCCTCCGTGGGGAGGCCATTCCACTGCTGAGCCGCATCGTCGCCGTCTGCGCGGGGCTCGATATTTTCCTGGGCGTGCGAGGGCCGGCGGCGGCCCAACGGGTTGTCCGCGAACGCGGCGGCAGCTGGTACGATCCCGACCTGACGGCGCTGCTTCTGGAGCTCTGCGACGGTGGGCTCCTCGATGAACTCGGATCCCCGTCCCTGAAGGAAGACGTTTTCTCTGCGGACGGCGACCGCGCGATCGCGTTCGCGGACGACGCCGATATCGACCGGATTGCATCGGCGTTCGCCGACATCGTCGACGCGAAGAGTCCCTGGACAGGTCGCCACTCGCAGCGCGTGGCCACGCTTGGCGATGGTCTCGCGCGTCGCCTCGGGCTTGCTGGCGATCGCCTGCGCGATATTCGCATTGGTGCCTTGCTCCACGACCTCGGCAAGCTCGGCGTGCCCAACACCATCCTCGACAAACCGGCCGGACTCGACCCGGAGGAGTGGGCCGTCATCAAGCGGCATCCGCAGCTGAGCCGCGACATCCTGCGGCAGATCGAGCTCTTCGCGGCCGTCGCGGAGATCGCGGCATGCCATCACGAGCGCCTCGATGGGAAAGGATATTTCCGTGGCCTGGCGGCCGAGTCGCTCGGCTTGAGTGCCCGCATCGTCGCGGTGGCCGACGTCTTCGAAGCCATGACCTCCGAGCGGCCCTACCGCCCGGCGATGACGCAGGAGCGGGCGCTGACGATCATGCGCAAGTCGTCCGGCGATCATCTGGCCGCCGAGGTCATCGCCGCACTCTCCGACGTCGATTCCCTGGCTGCTTGACACTCGCCGGCAACGGCCGGAGTGTCTAACTGGCGGAGCTGCCGCGAGTCACGACGCGGACCAGGCTGGCGAGTCCCCAGCCGATCAGCGAGTAGATGACGATGGCCACCAGGGACTCCGGTTCGAAGACGTTGCGCCCGTTCGCCGCGGTGTTGAAGATCCCATGAAAGGGCGCGACGAAGATCTGGGTCAGGTTGTAGATGAACGTCACGAAGCTGGCCTGGGACGACGCCGCCAGGAGCTTGAACACAAAGCGAATGGCGATCAGCGCGTCCACCACTCCCGTGAGTAGCCAGACGGCCTGCTCCGCGCGCAGACTGTATGCAGGTCGAACGGTCGTCGTTTGAGTCGTCATGCTGTTTCCGCTTGCTGCTTGCATCGGTGACAGTTTTATCGACTCGCGGCACCTTTGCCTCCTGCAAATGCAGGTTGACGGGACAAAAGTCCGACACGCAGCTGTCGCAACGCGGTGCCATAATGCGGGCGGCTTTGAAGAAGGAACGCCGGAACTGGATCCTCCCCGAGCCACTTCGGGCTCAACCAGGACTGGAAGCCTTCTCCCCAGTGTTCCGGCAGATTTTGCACGGGCGTGGGGTCGTGCGAAAGGCCCAACTCGATCCATGGCTCCAGACAAACCTCGATCGCGCCCCCGACCCGTTCCTCCTCAAAGACATGGCGGTCGCCTGCGATCTGATCGCCGATGCGATTACCGGTGGCCATCGCATCGCGGTGTATGGGGACTACGACGCGGATGGCGTCACCGCCTGCGTCACGCTGGCGCGCGGCCTGCGGTCGGTTGGCGCCGACGTCATCACCTATATTCCGAACCGCTTCACCGAAGGCTACGGGCTGAATCTCGAGGCGCTCAACGACCTGCAGGCCCGCGGGGCGCGGCTTGTCATCACCTGCGACTGCGGGACCAACTCCATCGAGGCCGCCGCTTTGCGGCCGCGCGGGATGCGGCTGATCGTGACCGACCACCACGAGATGGGTGCGCAGCGGCCCGCCGTCGACGCCCTCATCAACCCCAAGCAGCCCGACTGCGCCTACCCCTTCGATGGCCTTGCCGCCTGCGGCGTCGCCTATAAGCTTCTGGTCGCGCTCGAGCGGCGCGCTTTTCCAGGCGCCCTTGACCCGGGCGCATCTCTCGATGCGGTGGCGCTCGGCACGGTCGCCGACGTGGTGCCCTTGCATTCGGAGAACCGCTCCATCGTGCGGGCCGGCCTTCGTCGTCTGAACGAAAACCCAAGCCCCGGCTGTGCGGCGTTGCTCGCGGTCGCCGGCATCACCGGGCCGGTCACTGCCGAGCACCTCGCCTTTCAGCTCGGGCCCCGCATCAACGCCGCGGGGCGCATGGAAGACGCCATGCTGGCCCTCGAGTTGTTGCTGGCCGACACGCGTGAGCATGCCGATCCGATCGCGCAACGGCTCCAGGAGCAGAATGCTCAGCGCCAGCAGTTGACTGCGGAGATCGTCCGCGAGGCGAGGGCCCAGGTGCTCGAGCTCGATAACGCCGCGGCGGTGATCGTGATGGGCGCCAGCCACTGGCCGCTCGGTGTCCTCGGCCTCGCGGCCAGCCGGCTGGTCGAAGAGTTCTACCGTCCGACCTTCGTCTTCAACACCGAGGCCGACGAGTGGCGCGGATCAGCGCGGAGCATCGAGGGCTTTCACCTGGTTGACTGCCTGCAGGACTCTGCCCCGCTGCTCCATCGATTCGGCGGGCACGCGATGGCGGCTGGGCTGACGGTGCTGGCGAGTCGCTTCGACGAACTCAAGCAAAGCCTGGAGCAGTACGCCGCCACGCGTCTCAACGGCTCGGCATTTTCCCGACCGATCACGATCGAGGCGTCGGCGGCGTTGGCCGATCTCAAGCCGAGCCTCTGCCAGGAGATCCAGATGCTCGCGCCGTTTGGCGTCGGAAATCGGGAGCCATTGCTGCTCAGCCGCGAGGTCGAAGTGGTGCGGGCCGAGACCTTCGGTGGCGATCGACGCCACCTGCGGCTGCAGCTGCGTGACCGCACCGCAACGGCGGAGGCGATCGCGTTCGACAAGGCCGCCGCCGCGCCCCACCTGCCCATCGGGCGGCGAATCGATGTCGTCTACGCGCTGCAGTTGGAACGCTGGGACGGCCTCGATCGACTCCGATTGCATCTCAAGGATCTGCGTCCGGCGGTTCAGCCGGCGCTTACCCTCGCTGGCGTATAAGTCCGCACCAATCAGCTTTACTCCGGCTCGACCCCTGTGCTACGGTAGCCGTCAGGCAGGTGCTTTGGGGAAGAGGCACCTTGTTGAGCATTAAATAGCGAGGCAAGGATGCTGGACGAGGTACGTACTCCAAGGCTGGTCATTGCGGGCACCGCGAGCAACGTTGGCAAGACCATCCTCACAGCCGGGCTGATCGCGGCCTTCAAGGCGCGCGGCCTAACGGTTCAGTCGTTCAAGGTCGGTCCCGATTACATCGACCCCGCGTACCTCGCGCACGTGAGCGGCCGGCCCTGCCGCAACCTGGATTCCTGGATGCTGGGCGAGGGCGCCATCCGCCAGGTGCTCGCCCAGGGAGCCCTCGGTGCCGACCTCGCGCTAGTCGAGGGCATGATGGGCTTGTTCGACGGTCGCGGTGGCACGACCGAGGGCAGCACCGCCGATGTTGCCCGGATCATCAAGGCACCGGTGGTGCTGGTCATCGACGTCGGCAGCATGGGGGAAAGCGCTGCTGCCGTAGCCCTGGGCTTCAAGACCTATTCCGAGTCGCCGAAGATCGCCGGCGTGCTCCTCAACAACGTCGGTTCGGAGGGCCACCGGCGCAGCGTGGAAGATGCTATCTGGGAGACCGCCAAGCTGCCGGTGCTTGGCGCGCTCCGAACGATGCCGGCGCTCGACATCCCGCAGCGGCAACTCGGGTTGCTGCCGGTGACGGAAAACAAGGAGTGGCGCCGGATGATCGGCGTGCTGTCGGAGTCGATCGCGCGCGACGTCGATCTCGATCTTCTCCTGCGGATCGCGAACAAGGCGGAGCTGGTGCCGCTGGTCCCCAAGAAAGTCTTCCTCGGCAAGCCGGACGCCGGCCCCCGCGTCCGGCTCGCGGTCGCCTACGACGACGCGTTCAACTTTTATTACCCGGAAAACCTGGAACTGCTCGAGGAGCATGGCGCCGAAATCGTGCCCTTCAGTCCTCTGGAAGACGCGCAGGTGCCGGAGGATGCCGCCGGCATCTATCTCGGCGGCGGCTTTCCCGAAATCTTCGTCGAGCCGCTGGCAAGGAATCGGTCGATGGCCGAGTCGATCCAGCGTGCTTACTCGAGGAGCACGCCGATCTACGCCGAATGCGGCGGCTTGATGTACCTCGGTCGATCGCTTCGCACCGAGTCAGGGACCAGCTACGAAATGGCGGGTGTGATTCCGGTCGATGTCGAGATGGATGGCGAGATTCATCGCTTTGGCTATCGCCAGCTCCTCACCCTCGAGGAGAGCATCCTGTCACCGCGCGGCCAGTTCTACCGTGGGCACGAGTTCCACTGGAGCCGCATCACCGGACACAATGGCGGCCTCAAGCCCGCCTACCAGATGCAGAATGCCGAGGGTGACGTCATCGGCTACGAAGGTTTTGTGGCGCCCAACCTGCTCGCCAGCTACGTCCATCTGCACTTCGGGCAGAATCCGCTGCTGGTCGACAAGTTCGTGCAGCACTGCCGCGAGTACACGGCGGTTCACAGTTCCTGATCGAGCGTCGCCACCGCGGAATTTGTCAGCGGTAGTCGTCGGGCGCGGTGTCGCCGGCCTTCCACGCCGCAGCGCCCACGACGCCCAAATGACTAGCCGGGCTCCCGTCCGCGGTCATTCGTGCGGCACGATCGAAGACCGCCATCGCCTGTTCGACCGCGTCGGCCTCGGTCTTCGCCTCGAAGGCCAGGACCAACCGCACCAGGTCGTCCCCGGTACGGTGCACCCGGGTTGGCTGAAGGTCCGCGCGGTTGGCCTCGATCCACGCGGCGTGCCCCTCCACCTTGGGCGACAGGGAAACGCCCACCCGGTACTCGGCCACGCGCGGCAGTGTAGCCTCGACGATCGGGACACGCATCGGCGAATCCGCCTACCGTCAGCGCCGGCGTCGAGTTTCAGCCACGCTCAGAATGGGCATTACCCGGGAAACGCAGATATGGCTACCCCTGAGTACAAGGACTACTACAAGACCCTGGGGGTCACGCGGACGGCATCCGAGAAGGAGATCAAGTCTGCCTATCGCCGCCTGGCTCGCCAGTTTCATCCCGACGTCAACAAAGACCCGAAGGCGACCGATCGCTTCAAGCTGATCAACGAAGCCTATGAGGTCCTCAGCGACACCAAGAAGCGGTCCAAGTACGACCAGTTGGGCGCCGACTGGGAGCGGATCGAGCGCGAGCAGGAGTTTGCTCGGCAGTACCAGACGCAGGCCGGCGGCCAACCCGCCGGTGGAGCCGCGGGCTTCGGTGATTTCAGCGATTTCTTCAACACCTACTTTGCGGGCGAAGGCGGCGGGTTCTCCGGTTTCGGGTTCGAGGGCACGCGGGGCCGGACCGCAACGCGAGAGCGGGGCGAGGACATCGAGCACCCCTTCGAGATCACGCTGGAGGAGGCCGCCCGCGGCGGCGAACGGACGATTCAGACCGAGGTGCCCGAAACCTGTCCCACCTGTGGCGGCTCGGGGTTTGTCGCCGAGCGGCGCAAGGTCGGCAACCGCACCGTCATGGAGAGCGTGACCTGCCCGACCTGCGGCGGCGCCGGCGTTCGGGCGACGCGGCGCCAGATCCAGGTCAAGATCCCTGCCGGCGTCATCGAGGGATCACGGATTCGGGTCAAGGGCGAGGGCCAGCGCGCCGCCGAGGCCGGCGACCTCTACCTGCGCGTTCATCTGCAGCCGCACGATCGGTTTGCCGTCAAAGGCCGCGACCTCTACACGCCACTTCCGGTGCTCGACGATCAGGCCGCGCTCGGAGACGAGGTCAAGGTCGAGACGCTCACGGGAGCCCAACTCCAGCTCCGCATCCCGCCGGGAAGCCAGGCCGGCAAAGTGTTCCGACTGAAGGGAAAAGGACTCCCCGCGCTGCGCGACGGGGTGGCCGGGGACCTATACGCCACTCTGGAGATTCGAATCCCGGAACCCATCAGCGAGCCGATCCGCAAGCTCTACGAGGAAATTCGAAAGACCCGGACCAGCTAGCTCAGCGCCGGAAGAAGAGGTTCAAGAGCACCGTCAGCACCAGGCTCACCAGCAAGCCGGTGACGATCGGGAAGTAGAAGTGGACGTTGCCGCGGTCGACGGAGATGTCGCCGGGCAGTTTGCCGAGATAAGGAATCCGGAGCCCGAGGGTCAATACCAGGCCGATGACCACGATGATGCCACCGACGATGATGAGCAGCTTGCCGATCTCCGGCATACGCTGATCCTAACGGCACCGCCAACGATTCCCTCTCACTTCGAGAGACGGTTAAGGGAGGCGGCTTAGAACCCGATCCAGCCGATCGCTTGCTCGATCTGCGCCTGTTGCAAGCCGGCGATCGGCACGCCGTCGATGACCGTCAGCGGAACTTGCCTGACGTCGATGTCGAGGGTGCGGAGGTCCTTGCCATCGAGCTTCCCATCAGCGCAGACATGCTCCTGGAACGCGACGCCGCGATCGGCGAGGATCTCCTTGATCCGGCGGCTGCTCTCGCAGTCGGGTCGGGTATAGACGACAACTTCCATGGGTTACAGCCAGACTATCAATGGACGTGGTATTTGTCCAATTCATTTCTCCGATGCATTCGATCAACGTTGTTGATATCAGACATGACCGACCTTCTTTATCAAAGATTGATCAAAGTCGCGTCCTTCTATATTCTCCTAGGCAACGGCGATTCGATCGGCCGGAGGAGGGACATGGACGTGGGGAAGCGTCATCCGTTCGCGCTCTTGATCGGGATCGCGATTCCGGTGAGCCTTGGCCTTGCCCCAGGCTTCGTCAGTTCGGCCTCGGTGAGCTTCGACCCTGGCATTGGGAACGTTCCCCAGGGCGCGCAGTCCGACCAGGTCTACAGCGCCAGCTTTACGAACAACAAGGTCACCAACGTCTTTGTGACCAGTCGGCAGGTGAGCTGCTATCGACCCGAGGTGCCGTTCGTCGTGAGCAATGGCCCCAACGATGGCTACACCGGGGAACGATCCTGCCCCGGCGCGAGGACCGGGGAGGACATCGGCTCCGTCCCCTATCCCACACAAACCGGCAGTCAGCCGGGTTATCCGGCGACCGAACCGAAGCTGGCCACCGACCACTCCGAATCGGATATCCGGGTTGATCCGACGAATCCCAACCATCTCATCGGATCGACCAAATGGTTCGCCAGCCCCGAGGGCTACAACCATCTGGTCGGCTTCTACGAGTCCTTCGACGGCGGAAAGACGTGGCCGACGATGGGCCACGTTCCGGGCTATGAAGGTTTCACCGACAACACCGATCCGGTGGGTGCTTTCGACGCCTTCGGCAACTATTACCAGGCGCTCCTTCCGTATCAATTCTTTTACGACAGCACGGGCCACAAGAAATACGAGGTGGGCAACGAGCCCAACCCCGCGATTCCCAACGAAGCGGTCGCGGTCGCCGTCCGACCGCATGGCGCGAGCGGATCGAAGGCGTGGATTACCACGCACAACGGCCAGCCGGATTATGTCTTCACGACGAATGCCGGTTTAGGCCAGGAGCCGGACAAGGAATGGATCGCGATCGACCGCAATCAGGTCCGCCCCGATGGCTCGCCCAACCCCAACTACAACCGGATCTACATGATGTACGTCAACTTCAACGGCCACGGCAGCAAACCGTATGTGCAGACCGCGGTCGCGTTGAAGGATGGAAGCCACACCGACTGGACGCCGGCGGTTGAGCTGCCGACGCAGAATTCCAACAACAACAACACCTATCTACTGCCGCACATCGATCCAGCCGGGGTTGTGTACACGTCGCTGATCAACTTCGTCAGCGGGCAGAGCAGTTGCTGCGTCGACGTCCTGATGGATTATTCGACGGATGGCGGACGCACGTGGGTTGGACCGTCGGTTGCGGCCAGCAACGTGCACGTTCCACCCCTGACCGGGGCCGGCTACGTCAACACCACCTTCGAGGATGGCATCGAAGAAACCTTCGCCGTGGGCAACCAGCCAGCGAGCACGGGCCACTACCCGGTCTATGTTGCCTACGAGTCGAAGAGCACCGGCTTCGGCAACATGCTGCTCACCGCCTCCTACGATCGGGGCAAGAGCTGGAGCGCTCCCATCCAGGTCAACGACAACGCCGCGACCAACGTCGACGAGTTCCAACCGAACCTGGCGGTGGCGCCCAATGGCACGGTAAGCGTCAACTTCTACGACCGACGGCTGGCCTGTCCGGCTGCGGGCACCGTGGACGCGACCGCCGCGGGTCTTCAGCTCGACCAGAAAAACCCCAGCTACTCGGGCGCGCTACCGCCATACGGCGCGACAGACTACTGCATCAACGCGAGCGTCCAGTTCTACACGGCCGCGCTCAAGCCGATCGGGCACAACATCAGGTTGACGCAGCACAACTGGGACCCGCAGCTCAACAGTCCGAATCGGAGCTGCGCCTGCGTGCCGACGGACACCTTCCTCGGCGATTACTTCGGGAACGAGTTTGTCGGCGCGATCGACTACGCGACCTTCGTCAGCACCTACGACGACGGTAGCAACGGGCAGCATTACCAGCAGCAGGTGGTAGCTACGATATCGACGCCTAAACGGTAGCCTCGGAGGCTCGGAGAGCGGCGACCGTTTGACACCCGGTCCAGCCGCCCGTAAACTTACCGGGACCGTCGTCCTTTAACCCGGCCCAGAGAGGCCGAAAGGAGAATCGGATGCGCGACACCCTGACCGCTCCGCCCGTGCGGACGCAGGTCCCCCTTCGACACCTGACTGGCCCCAACGATCTCGAGCGTCCACTGATCGAACAGCTGCTGGGGGTCGCTGCCGCGTTCGAACGGGGCGATTCGGCCAATCCATTGCGCGGCAAGCTGCTTGCCACGCTCTTTTACGAACCCAGCACGCGGACCCGCTTCTCCTTCGAAGCCGCCATGTTCCGCCTGGGTGGTCAGGTGCTGAGCGCCGAGAGCGCCGCGCAGGCGTCATCGGCCGCCAAAGGCGAGTCCCTCGAGGATGCGATGCGGATCATCAGCGGCTATGCGGACGCCATCGTGCTTCGCCACCCCGAGGTCGGAGCGGTCGAGCGGGCCGCGCGTGCCGCCGAGGTACCCGTGATCAGCGCAGGGGACGGGACCGGACACCATCCCACCCAGGCGCTGCTCGACCTCTACACCATCAAGAAGGAACTCGGCCGGTTGGATCATCTGCGCGTCGGGCTGGCCGGAGATCTGCGCAATGGCCGCACCGGTCGATCGCTGGCGCTGCTGCTGTCGCGCTTTCCGGGCAACGAGTTGCTCTTGATCTCGCCACGCGAGCTGAGCATGGGAAGCGACGTGGTCGAGCAGCTGACAGGGGCGCGCGTCGATGTGACGGACGATTTCCAGAACGCGCTCACGGGCCTTGACGTCCTCTACCAGACGCGGATCCAGGCTGAGCGCTTCGCCTCGCCCGACGACTACGAGCGCTTTCGCGGCATCGACGTCCTGACCGTCGACCTGATGGATCACCTGCCGGAACACGCCATCGTGATGCACCCACTGCCGCGGGTGGGGGAGATCGATCCCCTGGTCGATGCCGACCCGCGGGCCGCCTATTTCCGTCAGGCGCGCAACGGCCTCTGGGTCCGGATGGCGGTGCTCGATTGGGCAATGGAGCGGTGATGTTGCAGACCCCACCCGCCAAGGCGGTGATCCTTGACGCCGAAGGCGTGCGCCGCGCCTGGCGTCGGATTGCCCATGAGATCATCGAGCGCCAACCGAACCTCGCGCAACTGAGCTTGCTGGGCATCGTGACCCGCGGCCTGCCGCTCGCCGAGCGGTTGGCGGCCACGCTCGAGCAACTCGAAGGTATCCGTCTGCCGGTCACGGCGCTCGATGTGCGCCCCTATCGCGACGACCTGCCGAAAGCATTTACGCTTTCGCAGAGCCCCTCCCAAGGTAGCGGGGGAGGTCAGGGTGGGAGCCTGCCCTCGGCCGCCGTCGATGGCCGTCCGGTACTGCTGGTCGACGATGTGCTCTTCAACGGGCGGACGGTGCGGGCCGCGATCGACGCCGTGATCGAGGCCGGTCGCCCCACCCAGATCCAGCTGGCCGTGTTGGTGGATCGTGGGCATCGTGAGCTCCCGATCCGCCCCGACTACATCGGAAAGAACGTGCCCACGTCGCGCCAGGAGTGGGTCGAAGTCCATCTGAGCGAGACCGACGGGGAAGACTCGGTCCGCATCCTCGAGCGGTCGGAAGGCTGATGCGCCTGCATCACGTCCGCGTGCTGGGACCGGATGGCCTCTCGATGCCTCAGGCCGTGGAGGTCAAGGCGGAGGGTGCCCACGATCGCGACGCGACCGGGCTCGTGCTCTCGCCAGGGTGGATGGATCTGCACGCGCACCTGCGCGATCCGGGTTTCCCGCAGAAAGAAACCCTGGTGTCGGGAGCGACCAGCGCCGCGGTCGGCGGTTTCACCCACGTTCTGGCGATGGCGAACACCGACCCGGTGACGGACCGCCCCGAACGGCTGCATGACCTGATAATGCGGACCGCGGCACTCCCAATCCGCATCAGTTTCGTCGGAGCCGTGACGGTTGGCCTCGAAGGTCACGAACGTACCGACGCGGCCGCGCTGAAGACGGCCGGGGCCGTCGCGCTATCCGACGATGGGCGGCATGCGATGACTGTCGACGTGCTTCGCCGTGCCCTCGAGGCCGCCGCCGAAGCCGGTCTCCCGGTCTTGATCCACGCCCAGGCCGAAGAACTGGGGAACGGCCCTGATGCCGAGGCCGCTGCGGTGTCGGATGCCCTCGATGCGCTGCTCAACATCCCGGGCGCGCGCCTCCATGTCCAGCACGTCAGCACGCGCCGCGCGATCGACCTGCTTCGTGCGGCCAAGTCGGAGGGGTTGCGGGTGACGGCCGAGGTCACGCCGCACCATCTCGCGCTGACGGAGGAGGATGCGTGGGCTATGGGTCCGCAAGGGAACGTCAATCCGCCGCTGAGGTCGCCCGACGATCGGGATGCCGTCCGTCAGGCCCTGGTCGATGGCGTGATCGATGTGATCGCCACCGACCACGCGCCGCACGAGCCGGCGGCGAAGGAGGCCGGCGCGAACGGCTTCCACGGCTTCGAGACGGCCGTTGGGGTGATCCTCGGGCAAGGCCTCAATGGTCGCGTCATCTACCGGGCTTGCGTGGCCCGACCGCGAGAGATCATCGGCCAATCGCTGGACGACGAATGGATCCTGATCGATCCCAACGACGAGTGGACGGTCGATGCGTCGTCCTTCAAGAGTCGAGGCAAGAACACGCCATTCCACGGTCGGCGATTGCGTGGACGCGTGATGATGACAATCTGTCGCGGCCAGGTCGTGACCGAGCGCGTGGTGCAGCATGCCTGATGCGATGGTCCTCGTCCTCGAGGACGGATTCACCCTGCTCGGTGACCGAGGCGGCCAGGCAACCCAGGCCAGCGGGGAGGTCGTCATCAACACCTGCATGACGGGCTACCAGGAGGTGCTTTCCGACCCCTCCTACGCCGGCCAGATGGTCGTCATGACGTATCCACTGATCGGCAACTACGGCGCGACCCCCGACTTTCAGGAGTCAGGTCGCCCCTGGGTTCGGGCCTTGATCACCCGTCAGCTCAGCACCTTTCAACAGCACTGGCGCAGTCACCAGTCGCTGGCGGAGTGGCTCGACGGCTACGGCGTGCCGATCATGACCGGCTGCGACACCCGGCGGCTCGCCCGGCACCTTCGAGGGACGGGCGCGCAGCGGGCGATCATCGGACCCGCTCACGAGCTCGCCGCCCTACGCGAGCGCGTCCACCGCGTGACGAGACTCGAGGAGCAAGACCTGGTGCGCCAGGTCTCGGAAGGATTCACCGATCTCGTGGAAACCCTCGACCCGGCGCTCCTTCCACCCTCCTCATCTGCGGGAGGTGGGATTTCACCCTCCCCCTCAAGCGCAGGGTATGGCATTAATTCACCCTCCCCCTCTGGGGGAGGGCAGGGTGGGGGCCTTAGGGTCGTGGTCGTCGATTACGGCGTCAAACGCAACATTCTGCGATCGCTGCGCTCGCGCGGCGTCGAGGTCGAGGTCCTCCCGCACGATAGCGACGTCGACGCGATCCTCGCCCGCGGACCCAACGCGGTCGTGTTGTCGAACGGCCCGGGCGACCCGGCGCAACTCCAGGCCGCCGTCGCGATGACCCGGCAACTCATCCGGCGCTTGCCGGTGCTTGGCATCTGCCTCGGGCATCAACTCATCGGCCAGGCAGCCGGGGCCCGCACCTCGCGGCTGCGATTCGGCCACCATGGCGGCAACCATCCGGTGCTCGATTTGCGCAGCGGCCGGGTGACCATGACCTCGCAAAATCACGAGTTCGAGGTCGATGCCGACAGCCTGCCCGCCAGCAGCGGCTTTCGCGTCAGTCATCGCAACCTGCACGATGGCTCGGTCGAGGGCCTGGTCCACGACCACCTGCCCGTCCGATCCGTGCAGTTCCATCCGGAAGGCGCGGCCGGTCCCCAGGACAACCAGGTGATCTTCGACGAGTTTCTTGACATGGTGCGAGGCATCAAGCCGGCGCCGGTCACGGTGCGCGATCCGGTCCGCCGTCCCAGTAGCGTTCTGGTCATCGGGTCCGGGCCGATCGTGATCGGCCAGGCCGCCGAGTTCGACTACGCAGGAACCCAGGCCTGCAAGGCGCTTCGCGAAGAGGGCGTGCGCACTATCCTGGTGAACTCCAACCCTGCGACCATCATGACCGACGAGGGCATCGCCGACCGTGTCTACATCGAGCCGCTGACGGTCGAGGCCATCACGGCGATCATCGAGCGCGAACGACCTGATGGCTTACTGCCGACCCTCGGTGGGCAGACGGGCCTGAACCTGGCGGTCGCACTGGCCGATGCCGGAGTGCTCGAACGCTGCGAGGTTCGGGTCCTCGGGACGCCGCTGGCGTCGATCCGGGAGGCGGAGGATCGGGAAGCCTTCAAGGCGGTCCTGGTGCGTATCGGCGAGCCGGTGCCGGATAGCGCCACCGTCACGACGATCGAGACGGCCCGCGACTTCGCAGCTTCGATCGGGTTTCCCCTGGTGGTCCGGCCGGCCTACACCCTCGGCGGCACTGGCGGTGGGATGGCGGGAAGCCCGCTGGAACTCGAAGCCGTGGTGCGGGATGGACTCGCGGCCAGTCCCATCCGGCAGGTCCTGGTCGAGCGCTCGCTCGCCGGCTGGAAAGAGATCGAGTACGAGGTGATGCGGGACGCCAACGACACCTGCATCGCGGTCTGCAACATGGAAAACATCGACCCGATGGGCGTCCATACGGGTGACAGTATCGTGGTCGCGCCCAGCCAGACCCTGTCCGACCGCCAGTATCAGATGTTGCGTTCTGCGGCGCTGCGCATCATTCGCGCGCTGCGCATCGAAGGCGGCTGCAACGTCCAGTTCGCGCTCGACCCCGCGTCTGATCAGTACTACGTCATCGAAGTCAATCCTCGCGTCAGCCGTTCGTCGGCGCTGGCGTCCAAAGCGACCGGATACCCGATCGCGCGCGTCGCCGCAAAGATCGCGGCCGGGCGGGGTCTGCACGAGATCGCCAACGCCGTCACGGGTCAGACCACGGCGGCCTTCGAACCGGCGCTCGACTACTGCGTCGTGAAGATTCCGCGCTGGCCGTTTGACAAGTTTCCGGCCGCCGATCGCACGCTGGGAACGCAGATGAAGTCGACCGGTGAGGTAATGGCGATCGAGCGCAGCTTTGAGGCCGCCCTCAGCAAAGCGATCCGTGCGCTGGAGCAGCGGCTCCCTGACGCTACGCAACTCCGAGGTCGTCCCGACCTGCTGCACCAACCCAACGACCGTCGCCTGATGGCCGCCATCCAGGCGCTGCGAGACGGCGCAATGAACGACGAAGTGGTCACCGCAACTGGCTATGCGCCATGGTTCGTCGACCGGCTCGCCTTCATCACCGCCCTCGAGACCGAACTCTCGCAGTTCCCCTCCTCCGCTGGCGGGGAAGGGTCAGGGTGGGGGCTCCTGCGCCGAGCGAAGCGAGCTGGCTTCGACGACGCCCGCATCGCCGAGCTCAGTGGTGGGCGCCTTCCAATGACTGAGATCGAACCCACCTTCCGCCAGGTCGACACCTGTGCTGCCGAGTTCGAGGCGGTGACGCCCTATTACTACTCGACCTACGAAGACGAGGACGAGATCATCCGGAGCGGCAACCAGGCGGTAGCCGTGATCGGCTCCGGGCCCATCCGGATCGGCCAGGGGATCGAGTTCGACTACTGCAGCGTGCACGCGTCGGCCGCAATCCGGGAGGCTGGCTACGACAGCGTGCTCATCAATAGCAACCCGGAAACGGTCAGCACCGACTTCGATGCGTCCACGCGCCTCTACTTCGAACCGCTCGACCTGGAAGGCGTCCGCAACGTGCTCCGGCGCGACCCGGCGCTCGGCGTGATGGTGCAGTTCGGCGGCCAGACCGGGCTCAACCTCGCAGATGCCCTGGCCGCCAGTGGGATCCGGATCCTCGGCTCGACCGTCGAGACCATCGACCTGGCCGAAGACCGGCGGCGATGTGAGGCGCTGCTGCGCGATGCCGGCATCCCGCAGTCACCCGGTGGGTCCGCCACCAGCGTGGACGAAGCGCTCGGCATCGCTGTGCGGGTTGGCTACCCCGTGCTCGTGCGGCCGTCGTACGTCCTGGGTGGCCGCGGAATGGAAATCGTCCACTCGTCAGAGGACCTGCGGCGCTATGTCGACGCGGCCATCGGGTTTGGTCTTCGAGGACCGATTCTCGTCGACAAGTACCTGCTCGGTCGCGAGCTCGATGTGGACGCCGTCTGCGACGAGCACACCGTGCTCATCCCGGGGATTCTCGAGCATATCGAACGCGCCGGCATCCACTCGGGTGATTCTTTCGCCGTCTATCCCCCAATCACGCTCTCGCCGGCCGAGACCGATCGCGTGGCCGAAGCCACGACCACCATCGCCAGATTGTTCAAAGCGATAGGACTGATCAATATCCAGTTCGTAATCCAGGACGGCGTTCCGTACGTGCTCGAGGTGAATCCGAGGGCGAGTCGGACGGTGCCCTTTCTCAGCAAGGTGACGGGTGTGCCCATGGTTACTCTGGCCACCCACGCGTCGCTCGGCCGCCCCCTTACGGACTTTGGGTTTGTCAGCGGCTTGCAGCCCAGCCGGTCTCTGTATGCGGTCAAGGCACCAGTCTTTTCCATGGCGAAGCTACCCGCCGTCGACGCGGTGCTCGGTCCGGAGATGAAGTCGACGGGCGAGGCGATGGGCATCGCTCAGGACTGGCCCACGGCGCAGTACAAGGCCTTCATCTCGACCATGCAACAGCTGCCACCGGATGGCGCGGCTCTCTGCTCGATTGCCGATGTCGACAAGGAGGAAGCGTTGCCGATCCTCCGCGCGATTCATGGGCTGGGCCTTCGGTTGTTTGCGACAGCGGGCACAGCGGCGTTCCTCCGCGATTCCGCGATTCCGGCCACCACCGTGCAAAAACTCCGGGACGGTCGCCCAAATATCGTCGACGTGATCCACTCAGGTCAGGTCCACCTGGTGATCAACACGGTGTCCGCATCAGCGCCGCTCGTCGACAATGGCGCCGGCGTTCCGCTGCGTGACGGGTACGAGATTCGTCGCGCCTCGGTCGAGCGCCGCATCCCTTGCCTTACCTCGCTCGACACCGCGAGAGCCCTCGTGCAGGCGCTCAGAGCGTCGCGCCGCGAACACCGGTCGAGCGTCGCCACGCTCGGCGAGTACGTCGGCACGGTTGCCCCTGAGGTCGTACGCGCGTGAGTATTGCCGTCGCGCCTGCGGTCGTGGTCGAGCGTTCAGTCCCGATGGCCGCTGCTATTGAACTCGTGGTTTCACACCCGACGTCGGCAGCCACGGTCGCTCCCGGACAGTTCTTTCAGGTTGCGGTAAGCGCCCCTCACACGATTCTCCGCCGGCCGTACAGCGCGGCCTGGTCCGATCCAGCCAGTGGGCTGATCGGGTTCATCTTTAACGTGGTTGGGGCTGGAAGCACCTGGCTCGCTGCTCTTGACGAGGGAGACGAACTGGATTTGCTCGGCCCCCTGGGACGCGGCTTCGACCTGGAGGGCGCGCGGCCGGCCATCTGCGTCGCCGGCGGCCTCGGCGTTGCCGTCTTTCCAGGCGTTGTCAAGGCGTTGATCGCACGTGACCGTAGGGTCATCGTCCTCCAGGGCGCGCGCACCGCGGCACACCTGCTCCCATCGAGCCGATTCCAAGGCGCCGAAGTTCACGTAGCCACCGACGACGGCAGCGCCGGCCACCTCGGCTCAGCGATCGATCTCCTTACTCCATTCCTTCAAACTCCCGAACAATTCCCTCCCCCGTTTACGGGGGAGGGTCGGGGTGGGGGCTTTGACTTCTTTGCTTGCGGTCCGACCCCGATGCTTACGGCGCTGATCGACGCCGCCCGCCGGCTGGAGATTCCCCTCTCGACGATCCAGGTGGCGCTCGAAACGCCGATGGGTTGCGGAATCGGGACGTGCCTGGGTTGCGCGGCGCCGCGGGCCGGCGGAGGCTACTTCCTCACCTGCCAGGACGGGCCACGCGTGCGAGCCGACCGGATCGCATGGGACCTGATGACGGACGGCTTTCATGGCTGAACGCCCGGATCTGACGGTCGACCTCGGACGCGGGCTGCATCTTTGCAGTCCGGTGATGGTCGCGTCAGGGACGTTCGGCTACGGGTTCGATGCGCCCCAGGTCGATCGGGCAGCACTGGGCGCCATTGTGAGCAAAGGCACGACCTTGCGAGCCCGCGAGGGAAATGCTCCGATCCGCATTGCGGAAACCCCGTCGGGAATGTTGAATGCCATCGGCCTGCAGAACCCCGGTGTTGATCACGTGGCTGGGGTCTATGCCCCGAAATGGGCGACGTGGGACGTCCCGGTAATCGTCAACGTGGCCGGCGACTCGGTGGACGAATACGTCTCGGTCGCCACGCGACTGAACGGCGTGCCCGGCGTCGCCGGGCTTGAGCTCAACATTTCATGTCCGAATGTGGAGAGCGGGCTGCAGTTTGGCGTCGACCCGCAACTGGCGGCGGAGGTGACCGGCGCGGTGCGAGCTGTCACCGAGCTTCCCCTGATCGTGAAGCTGACCCCCAACGTCACCGACATCGTCGCCATTGCGATAGCGGTCGAGGACGCGGGTGCGGACGCAGTCTCCGCCATCAACACCTATGTCGGGATGGCAATCGACGTTCGCCGGCGCCGCCCGATCATCTCGCGGGGAAGCGGCGGACTCAGCGGACCCGCGATCAAACCGCTCGCCCTTCACGCGGTCTGGCAGGTGGCGGCCGAGGTCCACATTCCGGTGATCGGCATCGGCGGGATCATGACGGTTGCCGACGCTCTCGAATTCCTGCTCGCAGGCGCGGCAGCCGTGCAGCTCGGCACGGTGAACTATCTGCGCCCGCAGGCGGCGGCCGAGATCCACGACGGCATCGGTAGCTACCTGGTGCAACATGGCCTGCCCGATATGCGTGCGTTGCCGATCCGGCCGGTGAGTGTGCTGACCCATGTCTGACGCCGCTGCCCATCGCGCCTTCGAGGCGGCCGGCGCCTTCTTGCGTGGTCATTTTGTCTACACCAGCGGCCGGCATGGTGGCGACTACCTCGAGAAATTCCGCATCCTAGAAGACCCCACGGCGACGACCGAGTTGGCGGGCATGATTGCCGACCGATTTCGGCCCATGAAGCCTGAGCTCGTCGCTGGCCCAACCACGGGCGGCGTCATCCTGGCCTACGAGGTTGCCCGACAGCTGGGCGTCGATGCGGTCTATGTCGAGCGTGGCGAGCCGGGCGGTCGCGTCCTGCGCCGCGGTTTCGAGATCTTGCCCGAAACACGCGTCCTCGTGGTTGACGATGTGGTGACCACGGGCGGCTCGCTGGTCGAAACGCAAGCCTGTATCGCGAGGGCGGGTGGTGCCGTCATCGGGATTGGGGTGCTGGCCGATCGGACCGCCGGCCGGATCGCAACGGACGTGCCCTTCTACGCGTGCCTCACCGTCGACTTTCCCTCCTACGCGCCCGAGGCCTGTCCCCTCTGTGCGGGTGGCGTTCCCATTGCCGCACCTCGCGGCAGCAGAATCACGCTTCCCTCCCCCTCTGGGGGAGGGTCAGGGTGGGGGCCTTAAGGCCCTACTGGATCCAGGAGGGCGCAGCCGCTGGGGCGCGGTGCAGTTGCTCTCGCATCTCGCGGCGATGATTTCGCCGCGTCGCAGCCGGATCCGCCGGCCGAGTTGGGGTCGCAGCTGCTGGCGGCCGGGCGGAACCCTGCTGAGCCTGTTCGTCGGCGGCGCTGCCCCTCGCGGCACGGAGGACGTGACGCAGTCGGACCGTCCACGCCACCTTTCCGAAGTCCCACTGTCCGAGGCTGGGCTCGCGGTTCGGCTGACGATCGATCCTGGCGGTGAGGCTCTGCTCGTGATCGACGTCAGCGAGCTGAAGCGCTGCCGCGGATCCATTGACCGGTGCGATCAGGGCCACCGCTGAGGCCGCGGTGTCGCGAAGGATCCGCATGATGGCCTGGGTCGGCACCAGGTTATCCAGTGCAGCATCGGAGTCGAGCAGCAACTGGACGGCGGGCTCCTGCGCCGAGCGTGCCATCGGCAGATGATCGAGGTCCCAGGTCGACTCCTTACCACTCGGGCCAATCACCAGGACGATGGTTGCGAGTAAGTCCGTGGATTGGAGGCCTTTCACGCGCTCCCGCGCGATGCCATCGGCGAGTTCTTGCAGTCGGTCGAGCTGCGAGCGCTGCGTAAGGCAGCCAATATCGTCAACTTGTTGCATGTTCTGCCTGCCCTTCTGAACTAGGACGCTGCGGTCACGCAGCGTTGAAATCGATTCTATCAGCGTCGGCCCGCGATGCAAAGAGCTTTTTTGCGCTTTAGGTATTTGCGAAGCTTGGTACAGCGATCGAGGCCATAAAACGGGGCAGCCTGCGGAAAAGTTATGCACAGCAACGAGGTTGGGCCGTCTCGTACCAATCCGCGAGTCGATGGCGTTGTGTGGGCGACGATGAAGATCAGCAGGGTGGCGGTCCTCGTGGGTGGAATCACTTTCGGCGCAGTAGCCGGCGCCGCCTTCCAGTTCAGCTCGGTCAATGCCGCCGGACCTGCAGGCAGCCGCGTGTCGGTTCCCCTAGCCGCCGACACGGCAGCGCCGACGCCAAGCGCATCCGCGAGCCCATCGTGTCCGGGCAGGACGCTAGCCATCGCCTTCACGACCAATGTCACCGACCCGTCCGTCCTGCATCTGCATCTTCCATGGGGGCACCCGGGCGATCCAGAGGGAAGGATGATCGAGGATTATGGTGCCTACGACGGCGTCTCAATCCGGGAGCAGCTCCCCGTTCACGACATCACCACAGGCACGCTTAATGAGCTAGTCGGCCACAACGCAATCGATATCGTTCTCGACAGCGGCACCCCACTCTATGCCGTGACGTCTGGTACGGCTTACCGGATGACCAACTGGACGATCCCGGGCGGCCCGCAGGGCTATGCGGCCGTCGTCGTGTCGGATACCCTTCGCGACGACAACGGCGATGCCATCGCGTTTCTCTACGGCCACGTGCGCGAGTTCGACACGCAGAACGGGCAGCACGTTGAAGCCGGCGCGTTGATCGCGAAGAGCGGCGGCGACCCGGACGATCCGGGCGCCGGTTTCAGCGACACGGCGAATGTTCACTTCGAGGTGATCGAGTCCCCGAACCCCCTGCTCGCGCATGCGGGCACCGTGAACCCGCATCGGTTCCTGGAGAACCTCTACGCGTATGCGGCGCAAGCCCCAGGCAGTTGCTTATAGAGGATACCTTCCAGATGACCTATGCGCTGAGAGAGCCGGCTAGAGTCGAAACTCCTCGCGCCGCTTCCTGATGCGGAGTGGTTCAATCACCAACCCTACGATCAGAATCACCACTGCGACTAGGAATGGGAGGCCGATCACGGCGGCTTCAAACAAACGTTCCCCCGGGTGAACGACGACGGCCTGCTCCGGCTGACTCGCGTAGTAACAGACGCTGACGGTGTGCGTCGGTGCATCCGCAGGAGCAGTGACGTCGTCGATTGCGAACGAATGCCCGTTGACCTTGAAGTAGGCGAGGCCACCTTGTTCGGTTGCAGGCATACAGTGTCCGCCCCAAATCACGAAGTCAGGCGACTCGAGTTGCGCGATCAGAAGAAGCGCTCCGAGGAGCGAAAATGCGAGCGCCCCCAATAAGTACGGCCCGCTGCCGTCAAGCGAGGCTCGGATGCGTTGCATCATGGCTTGGATCCAGCAGTTCCGGTGACGGTCTATAGTCTGCCACCGGACGGGCCTCTCCCAGATTTAGGGCGGCGAGGATCGAACTCTCGACCTCTGCTTTAAAGCTAGGCGGGCTTGTGCGCTGTGGCTCCGAGTTGCGGGGCCGTGCGAAACGGGCGCAGTTATGGTGTGTCGCGAAAGAGGTTCGGCGACCTGTGCCAGTATCGTCGCCGGTCACCCTTACCCACCTGGAACGGCTGGCCTGAGACTAGTTGTCCAGTGTCAAGCGAAACAGAAAACCACGTTTCGTCCGCCTGGATTTGCCGGCCCGTGCAGCTGATAGTCGACCGGTCGATGTTGCGTACTTGAAGGTCATCCAAACAAAGCCTGTCAGACACCCACAGCAGGCCGTGCTCGTCAATAAGGAGCAGGTCGATGAATCCACTACAGAGAACAGAGCCTGTCCCATTTGCTCGTTGAAGGACAAGGACAGGATGCATTGGCAAGACCTGATAGTTTGAAGGAGCCCGCGTATCTACCAAGTAGCCCGACCCAGCAACAACGGCACAAACTTGGTCTGGGTTCGGGCAAGCGTAGACGCCTGTAAGTCCAGATATCCCGCCAGCGAGGAACCCTACCCACTCCGAGCCATCGACCCGACGAATTCGGATAACGAACGGCTCACCGACGTGAGCGAGTTTCTCCACCGATTCCGGTCGCTCTGCGAACCTATAAACGGGACAACCCCAGTCACCCGATCCCGGGAACTCGGGGGCTATTTCACATGAATAATCGGTCGCGAACCCCAGCGTTTGCAGGTCCACGGACAAACCTTAAACCGTCGGGTTAGCTTGAATGGTCAACCTCACGAGCCAGGCCGGAATACAGGTTCCGTGTAGCCAGCCAGCGATGCACCGTCCGCCGGCTCACGCCCCACTGGCTCGTCACCTCCATCACCGCCCGCCCCTCCGAGACGACGTCCAACACCGGTTGGTACCGTGATCAGTCACGCTCAGTTCCCTCATGAGGGAAAGTGAGACACATCAGCCGAAGTAACTGCGACAGATCACCCGAAGGCGTGGGACGCATCAGCCGAAGGTCCAATGGGACACTCAGCCGAACTCTTACATACGTGGGAATAGGGGCGGAGAGGATCGAACTCTCGACACCCTGCTTAAAAGGCAGGTGCTCTACCACTGAGCTACACCCCCGCCGACGATTATAGGTAGGGGTCTGCGCCCAGCCGGGCCGTCAGCTCAGAACTTGTTGAAGAGGTTGAAGACCGGGGAGTACGCCTGCGTGAGCGCCTGCCAGGTGAGCCAGGCGATGGCGAGAAGGATCCCGATGATCAACAACGCTTCCACCATTTCCAGCCAGTGGTGGAGATGCCGTGCCATGGAAACCAAGCCTCCTGGAACCAGCGTAGGTGGCCGCCGCAAGCGCGTCAATAGGCCATATGGCTGCTAGACTCGACCACCGATGCCGAGCAGCCGGGCGGAGGCCTGGGAGACCCTCAACGAGTTCACCAAAAGCCCGCACCTGATCAAGCACGGGCTTGGGGTGGAGTCGGCCATGCGCCACTACGCCCCCAAGTACAACGGCGATCCGGAGGTCTGGGGGATCACCGGCCTACTTCATGACTTCGACTACGAGCGCTACCCGGAGGTCGGCGAGCACGCCATCAAGGGCGCCGAAATCCTTAAAGAGCGCGGCTGGCCGGAGGAGATCTGGTATGGCGTCCTCTCCCACGCCGACTATGCCAATGCGCCCCGGACGACGCCGATGCAGAAGGTGCTCTACGCCGTCGACGAGCTTGTCGGCTTCGTGGCGGCCGTCGCCCTCGTTCGGCCCAGCAAGGCGGTTGCCGACGTTGACGTCCAGTCCGTCAAGAAGAAGTTCAAGGACAAAGCCTTCGCGCGCGGTGTCCACCGCGAGCAGATCTTTACGGGGGCCGAGCAGCTCGGCGTCGAGCTCGACGGACACATCCAGATGGTCATCGACGCGATGAAGGGCAATGCCGCCGCCCTAGGGCTGGCCGGGACTGCCGCTTAGTTTGAGCTGAGCCGCCCGTCCCGCATCTGCAGGACGCGGTCGGCGCCGGTCAGCATGGCCGGGTCGTGGGTAACCACGACCACGCTCCCGCCGGCCCGGGTGCGGTAATCGACTAGCAGGTTGATCACCTCGCGGCCGGTTGCCTGGTCCAGCGAGGCGGTCGGTTCGTCCGCGAACACGATGGCGGGGCGGTGCACCAGCGCACGGGCGACCGCCACCCGTTGCCGCTCGCCGATCGAGAGCTGGTAGGGCCGCTGGCGCAGCTTGTCGCCCAGGCCCACACGGCGGAGGAGCTCCTGCGCGTAGGCGACAACGTCGTGATTGCGTTTGACCGCGCCCACCATCACGTTCTCGAGCGTAGTCAGGTAGTTGATCAGGAAGTGCTGTTGGAACACGAACCCGAACCGCTGCCGGCGAAGCTGCATCAGGCCGGGCGTCGAAATCTGGCGGTAATCCTCTCCGTCGAAAGCGACCGTCCCCTTGGTCGGACGTTTGAGGCCGGAGAGCAAGTACATCAAGGAGCTCTTTCCGGAACCCGACGGTCCGATCAGGCCGATGAAGCTACCCTGCTCGACCGATAGGGAGACGGTATCGACGGCATGGGCGACACTGGTGCCGGTTCGGTAGTCGAGGGCGAGATCCTGCGCGCTTAGCATCAGTCTCTCCGCTCGATGATGGAAATTGGATCCAGACGGAGCAGCTGCCAGGCCACGGTGCCCATGCCGAAGGCGAACACCATCACCGGGATCGGGAGAGTGTGCAATGCCAGCACATTCCAATCGAAGATGTTCATCAGCAGGCCGTGCGGCACGATGAACGTCAGGTTGAACCAGCTGAGCACGGCGACCCCGAGGCCGACACCGATCAGCCAGGCCGCGAGCGTGACGCCGAACGATTCGAGGGCGACGCGCATGATCAAGCCCCAGCGGCTGTAGCCCACCGCGGCCAGTAGGCCGAACTCGTTCATCCGCTGCCGGAAGAAAAGATTATTGAGCAAGCCAACGACCAGCGAGAGCACGATTGTGACCAGCAGGATCAAGAAGGTATTGATGGCGTCGAGGTTCGCGATCAGGCTGTCGATCTTCGACTTGATGTAGGTCCAGTCAAAGAGGCGGAAGGCGCTGCCGGCGACCAGCTTTTGGAGCTGGTCGTAGACGGCTTGCTCCTGCCCTGCCTGCGGCACGACGACCAGGCCCTGGTACCGGCGCTCAAAGAGGTAGTGCTGGGTCATGTAGTCGAGCGGGATGAGGCCCAGCCGCGTCGGCCCTTGAATGATGCCGACCACGGTGAAGGTGTCGGGCAGCCGGTCCAGTTCGTCCAACGCGTTGCCGAGCTTCCCGCCGACCCAGACGTGACGTGAGCGGGCGATTTCCTCCGAGACCGCGATCTCGTTGGCGTTCGCGGTGGGCAAGCGGCCGGCCACCACCCGGTCACCGTAGAGGGTGAGCAACTGGCGCATGCCCTGAGGGTCGAACCCGTAAAGATCGAACTGGGCGTTGCCAGCGAGCAGATTGATGTCGAGGTTGGAGTAGGCGTCGCGCTTCACGAAGGCGGTGCCGGGGATGCGCTGGCTGTCCGCCACCAGCTGGTCGAGGCCCGGCTGCGGCGCCTGGATCGCACCCAGGCTCGTCGTCAGGCGATCGAGGGCGCTCTTGAACTGATCAATCGTGGCGCTCGGCGACGGTGGGACCGGAATGTCCGCCAGGCTCTGTCCCGCGGCGTTGAGATTCGCGGTATCGCGTCCCATCGCTTGCAATGACTGCTGCAGTCCCGCGGCATCGGACGAGGCATTCGAGACGGCGCTCTGCAGGCGTCCAAGCTGGGCGCTATCCGGCAGCACCGACTGCAGCCAGGTCTGATGCTGCTGCAGGTACGTGAGTAGCGGCCGCGGATCGCTCGGATTCTGACCCAGTTGCTGGACGAGTTGGTCGAAGGATGCCTGTTCCGCTTGCAAGCGTTGCACGCGAACGATCAGGTCGCCGAGTGGCACCAGGTCGCCGCGGAGACGCGCCGCGTAGTACCGAGCATTGGCGGCGTCGACCTGGAGTTGCTGGACCGCCGGCAGCTGCGCCCGGACTCGTGCCGGGAGCGCGACGACGGCATCGTAATAGGCGGTGAGGCCGCCCGGGCCGTCGAGGTTATCGACCTTGAGTTGGACGTCGCGGAGCTGGTTGAGCGAATCCGCCAGGGGGTTGGACAGATCCTGATCGCGGGTCGCCCGTGGGGCGACCAGGATCAGCTTCTGGTAGCTGCCGAAGGTGGCGTAGGCCGTCTCACGGGCGGAGGCCAGCAGCGAGTCGGTGACGACGACGCCCAGGATCGCCAGCGCCAGGATGCCGATGACGGGGAGCACCTTGCGCTTGTTGCGAAAGTAGAAGTGCCACAGGGAGAGCGGGTTTTCCATGCACGCTCTTCCAATGATAGGTGGCGTCCATGAGGCGACCGTAGAATGAGCTCGCGTTGTCTGAGACGGTTGATTTCTATCGCATCGACGATCTCCTGACGGAGGAGGAGCGACTCGTTCGGTCGACCGTGAGCCGCTTCGTGGACGACCGTTTCCTCCCCATCGTGGCCGACCACTACGAGCGAGCTCGCTTTCCTATGGAAGTGGTCCCCGAGCTCGCGCGTCTCGGCGTCTTCGGCATGCATCTACAGGGTTATGGCGCGGCTGGCCTGAGCAACGTCATGTACGGACTCGCCTGCCAGGAGTTGGAGCGCGGGGACAGCGGCCTGCGTAGTTTCGTCTCGGTGCAGGGATCGCTCTGCATGTTTCCGATCCATCGCTACGGCTCCGAGGAACAGAAGCAGCGCTGGCTTCCATTCATGGCAAAGGGTGAGGTGATCGGGTGTTTCGGCTTGACCGAGCCGGAATTTGGCTCGAACCCCGCGGGCATGGCGACCCGAGCCCGTCGCGACGGCGGCGACTGGGTGATCACGGGCACCAAGCGCTGGATCACCAACGGCAATGTCGCGCACCTGGCGATCGTGTGGGCTCGGACCGAAGAGGGCATTCGCGGATTTCTGGTGGAGACGGGCACAAAGGGTTTCCAGGCGCGCGAGATCCATCACAAGCTCTCGATGCGCGCCTCGGTGACCTCGGAGCTGATCCTCGACGACGTCCGTGTCCCGGCGCGCGACGAGCTGCCGGGCGCGCAGGGGCTCAAGGCGCCGCTGTCTTGCCTCAATGAGGCTCGTTATGGAATCGTCTGGGGCGTGCTCGGCGCCGCCATCGCCTGTTATCGCAGCGCTCTCGACTACGCGAAGGCGCGCGTCCAGTTCGATCGGCCGATCGCCGGCTACCAGCTGACCCAGGAGAAGTTGGTCAACATGCTGACCGAGATCACCAAGGGTCAGCTGCTGGCCTTGCAGCTCGGGCGCTTGAAGGACCAGGGCAAAGCCACGGCCACGCAGATCTCGATGGCCAAGCTGAACAACGTGCGCGAGGCGTTGCAGATCGCGCGCGAGGCGCGCACCATCCTGGGCGCCAACGGGATCAGCCTCGAGTACCCGGTGATGCGGCATATGAACAACCTCGAGACCGTCCTGACGTATGAGGGGACGAGCGAGATCCACATGCTCGCCATCGGCGAGGAGATCACCGGCACCGGCGCGTTTAAGTAACCGTCAGGCGCCTTTCTTTTCGATCCCGAACATCGCGAGGCACGCGTCCAATCCGTGGATCTGGATGTCGTCGCGCCGGTTTTTCTCCCACGCCTGACGGGTCAGGAGCCACCGCACCTGGCGCACCGGTGTGCCACGCGGTGCCCCGATGTCGTCACCGTTCTCGACATAGCCGAGGGCGCGCGAGACGGCGAGCGATGCGGCGTTGTTCTCGAAGGCGGCACTGATGGCGCGCTCCGCGCCGAGTCCAACGAACGCAAGGTGCAAAATCGCGGCGCGCATCTCCTTGCCGACGCCTCGGCCCTGGTAACCCTGTCCGACCCATGACCCGGTGCCGACCTGGCGCTTGACCGCGAAATCGGACGCGACCAACCCCTGCACCCCGACGACCGCGTCACCCTCCTTGACCATCATCGTCAGGTGCCAGTTGGTCGGCTTCCAGTTGGACCGCGTTCCCCAGTAGAACTGGAGCGAATGCTGGGGACGGATCTCCGGCGGCTCGTCCGTCCACGGCAGATCGAACGGCATGACGGCCGGATCGTGGATGCCCTGGTTGGCGAGCGCGTTCAACTCGCCCAGGTCTCCGTCCGTCGGGTACCGGAGAGTGAGCCGTGGCGTCTGGATCCATAGCCCGAACAGCGGCCAGTCACGCTCGAGGTTCATCGAGCTAGGGCCGGATCGTGCGCGGCTTGTTCGTGTAGATCGCGTTTGCCGGCAGAGCCTTCGACCAGGCCAGCGACACGGCGTCGTCGACTGTCCAGACGCCAATCAGCTTGCCCGCGGCGTGCAACTCCTGCGCCGTCTCGGGTTCGATCGACGCCCAGTGCGGACAGAAGACGTCCGCCTCCGCGTCGTCCATGACGCGCAGGATGTCGACCGGGCGCGAGGCCTCGAGGACACCGGTCAGGATCTGCGGCTCGAGTTCGGCGATGCGCTTGATCGAGCGGTGGTCGAAGGAGATCACGACGACGTCATGGACCATGTCCACTTCTTTGACGGCGGCGACCACCGCGTCTTCGATGCCGGGGTAGGGCAGCGGCAGGTTCTTGATTTCGATCGCGACACCCACGCGTCCTTTCGCCAGGGCCAGGACCTCATCGAGCGAGGGAATCCGCTCGCCTGCGAAGCGCGGATCTTTCCAGCTCCCCGCGTCGAAGCGCTTCAGCTCATCCATCGTGTGGTCGCGCACGAAGCCACTGCCATTGGTGGTCCGGTCGAGCAGATGATCGTGGATCACCGGCAGGCCGCCGTCTTCGGAGCGATGGACGTCGAGCTCGATGACGTCGACACCGAGCTCGATGGCCGAGCGAAAGGAGGCCAGCGTGTTCTCCGGGCACTCATCCGCGTTTCCCCGGTGCCCACCGAGCAACATGCGGCCACTCCGGAGCTTTGCCGCGAGGCTCTCCGCGTGCGCGATGGTCATCGGCCCATCCTACGTGAACCGTCGCGAGATTTTTACATCCACCGCCAGGCGCAAGAAATCTCTCGGACGGCCGTGACATCAACAACGGGTTCGGTGCATACCGGCCGGTTCAGCCATGACCCTACCCAGGATCCGATCGCTGGCAGTGCGACGGCGGGTACAGGTGCTGGTGATCGCCCTGCTGGTCCCCTTCCTGGCAGTGGCGCCGCTTCACCTCTTCATGCCGGCAACGGCGAAGGCCCACGGCATCCCGGCGCCGGTGCAGGTCGGTATCAGTTTCAGTCCGATGCGCGCCGCCTACCTCGGGCTCAACTACCAGACCGCGTTCAAGCGGCTGGAGGCGCTGCATTTCCGAGTGATCCGACTGAGCACCTACTGGGACCAGGTCGACCGGGAGGGCTATGGCCAGCTCGACTGGCTGATGAACGAGGCAAGGAAGTCGCATCAACCAATTGCACTCACGGTCGGGATGAAGGCGCTCGGTTGGCCGGAGTTCTTTATCCCGGCGTCGGCCATGCCGGTCAGCGGTTTTCAGCAGGGGCAGGATGTTGCGTCTGACAGCACCTTTCGGGTTGCCGCACTCGCGTTCGTCACGGATACCGTGCTTCGCTATCGGGACAACCCGTCGCTGGTTGCCTGGCAGGTCGAGAACGAGCCGTTCAACCGCGCCGGCCCGCAGCGACTCTGGATCGACGCCGAGTTCCTGCGCGACGAGATCACCAGCGTGCACCAGCTGGACGGTCATCACCGCCAGGTGATCGTCAACGCCTTCAGTCATTTCAACCTGGTCTTCGATCAGGCCTCCGCCCGCCAGGGATTCGACTTTCGCCAGTGGCTCGGTTTCGATGCGGACAGCGCCGAGCGCGACGGGTTGTCCGTCCTTGGTCCAGGTGACGTGCTCGGCCTCGACGTCTACACCGCCATCGGCTACCAGTTCCTGGGCAGTGACCACATGAGTCACGCCGATGGCGACTGGCCGGACCGGCTGGCGCGCGTTCGTGACCTGGCCCACGCGCAGGGGAAACAGGCGTGGATCACGGAGGCGCAGGCGGAACCCTGGGAGTCGTCGAACCTCAACTATGCCAACCCCAAGAGCACCAGCCCGCAGGCGATTCGCGGCATTTTCGAAAACCTCAAGGACGCCGGGTTTACCACGGTCCTGTTCTGGGGCAGCGAGTACTGGCTCTGGCAGGCCGATCACGGCGACACGCGCTGGATCGACACCATCAAGACGATTCTTCACGACGAATCGCGCGCGCCGGCGATGGCGCTCGCCGCCTAAAAGACGGCCCAGTTCACAGTCGACAGCTGGTCATCGGTAAACGCCTGGCCAGGCTCCTGTAGGTAGAGGTAGCCGATCAGCCGCGCGACCCGAGCTTCGTCGTAGTAGTAGCGCCGGTGTTCCTCGTACGCCGTCGAATGGATCGCCTGGCTACTGTTCCCCTGCGCCGCACTCTCCTCGGCGGTGAGAATCAGGTCGTAGTTCTCGAGGAATCGCTTGACGCGCGTATCCCGATAGAGCACGAGTCGCGGCGGCGCGCTGACGAGGTCCGCGGTCAAGCGATTGAAGTCCTGGCGCATCGCCGCCAGCGAACCGGGTGGCGAAGGTCGTTGCGTCTCGCGATCGAGGTCCTGGTTCAGGATGGCCATCGCATTGGTGACGCGATCGAGATATGCGGATTCGGCGGGCTGCAGGTCGGCGGGGCGGACGTAGGGGAGGGTCAGCTGGCCGCGCAGGAAATCGATCACCTCGTAGCCGACCTCGCCGCCGGTCCCGGTGTCCCGGAGGAAAAAGGCGTTGACCGGAGGCGACTGCTGCGCACTGTAGCGATAAAAGCCAATCGTATGGGTCTGCACCTCGCGGAGCTTTGCCTGGCGTTCGGAAAGGCACAGGTCGGCGAAGTCGGTCAGCCCCGGGCGCTGCAGGACGAACAGGCGGGCGTTGGAATATGCGGCCACGCTCTGGTCGGTGGTGTCGAGGACGAAGGCCTCGTAGAGCGTGGCGTCCTGTTTGACGGCGGCCAGTGCCGACGCCATTCTCTGGATGCCCGCCAGGTCGAGCGGCCGTTGCCCGTACACATTGATCTCGATCGTGCTGGCGTCCTGCCAGCAGTGGAGGGCCTGCAGTGCCGCGCCAAGTGAAGGGCAGGCGATTGCCTGCTCGCCGCTCCGGTTTGGCCGGCGGTCAGCCGAGAAGCCGGCAAACGCCAGGAAGACCAGCGCGACCGCGACGCCGACAGCGATGAGCCCGGCGGTCCAGGCGCGCAGCCCGCGCCGGACCGCGGCGGGAATCAGGCGCCGGCTGAGGACGAGCAGGACGGCTGCGGTCGGAATGAAGAAAAGGGTGTAGGAGGCAAGGCCGAAGACGGTGTCGGCCTGGGCCAGGCAGGGCATACCCGGATAGGTCGCGCCAGAGCGGAGCGGCGCGATCAGCCAGGCGATCAGCAGGAGACCGAGGGGCCAGATCCATCGCACCACCCGGCGTTGGCGGCTCGGCTTCGCCGCGGCGACGGTCACTGAGCCAGGGAAATGACCGATGGGTGCCGGATCGGCAGCATGTAGTGGATCCCGGGCTCGAGCCGCCCGCGCGCGTCGAGGCCGCCGTTGGCAAGAAAGCCTTTGGTGCGGACGTAGGCTTCATCGATCAGCCGGTCGCACTGGCTGAAATCGGTGCCGGCCGTCCCGAATTCGACATTGGGAAAGAGCAGGGAGATCTCGGCTTCGCCGGAGTACCGCTGATACTCCTCGAGCATCCGCTGGCCGAGCATGATCTGGATGCTCTGCGCCAGGATGCCGGTCAGGCTATGGTTCGGTGGAATTCGCGGGTTGGAGGTGCTGTTGTCGATGGCGACGATGTGAGTCGCCCCCAACTGGATTGCCTCCGGCAGGCCGACGTTCTCGGCCACCGCGCCGTCGACGAACTCTTCGTCGCCGATGCGGTAGGGATTGAAGAGGCCAGGAATCGCCGACGAGGCGGCCACCGCGTCTGGCACGCTGCCGGTGGTGAAGATCTCTTTGCGCGCGCGGGTCAGGTTGGTCGCGATCACGGCGCACGGCAGCACCAGTTGCTCGAAGGTTGCCGGCAGGTTCATCGCGGCCAGCGTTCGCAGGTAGCGACTGTCGAAGAAACTGTTGCGGCTGCGCACGTATCGGTAGGCCATCCGAAGCGGGTTGCGATCGAAGAGGTCGCGGTTCCGGATCGATCGCCACACCTGGGCGAGCTGATCGATCGTCTCGAGGTCGGGTTTGGCGGCCAGCGCCACGGCGTTGAAGGCGCCCGAGCTGCATCCCACGAGGCCGTCTGGTTTGATCCCCGCCTCGAGCAGCGCCTTGAGGACCCCGACGCTGCACGCGCCCCGGCTGCCACCACCGCCGAGGACAAAGACGAGCCGTCGTTGTTTGTCGCCACCGAGCGAGGACGAATTTCGACGCCGTCGCCACCAGGACAGCATGGAAGGGGATCGCCAGAATCCAGTTTCCCGCATAGAGGTTACGTATTAGATCCCGATCCGACCATGCGCCAGGGCTGAGTGTAACGGGTCGGTGTCAGCAGACTGGAAGCTTGTGGACTCTGCGTTGTCTGCCTAGAAGAGGGCGACTGCCAAGGCGACGCGAGCCCAGCCTCGTGTTAGTCTTTTGGTATCACCTTTCCCATCTATGCGCTGTCCCTATCTCGAGCAAATCGTCCGTAAGCGTCAGGCTTTCCTGCGCGTGTTTCAGGCCGACTGCCATGTCGATCGGAAGGTCCACCGCTTCCATGGGGTCATGAAGTGGCCGACGCCACCGTGCCTCGGCAAGATGGCAACCTGCGCCCTCTACCAGGAAGCGCGCGCCAGTGAAGATCTGAGGCTGCGCCGCCTCGCCGACTAGATCGATAACATCGGGCGAGTGAGCCCGGATGTGATCGTCGTCGGCGCCGGCGCCATCGGCACGTCGATTGCCTACCAGCTGGCCAAAGCCGGTGTCCGCGTCACCGTCTTCGACCGCGGCCCGATTGGCCGCGGGGCGACCGGGGCGTCCGCCGGCATGCTCCAGCTCAATCCGGATCGCACCACCCCGATCGAGTTGTCCGCGCTCGAGCAAGAGAGTGCTCGCCTCGTCCCGGCGTTGGCGGCGGAGTTGCGGGAGCGCACCGGCATCGACATCGGATATCGATCGGCCGCGCTGCTCCACCTGGCGCTTCACGAGGAGGAGGAGGCGCCGCTGCGCGCCCATCGCGCCTGGCAGGCCGATCACGGAGTCGCGGTCGCGTGGCTGGATCGCACCGCCGCGCTCGACCTCGAGCCCCGCCTGAATCCAGACGTTCGCGCTGCGCTCTATTACCCGAACGATCACCAGCTCATGCCGCTGGTCTTCGCCCAGGCACTCGCGCGCACCGCCGTCGACCTGGGGGCGACGGTCCGAGAAGGGGCCAGTGTCGACCAGCTCCTGACGGAGGGCGATCGGGTCGTCGGCGTCGCGATCGGTGGCGAGCGCGTCCACGCCGCTGAGGTCGTGATCGCGAATGGCGCCTGGGCGTCGTCCTGGTCGGACGTGTTGCATACGCCGATCCCGGTTCGGCCGGTACGCGGACAGATGGTCGCCCTGCGGACGATCGGCGGGGGCCTTCGGACCGTCGTGAGTTCGGGCGAGGGCTACATGCTCACCAAGGCTGACGGCGCCACCTACGTCGGAACCACCGTCGAGGAAGCCGGCTACGACGCTCGTCCGACGGCCGGCGGTATCGCGGGGTTGCTTGCCCTGGCGCCGCGTCTCGTGCCGCACATGGCCGATGCCACCTTCACCGCGGCCTGGGCCGGGCTCCGGCCCGGGACGGCAGACGGACGTCCACTGATCGGCCGGGTTCCGGGATGGCAGGGCTTGACGATGGCGGCGGGCCATTTCCGCAACGGCATCCTGCTGGCGCCGATTACGGGTGAGTTGGTGGCCGACGTGCTCGCCGGCCGCCGGCCGCGCCTTCCGGTCGATAGCTTCGACCCCGGCCGGTTCGGCGTTCGTGCCGCCTGAGATTCCGCGAGCCTTCGCTCGCCGCGCCGACGGATTTCGCCACGCCGCAGCTGGTGGGCTCTGGCTCGCCCCGCTTGTTTATCTCGAGCACGCGCGCTTTGGGCCAGGCTGGTACGGCAAGGTCGTCAGTTCTGATCCCGAGCGGCTCATCGCCTGGGCGGTCAGCAAGTCGATCCCGCGGCGCGCGCTCGAGGTGAAGTCGCTGCCCGACCTCGACATGCCGCGGGCAGGACGGCGGCGCCTGCCCGGTTATCACATCGACCTCTGGGGCGCCCGGTTGGCGCTCGCCTACGACCCGGAGACGCTGGCCCGCATTCGCAAACGTCCCTCCCCATCTGGGGGAGGGCAGGGTGGGGGCTCAGTATCGCTCGAGCGCCTTGAGCCCGGAGCCGGTGATGATCAGGACCGCACCGGGCGGAACATTCAAGACCCGCGCGCCGGCGAGCGCGGCCGCTGAGGTCGGCTCCATCAGCAGCCCGACCGCCGCGGCCTGGCGCCACGCCCGCTCGATCGCGTCCTCCGACACCGCGATCCAGCGACCGCCGCTGTAGCGAACGGCGGCGTAGCTTCGCTCCGCGCGGGTCGGCTCGGGAATCCGAATCCCGTCGGCGATCGATGGTTGCGGCACCACTGGCGCCGGTCGCCCGATGGCGGCGCCGCGCACCAGCGGCGCGCACGCCTCCGCCTGCACCCCGTGAAGCCGGGGAGCCCGCTCCATCCGCCCGGCGGAGACCAGGTCGGCGAAACCCATCGCGAGCCCGATCAGTACCGTGCCCTGCCCGACCGGGGTGACCACATCGGTCAGCTTCTCGCCCAGCTCCTCGAACAATTCATAGGCGATCGTCTTGGTCCCCTCGAGGAAGGCGTCATCGCGGGCGTGGCCGACGTCATACGCCTCGCGACCCGCAGCGATGGCGGCTTGGGTTACCGCCGAGCGCGGTCCCGAGACCTTGATGAGGTCCGCCCCGAGTACCTGGATGGCCCGCGCCTTGACCGCAACGATGTCATCGGGGGCGAAGATCCGTGCCTTGATCCCGGCGGCCGCGGCATAAGCCGCGATCGCGGTGCCGGCATTGCCCGACGAATCCTCGACCACCATGTGAGCCCCGGCCGCCCGCGCCGCGGTGATCGCCGTGGCGGCCCCGCGATCCTTGAACGATCCGGTTGGCGAGATGCCTTCGAGCTTCAGGAGGAGCTTGTCGTAGGGCACGATCGGCGTGGCACCCTCGCCCAGGGTCACCGGCTCCCCGCGAATCAAAAGATCCGCGCGATAGCGCCACAAGCCCCGGCCCGACCAGGTTCCGATCGTCGTCACTGGAGAATTTTCTGTAACGCCGGGTCGAGGTAGTCCTTGGTCAGCGGAAACGGCTCGTAGCTGCTCACCGTGCCGTCGCGCGCCACCAGGACGCTGACGGGCAAGCCGCTGCTGCTCAGGGCGACTCCATACGCGCGGTTCGCCACCCCGCTCGGATCCAGGACGGGAGTTGGCTGCATGTTGATCGATTTCCAGAACGTCTGGATCGTCCCGGCGGACTCGTCGCCGAAATCGATGGCGACGACAGTCAGGCCCTCGGCTCGATGGGCCAGGTACGCGTCGCGAATGAGCGGCAGTTCGTCGCGGCAGGGGACGCACCAGGTGGCCCAGAAATTGATCAGCACCGGCTTGCCCTTGAGGGCCGCGAGGCTGACGGCCTGGCCGTTGACGTCCGTCAGTGAGAAGTCGGGCGCGGGCATGCCGACCTGTACCGGACCGTGTGGCGCCGGCGTCGGGTTGTTGCTCTCGAAGCGGGAATCGAAGGGGGTGGTCACCGCCACCACCGGGAAGAAATCATTGAAGACGGTCAGCCGGTTGGAAAAGATCAGCACGCCCATGCCGATCAGGAAGATCGCCGCCACGGCGTTCAGCACCGCATACGCGCCCCGGACCCGGGCGAGCAGGCGGGTCAACATTCCGGACAGGCCGGCGGCGACCAGGAACGGCACGCCGAGCCCGGCCGAATAGAACGCGAGCAGGAGCGCACCCTGGGCCGCGGTCCCGCTGCTGCCGGCGCGGAGCAGGATGGCGGCGAGGATCGGGCCGACGCAGGGCGTCCATCCGATCGCGAAGGCGAGCCCGATCACGTAGGCCGCCCAGGGCGTTCGCGGAAGCCGGTGCGCGATGTCGAACCGCCTCTCACCCATGAGGCCGGGTATCCGGCCGAGCGTCAGCAGGGCGATGCCGATCAAGATCAGCGCGACGCCGGCGATCTCCAGCAATAGCGGCCGGTAGGCGCTAAGGTCAGCGCCGATCAAGCCGAACGATGCGCCCAGAGCCACGAACGCCGTCGCGAATCCGGCGACGAAAAGCGCCGCCTTGCCCAGCACCTTGAGTTGCTGCGCGAGGGTGGTCTCGGTTCCCACCGCCGCCGCCCCCATGTAGGTGATGTAGGCCGGCACCAGCGGCAGCACACAGGTGGACGCGAACGACAACAGGCCGGCCAGGGACGCCAGGCCCAGGTCGAGGATCATTGAACTGGCTTAGGCTTCTCGGTCGCGAGCTGGCGGACCCACTCGCGCAGGCTCGCCGGGGCGTCGTCGGTGCAGCATTCCTTGCGGACCAACCGCTTCATCTCCGCCTGGAAGTCAAAGACCTGCTCGCACGGCGGGCAGTCGTCCAGGTGCGCCTTCACCTTACGGACCTCGGCTTCGCTCAGCTCGCGATCAATGTAGGTTGAGAGCCGGCGCATCGTTTGCTCGCAGTGTTCTCCCATCAGCGCGCCCCCACGGCCAGCGACGGGGCCTTGGGCCGTCCTGAATATTCCCACAATTTTTTCTGCAGCGCTTGGCGGCCTCGGTGAAGGCGGGACATCACCGTCCCGATCTTGATCCCAAGGATCGAGGCGACTTCTTTGTAGGAGAAGTCCTCGACGTCGACCAGCACCACCACCATCCGCATCGGAACAGGGAGCTCCTCCAGCGCACGCTTGACCTCGCCCCCGAAGCCGCGGTCGACGATGATCTCCTCCGGCGACATCAGGTGGACCGGCATGCCATCGCGCCGCATCTGCTCGTAGATGGAGAAGTCGGCGCCGGGCTGATCGATCGGGTCCTCCGGCGCGGGCCGCTGACGCAGGCGGTTGCGAAACACGTTGGTCATGATGGTGAAGAGCCAGGCCTTTTCGTTGGTGCCGGGCTTGAACCGATTCCGGTACCGGTAGGCTCGCAGGTAGGTTTCTTGCACTAGATCCTCGGCGTCTTCCGGCTTTCTCGTGAGGCGCAACGCGCTTCGATACAGGGCGTCGAGATGCCTCTCAAAAAGCGAAAAGTCGCTACTCATGCCAACGCCCCGCTGGTCCATTCTATTCCGGCGAATTCGCGGATCTCGGGGGCGTCAGCCTGGCGCCGGCCCGCTGTTCGGCGGGGCGCCACCAGGCGGAGGACCGTTCGGTCGCGGCCCACGCCCTCGCCCTCGACCGCGCCGGCGCCGCCGTCGGTTGGGATCCCCCACGTCGCCTGAGGGTGGCCGAACATTGCCCTCGCTGCCGGAAGAAGAGTTGGGGAGGGGGTTTCCGTCACGGGGCGGGTTGGGCCGCCGAGGGGCATTCCTTCGGCGCACATCTCCCTCCCCCCTTGAAGGGGCGGGTCGGGGTGGGGGGGTGCGACGCTGCGGTCGTGCCTGGCCCTGCACCTGTTGCGGCTGGCCGCCGGGGGCCGATCGATCGCCGCCTCCGCCGCCGCCGCCACGGCGTCGCCGGCGACCGCGGCGTTGCTGGTCGGGTGTGGATGGCCTGCCGGATTCAGCGCCGGCCGGCTCCCGCGGCCGCTCGGGGCGCGCCGTCACCGGGACGATGCGGGCCAGCCCGCGCGGACGGCGTCGTCGGCTTGGCTGCTCGCGGGGGCGCGCGTCCACCTGTTTGACCCGCTCGTCGAACTCCGCCAGCCACTCTTCCATCGGCCGCTTGATCTGTGGGCGTGGGGCGCGAGGCTCCTCGGGCCAAATACGGGGCCGTTCGGGGCGGACAGCTTCGGGCGGCGGGTCGGCGTCGGTCGGCTCAGGCTCGACCGCGATCTCAGGCGGGAGTTCCGACATCTGCGGAAATCTTAACCGGGGCCTGCTCGCTGACCGGTTGGTCGACGTTCCACACCACCAGGAAACGCCGCCGGAAGCGCTCGAGCGCTCCAATTACGGCGGGAGCCAGCACGGCAACCAGGAGGAGATTTCCGATGGCGCGGAAGCTGTCGTAGACCAGCGAGGTCGCCAGGTAGAAGCCGCCGAATCGGTGCAGCAGGGGCCCCGGCCCGATGCCGGACGCCCAGCTGATCGGCGATGAACCGGCGGCAATCAGCAGCGGCCACTCCCAGAGGTCGAGCAGGATGCCGTAGGCGAACCCGGCCGCGCATCCGTAGAGGGAGAGCACCGCGATGATCCTTGGTGAGGTCCGGTGGCCGCTGATTCGCCCGAGGTATCCGGCGCCCATGCCGACCCAGCCGGCGGCCAGCATCTGGTAGGGCAGCCACGGACCGAGGCCGGCCGTGAGCACGGCCGAGAGGAGCAAGGTCAGCGCGCCGCCCGCGAACCCGAAGCTGGGTCCCATGACGAATCCACCGGCGATGATCAGGAAAAAGATCGGCGAGAACCCGAGCAACCCGATCACGATCACCAGCCGAAGGGTCGCGTCGATCGCGACCAGGGCCGCGAGGATCGCCAGCAGGCGAGTCGACAGGCGATGTGTCTGCAGGGCGACCGCCAGCGCGACCAGGGCGGAGACCGCCACCAGTGCGCTGAAGAGCAGAACGGGCTGCGGAAACCGCGAGCCCGCAAAGAGCGGCGCCACGAACAAGGCGAGCCCGGCGGCGGTGACACCGAACAGGACGGCATCCTCGGCGCGAACGGCTACCCAACCTCTCATACCGGGACTTCCTCGGGAAGGAGCCAGCCCCCGCCCACGAGCTTGCTGATCTGGGTTGCGAAGACGAGCGAGTCGCTGAGCACGGCGGCAGGCGGTCCGTCGGCATAGATCTCCCCCTCCGCCATGAGAAGGACGCGGTCGGCGGTGCGGGCCGCCCATTCGACATCGTGGGTCGCGATCACGATCGACCGGCCGGCGGCGGCACGCATCCGCAGAAACGCGCTCAGCGCCTTTTTCACCAACGGGTCGAGGCCCCGGGTCGGCTCGTCGAGGAGCAGCAAGTCCGCCTGCGCGGCCACCACGGCAATCGCGAGCTGCTGACGCTCACCTGAGCTCAGGTCTCGTGGATAGCGATGCAGCCACGCATGAAAAGGAGCCGCCACCTCGGGCGTCTGACCGCGCAATTCGTCCTCAACGGTGGGCGCGAAGAGCAGGCCGTCGGCATCTTGCGGCACGTAGGCGGCGGGGCCCTCGATGTGAACGGTGCCGCGCTGCGGGCGAAGCAACCCGGCGATCACCTTCAGCAGCGTGGTCTTCCCGGACCCGTTGCGACCCATCAACGCCGTGATCTGGCCACGCCGCAGGCGCAGCGATAACCCTCGCACGGCCGGGACGCCGTTGTATCGATACTCGAGGTTCTCAACCCGGCAGATGACCGAGGCATCTCCCTCCCCCGCTCGCCGGGGAGCGCTTTGGAATTTCCCCTCCCCCCCTTGCGGGGGAGGGTAGGGTGGGGGCTTCGTCAACCGCTCCGCGAAGACGCGCGCGTCGCGCAGGCCGAGTGGGATGGGTGTCCAACCAGCCCGCAGCGCCAGGTCGACGACCGGCGGACGCGCGCCGCCTTCAGCGAGCGCAGTCCTCGGGAGCTGATCATTGAGCACCCCGGCGTCGAGCGTCCAGATCCGATCGACCAGCGGCGCGATGCGTTCGACTCGATGTTCGGCGATCACGGTCGTCATGCCCAGTTCGCCGACGAGCCGCATCACCACCTGCAGCACGTCTTCGGCGGCTTGAGGGTCGAGCTGCGAGGTCGGCTCGTCGAGCACCAGCGCCTGTGGATGCACCGCCAGCGCGGCGGCAATCGCGACTCGCTGGCGCTCGCCGCCCGAGAGGGTGTCGATGCGTCGCCGGCGCAGGTGGTTGATGCCCACCTGGTCGATCACTTCCTCGACCCGCTTTCGCATCAGCGGGCGCGGCAGTCCGAGGTTCTCCATCCCGAAGGCGAGCTCCGCCTCGACATCCTCGAGGACAAACTGGCCATCGGGGTGCTGGAAGACGAAACCGATGTGGGCCCCGAGCTCACGCGGTGCGTGGATCCTCGTGTCGAGGCCGCAGACGACCACGCGGCCAGTGAAGTGGCCGCCAGTGCTGTGCGGCACCAGCCCATTCAGGCATCGCAGCAGCGTCGACTTGCCGCTGCCGGATGGGCCCCTCAGCAGGATGACCTGGCCGGGTTCGACGGTGGCCGACACGTCGACCAGCGCCGGCCGTTCGGCCTCTGGGTAACGGTAGCTGACGGCCTCAAGGGTGATGACTGGCATAGCCCATCCGAGGAAGGCTGGCGGTGATGGCGGGAATCGCCAGCAACAGGGTGGCCAGCACGCTGTCCGCCGCCGGCGCGGCTGGCAGCAGATTGACGTACGGATTGTACGGATGCGCGGGCATCAATGCGATGACGGTGATCGCGACCAGGGAACCGATGGCGACTACGAGGTCGGGAATGGTCCAGACCAGCGGATGGTACCGGGATCGGCGGCGGCTGCCGAAGCCCCGCGCGTCGAGCGACTCGCCATATTGCAGCGCGCGCTCGAGACTCGTGAGCAGCAGTGGCAGCAGCAGTTGCGGGGCAGCGCGCCACCCGGCCCGCTGCCCACGCAGCTGGCGGGCTTCACGGATCGACTGAAGCGACGCTACGGTCTTTGGGGCAAAGGCGATCGCGAGGGCAACGGTGGTGCCCGCGCGGTAGAAGGGCCGCGGCAAGATGGCGACCAGGTCGGCGCTTCGCAGCGCCGTCTGCACCACGCCGAAGACCCCCACGGTCAGCAGCAGCGCTGCGCCGGTTGACGCGCCGAACACCGCGGCCTCTAGCGTCCACGGTCCGCCGATGATCGGGATCGCCGGCAGCGTGAACAGCACGTGGGTACCGAACCGGCTGAGGGCGACGCTGAAAACCATGGGGACCACCGCGAGCGCCAGCCCGATTTTCCAGAAACGAAAACGGCCTCCGCGCCGATAGGGGATGAAGACGTTGATCAGGATCAGCAGCAACAGCGCCTGGAGGAATGGATTGCGGTCGATGAAGGCGGCAGCCAGCGCGGCGGTTGCCCAGGCGACCCACGCGAGGGGATGCCGGATCATGGCCCGCGCCTTCGCAGATTGAACGCGCCCAATCCCGACAGGACGATCACCGCACCACCGAGAAGCAGCCACGGCGTCAGGCTGCCTGGCGGTGGTGGTCTTTCGGGGCCGGTCGAGGCGAGCACGGTCGCAACCGACGGCGAGACCGATGGAGCCAGCGCCTGCATCATGGGCGGCGATGCAGCAGGGGCCGCGGCCGAGGTCGGTGCCGGCGCTGTTGCAAGCTGACCTGCTGGAGCTGTGGCGCTGCGTGCTGGTGGAGGCGCGGTCGGCGCTCGAGGCGGGGGGCACACCTGGCTGAACGACACGCTCGGTGGCGGCGTCCCTCGTCCGGTGGAATAGACCCAACCTTCCACGTCGCCATCCTTGACCGCATAGCCGGCGACACCGGTCGATCGAGCGACCCAGCCGTTTGCGGTCTGCGTCCAGTCCGACCAGTTGGGCCCGGACATCGGCCCGAAACACCGGTCCGGGATCGTCTGCGGCTGATGGTCGAGCTGGCAAACGGTGTACGCGCCGCCGCCCCAGTCGTAGATCTGCGGCGGCTGGCCGGAGTTGACGCCGGCCAGCTGCAGCAGGGCGAGTCCACCGATCGCCTCTTGCGCGAACTCGACGCATTTCCAGAGCACGCGCGGTCCCGGCCAGGACGAGCTGTGCTGAACCAGCAACGCGGCACGATGCGTCTGCGCGTGCGCCGACCCTTGCCACGTCAGCGCCGCGGCAAGGGCCAGCGCCAGTCCGAACAGCGAGCGAATTACGAAGCGCGTGCGCGCCTCCGTGGTCTCCAGATGAGACCCAAGGCGAGGGCGATGAGTGCGAGCCCCGCGAACAGGGGTCGCTCGTCAAACGGACGGCCGGTCTGCGCGAGGATGGGCGCCGTCGTGGCGGTCGGTTGCGGCGTTGCGGTCGCGGTGGCCGCGGTCGGGCAGGCAAGGAGTGGAACCGCGCTTTCGACGACGCCTCTCGCCGTCAGTGGTCGCTGGAGAAACGCCGCAGGCGCGTCCGACGTGGCAAACAATTTGCTGAACGAACTGGAGATGGCGCCCGCATCAGCCCCGGTCGCGATCTGCTGGCCCGCGAGGTACAACAGCGCCTGATCGAGGCGGGTTTGCCAGGATGAATCCGACTGCAGATGCGCCGCCAGGATCGCCTGGATGGCCAGTTCGTCGGAGTTGGGGTCGGGTCCGGCTCCGGGTGAATTGCCGAAGCCGCCACCGCCGTAGACGCTTTGCAGATAGGTGAAGCCATTGGTAATCGTCGAATCGGTGGATGCGACACCGGTGCTGATCAATGCCTGGATCGCCAGGGCGGTGGTGTTCGAGTCTTCGCCGTACTGGTCGGCGTTGTCGGCGCTCCAGCCGCCGCTGGCCTTCTGCTGACCCTTCAGGAACGCGACGGCATCGTCCGCCACCGTCTGGCCCGCGGCGCGAAGGCCGAGGATGGCGAGTGCGTCACTATAGATGTCGCTGCCGTACTCGCCGTTGCTCCCCTTCGCCGCCTGTAGCTGGGCGGCTACCGATGCGGTCGGCCCGGCGTCCGCCACCGAGGCGCGAGCCATCAGGAGCTCCCCGTTGGTGCCGACGTCGGTGCTCGTGGCCGCTTTCAGGTAGTCGGCCAGGGACGCGGCGCCCGCGTGCATCGCTGACGCTTGTTGGCCGGCGGCCGCCAGGCCGATGGCGACTTCCGACGAGCGGGCGATGGGATTGCCGCCGGAGCCGATCTGGCCGGTCGCCTGCTGCTGGGTGCACTGCAGCCATTGCAGGGCTTTCTGCGCATTCGAGCTCGCGGGCGTTTGAGCGAAGCCGCTCACCGGGGCGAGCAAAAGAAGTGGTAGGGCGAGGAGACTCGCCACGATACGTCGTTGCATGTGTACCTCCAGTTTTGTGCTGGAGGCCGATAGAGAAGATGCCTGGCACCTCCCTCTCAGCCTCGAAGAGGGTCGTGGTCCCCGACAGGCAGGTCTCCTGGCTCCGGATCATCACCGCTGGGCTCCTTCCCAAGGCTGTTGGCCTCAGTGGATCTCGCCCACGGCTCCCCGGTTACAGTGACGGGTTCGCGCCGGATTCACACCGGCTTTCCTTTTCAGCTCACTTCGAGCCACCTGTCGGCGCTGTTCACTTGTCGAGGCGCTTGGCCGGCATCACCTCCCCCCAAAAAATGGGGCCCCGCTCCGGTGTGGAAAAGCGGGGAGACAGTAAGGTGACCGAATTATAGGACGCGGTCGGGGGCGGCTAGATCAGGCGACGCGCGATTGCTCGAAGTAGGCTTCGAGCTCTTCGATCGTCGGGACCCGGTTGATCTCCTCGGGCTCGACGTTCATGAACTGTTCCTGGGCGGTGAACACGAGCTCGATCAGGTCCGGGATCTTGATGTCGCGGTTGTACGGCACGCCAAAGGCGCGCAGCTGCTCGACGACTTCGACCGGCACGGCCGTGCGCTCGGCCAGGTTGAGTTCTTCGAGCGCCCAGAGCACGCGGTCGAGCGCGTAGAGGCTGAGCTTGCGCTTGGCCTCCTCCGCGCGGGTGGCCATGACTCGGAGCGTGGTGCGTTGCGTCTCAGTTTGAATCGCTTCGTAGATTCTCAGGATGGGCTCCTCCGAGGCTTTTGATGGTTGGGTCAGGGCCCACGGTACGAGCCACTTCAGCGTGCGGCAAATAACTTTCGTTAAAAGATGTAAATAGCGACCCCATGTCACCGGCATGCTTTCGAAAAGCCGCGGGATAATACCCACAATGGCTTACATCGATCCCGATCCGGATCGTGGGCCCGGTCGCGACGCGGTCGAACTCTACACCCGGACCTATGGGACGCTGCTGCGCAGCTCCGGCGAGACCAAGCTCAAGGTGCTGGAACAGTCGCACATCGGAATGGGATCGAGCCTCCATCCCCGGGCCGGATCCGCGGAGCCCGATACCGGCGCGCTGATCTACGCGCTGCGACGATTGCCCCCTTCCATCATTGCCGTCAGACACATCGTGCTGGGTCAATCCGCCGATGTCTTCAAGCGCACGCTCAACGTCGACGTCGAGCGCTGGGAGATGCAAAGCGCCCCCGGCCGCCGACGTCGGTATTACTTCGACGGAAAGGAGACGCTCGCCGTCTACATAGCCAGCCCATCCGACATCGACGACGTCATCCCGCAGCTCGTCGCGCTCCAGATCGAATGGAACAAGCTTCACGCGCTGCTCGGCGCTGAGGACCTGAGCCGCGCGGCGACCACGGAGGAGCAGTTCAAGGTGTTGCAGCGAATGGGCATCTCCGAGGACGACGCCCTCCGGCTGGTCGAGATCTGGAGCGACCTGCTCCCGCCATTACGCCGCATCCAGGCCGAGGAGAAGGATTTCCGCGTGCGCATGCTCGGGGGCAGCCAAATTGGCTACGTCAAGGCGACCCGTCGCTGGTGGCAGCCGATTGAAGATTTGATGCTCAAGGAGGGTGTCGACAAGCGGCCCGTGTATTTCGTCTCCAGCAACACGCACAGCCTGGTGAACCTGTTGAGCGGCTCGGCCCGCCGGCATCAGCAGGAAATCGTCGATTACACGGAGCGCAGCAACAACCTCGAGCTGGTGCCCGAGCTCCGCAAACTCCGGCAAGGACAATCCCGCGGGAACTGGGACAACTTTCTTTACTACGCGGCGCGTTCGTACTACGCGCAATCGGCGGAAGCGGGGGAGCGGCGGGCACACCGCACCAGGGAAGAGGAAGAACGCGGCATCTTCTTTCTCGCCAGCCAGGCCGGCCTCGACGTGGCGGCACAGGTGATCGTCCTCGACCGCCTGGTCGCGAGCGACCTCGACCCCCGACTGGGAACGCCGGCCGCGGACCGGCTGAAACGGAGTCCCGCGATCCTGATCAACGTCAACTACCCGTTGGGACTGGGCGCCTACAACGTCTTGCGCGAGGTGGCAGAAAGTATTGGCACGCTTCGCGGTGTCTACGTCCTTGGCAAGGCGGCGACTCTCAACGGCAGCATCGGCGACATCATGATCTCGAACGTCGTCTACGAGGAGCACTCCGAAAACACCTACTGGCTCGACAACTGCTTCAGCTTCGACAGCGTGGCGCCGTTCCTGGTGTATGGTTCGGCGCTCGACAACCAGCGGGCCGTCACCGTGCGCGGCACCTTCCTCCAGAACCGCGCCTACCTCGACTTCTATCACCGCGAGAGCTACACCGTGGTTGAAATGGAGGCCGGCCCGTATCTCAATGCCCTTTATGAGGCGGCGGAGTCATCCCGATATCCGATGCGCGAGAACATCAACTTCACCAAGCTGCCCTTCGACTTCGGCGTCCTGCACTATGCCTCAGACACGCCCTATACGCAGGCGCGCACCCTGGGCGCGCGCGGCCTCTCCTACTACGGCCTCGATTCGACCTATGCGTCGTCGGTTGCGATCCTGCGGAGAATCCTCGCCCAGGAACAGGCCCTTACGGCCGACGTTGCGACGCCTCGCTGGGCCGACGCCGAAGCCCGCCAGGGCGCCTGATCCTTTCTTCACAAGAAGTTAGCCGGGTCGTAAGGACCTCTTGCTAGCCTGCATTCAACCCCTCGAGTCTCCCCTCCTCCCCACAAAGGCCGCCCTCACCGGCGGCCTTTTGTTTTTGCGCTGACCGATCAGGCGGCGCGCTTATCCTTGCGTGCGGCATTCCGTCGAACAGCCAGGTCCTGGAGCGCGACGTCGATGCGGCGGTCCGATGGATCGAGGTGCTTGGCTCGCATCACGTGCCGCTGGGCGGCGGCCAGCCGGCCACGCTCCATCTCCGCCAGGCCGAGCTGAAGCGAAAAACCCGGATCGACCGGGCAGGTCAGTGCGGCGCGCTCCAGAAAAGGAAAGGCATCGTCGCGCATCCCCATCTCCCAGAGGAGCGTTCCCAGCTCGGCCAGGACCTCGGGTTCATCGGGCGATGCGTCCATGGCGCGAAGGTAGGCGAGCCGGGCGACCTCGGTATGTCCCAGCTGGCGGTGATCCCGGCCGATCAGGAACCACGGCTGCCAGGAGCCAGGGGCCAGCATCATCGTCCGGCTATAGGCGGCTCGCGCCGGCTCCCGATCCCCCAGCGCATCGCAGGTCAGACCCAGGCGGAAGGCGACGTCGGCGTCCTC
>Ga0307478_10000262_pt1 | contig 58918 bp, 46 predicted proteins | sample atmos_gasesECM4C_2_FD_203713 | JGI IMG/M metagenome (GOLD analysis project Ga0307478, IMG submission 203713) | Hardwood forest soil microbial communities from Morgan-Monroe State Forest, Indiana, United States - atmos_gasesECM4C_05 | ecosystem: Environmental > Terrestrial > Soil > Temperate...
ATCTGGCTGAAAATGCTGGATACTCGTGTCACGGCGGTAGTGGTCCTCCCCTATGGTTCACGTCTCTCAACGCAAACCGTAGCAGAGTTCTACCGCCGCCGCTCAAACCCTAATTTGGACAAGACTGACCCAGAATAGTTTCTCGAATAATGCGAGCCTCGGCCTGGAACGCCTTCGTTTCAATGCTACCAGTTGCTGGCGAAGTGCAGGTTTTCGAGGAGCAGCCTGCGACGACAGCAGAAGTCGGAGGATCGCACCCGCCAAGAGCACAAACATGTCTATCATATGCGAGTGCTAGCGCGCCTTGCCTGTAAAGGGCAATGCCGTATCCTGTTGAAATCACAGCCCGACAGAATTTTGGCGAACGTCGTCTGCCAAGCAATCGGGCTTGAGACTGGCTCGGCAGCGCAGGACTACAGCCAGCTTTACGAGCTGTCCGAGAGCTTGGAATACATCCAGCAAACCACTACTCGAATCCTCAATTCTATCGGCGCTGAGGGTTCCTCCGCGCCGCCCGCTTAGAACAGTGCCGCTTCTGTCCGCTAGTGGCGATTGTGCCGCACCGATGCGGCATCATGCTTGCCAAGCACAATCGTGTTTATTTCAGTGTACTTTCTATATTAACTGAGGTTAATATCGCACTTCCATGATCGAGGTGTTGGATCTATGGCACGCTTCATTCTCACTGCTTTGTTGTTAACGACTACGTTTTTTATTCCCGTCAGCACTAGAGCACAAGGAGAAACCACCAGTGCGATCCTTGCGCAAGTCAATGATCCGACGCATGCTGCTGTGCCGGGAGCCACGGTGACGATCACGAATCAAGAGATCGGCCTGAAACGCATTGCCAAGACCGACGACACCGGCCACTTCAATTTCCCACAACTAAAGCCAGGCACGTACACGGTAAGAGCGGAGGCGGAGGGATTCGCCTCGCAGCAAAATGACAGTGTATTCTCGGGTCTAGGCCAGAAACAGACGGTCGATTTCACACTCAAGCTGGCGCAATCGGAGCAGACCGTTGAGGTTAGTGGCCAAGCCCTGCTGATCAACCCAGGAGATGCGAACACATCCACGAATCTGAATGCACCAGCGTTGGAGAATCTTCCGAATCCGAGCGGGGATTTAACGTACCCTCTTCAGTTTGCCCCTGGGGCGCTTGTCAACACGGCAGGCAGTGCCAATGACTTCGTTGGGGGAACAAATGGGTACGGCAATGTGGAATTCAACGGACTGCCCGCTCTCTCAAACGGCTATATCGTTGACGGCTTAGAAACGAATGACCCACTGACAAATCTGAACAGCGGACTCTCGACAAACCTCGTTCTGGGACTGAACTCGATATCGGAAGTGACTGTCAACACGCTTTCGTATGCCGTCGATCAGGGGCGGTATGGGGCGTCCCAGGTTAACTACGTCACGAAATCAGGTTCGAACCAGTTTCACGGAAACCTCTACGAGTTGTGGAACGGTTCCAGATTCAACGCGGCCAACTATTTTACGAATGCGACTCCAGGAGGTCACAAGCCGCGCTCGACGGTGAACCACTTCGGTGGAAGTGTTGGAGGGCCAATCATTCGGAACAAGCTGTTCTTCTTCGTTGACAGCGAATGGGTTCGGATTGCACTCCCCATCGTTACAGCTACTACCGTTCCAACCCAAGCGTTCCAGAATTACGTTTTGCAGCAACTCCCTTTAGGTGGCGCTGATTCTGTTACAGGTTCGATCCTATCCCCCGGCACCGCGGTTGGTGCCGTTCTATCGGAAGATGTTTTCACTCTATGGAAATACAGGCGGAACACCCCTCACAGTTCTTGGGTGTCCGTTCGATGCGGGAGGAGTCACACCGGCCATCGCGAATGATGGAAACGGTTGCGCCAATCGCCAGAGCATTTCGCATTCGAGCGATGCCAGACACGTTGCTTTCTTGGCTTTACTATGCAAATAAGCTAGACTCTGCAAGTCTCGTGAGTTATAAACTTTCAGTGTAGCTTTGTAGACGCCGGTCGGTCCAATCGACCGAGCCGACCGTCTATATGAGGTTTTTACGTGAGCAGTCGTTCCACTTCAGAAACCCGGGGACGGAAGCGATGTACCGTTTCACTGGCGATTCTCGCTCTTCTTTTTGCGACCTCCATTGCACTGCTGCATCACGATGAGCCGGCTTCTTCGGCAGTCTGCCAAGTCTGTCACCTTGTAAATTTGCCGCTATTGGGGCCACAGGTAGCTGTGCAGCTCCCTCAGCCTATCCAGTTTCGGGATAAATCCCCGGTTCTGAGGCAGAGCATGTGGCTTGATCCCGTTTCAGACCACGCCTCACCCCGTGCTCCTCCTTCCGCGTAAAGAAAAACTCCCTAGCTGATTCGGACAATATCGCCTTGACTTGTCTAGCGGCGAATGTAACGCCCATTCTCTAACGCTGGTAAACAAGTTGGCGCTGGATTCCTCCAACGCTTACGTAGATTGACGCAAGCGGGCTGGCGCGCCGAAGCCAAGGGAAAAAAGATATAATGCAGCGTCTTACGCCAAAATTTGCACTCGTCCTGGCGCTCGCAGCGATCGCGCTACTGGCCTTTACCACGACCGCCGATCTGTTGCCGCACCACCACGACAACATCGATGAACGCGTCTGCCCGATCTGCCACACGCCGTTGATGGGCCTGCGCCCAACGGCGCTCAGACTTCCCTCTCTGACCAATTTTTCTTCGGCCGTCATCGCCACTTGCTCGATCTCTGTCCATGCACCATTCCTCCTTCGCCCATCTTCCCGCGCACCCCCAGCCGCGTAAGTACTCCTCTCCATAGACTTACAACCTGATGCACCAGCCCCAATGCAGGGGTTCTGGTGCACCCGCCCATTTTAGGGGGGCCACCCTAGTTTCTAAGATTACGCATTCCCCACAGGGGAAGAGGAGAAATTCATATGAATTTCCGCAAGCCTGCACTTTTGGGACTTTTTGTTTTCTGCACATTCGTCTTTGTCACTTCCGCCTGGGCGCAATCGTCTGGAACCATAACAGGTGTGGTGAAGGATGCAACAGGTGGTGTACTGACGAACGCTTCAGTCGAAATTTCGGATGTAGTGAGCGGCTATCATCGGGATACGACGACCGGCACAGCTGGGGATTTTCGTTTTACGAATGTGCCGTTTAATACCTACCACGTGGTAGTGAAAGCGCCCGGATTTTCAAACTACACGCAGGACGTGGATGTTCGTTCCAGCGTTCCCGCCGCGGTCGAAATCAGTCTCAAAGTAGGCACCACCTCGGAAAACATTACCGTCGAAGCCACAGGCGCGGATCTGGTGGAAACGGAATCGACTCCTCACACCGATGTGGACCGCGAACTTTTCGACAAGTTGCCATTAGAAAGCGCGTCTTCCTCATTGAGCTCACTCGTGACGCTGGCCTCGCCGGGTGTGGTTGCCGATTCCAATGGCCTCTTCCACGGGCTCGGGGACCACGCTGAGAATTCTTTTTCTGTCGATGGACAACCCATCACGGATCAGCAGAGCAAGGTTTTCTCCAACCAACTCCCGGTTGATTCGATCCAGTCAATGGAAGTAATCTCCGGCGCGCCGCCTGCGGAATACGGTGACAAGACGAGCCTAGTCATCAAGGTGACAACTCGCTCGGGCCTCGGACAAACGCAGCCCACTGGGAGCGTGACCACGTCATATGGCTCGTTCGGTTCGGCGACCGTCGGTGCAAATCTCGCTATCGGCGGCTCGAAGTGGGGGAACTACATCTCGGTGAACGGATTGAACAGCGGGCGCTTTCTGGATCCACCGGAATTTCAGGTCATGCACTCCAAGGGCAACGAGGAAAACAGTTTCGATCGTTTTGACTTCCAGCCCACGGGAGCGGATTCCGTCCACTTGAATTTTGGCTACACACGTTCCTGGTTCCAGGAGCCAAATTCGTTCGATGCGCAAGCCATAGGCCAGGACCAGCGTGCGCAGGTGCAGTCGTTGAATGTGGCTCCCAGCTGGACCCATCTCTTCAACGCGACCACTCTTCTGACCGTCGGAGCGTTCGTCCGCCGCGATGTCTTTAACTATTACCCAAGCGCGAGCCCGCTTGCGGATATTTCCAATACCACGAGCCAGCACCGGATTCTGACGAATGCGGGTATTCATGCGGATGTTTCTTATGTAAAGGGCGCGCACAATGTGAAACTTGGCGGCACATTTCAGCACACTCTGCTCACGGAGAACTTTGCCACCGGCCTTACCGATCCGACACTCAACGATCCGTGTCTCGCGCCGGGAAGCAATCCCGATGGTTCCGATGGTCCCGCGGGAGAAACGAATGTCACCAGTCCCTCTGGATGCGCCACAGTTTCTCTGATTCCCAACAACGGCACGGATCCCAATGCCGGGCCTGTCGCGAGCCCCGTGAGTCCTTTCGATCCCGTTCTTGGGTGTATTGATCTGACCAGGCCAACGGTTTCGTGCACGGGCACACGCGGCTTGTTTCAGTTCAACGGACGCGGCGACATCAAAGAAGTGGGGCTCTTCCTTCAAGACACAATTACGAAGGGCAGTTGGTCCTTCAACGTCGGGATACGCGGCGATCTTTATCGGGGTATTTCCAACAGCACGAACCAAGCGGAACCTCGCGCCGGAATCGCCTACAACATCAAACGGACAAATACCGTTCTGCGGATCTCTTATGCGCGCGTAATAGAGACCCCGTTCAACGAGAACCTGGTCCTCGCCAGCACCGTGGGTAATCCCGTCGCCGCGGCCCTCTTTGGCGCGACGGCTCCGATCCTTCCCGGGCAGCGCAATGAATTTCACGCGGGCTTCCAGCAGGCCTTCGGGAAGTACCTTGTGGTTGATGCCGATTATTTGTGGAAGTACACACACAACGGGTACGACTTCAGCGATTTCCTGAACACGCCGATTTTCTTCCCGGTTGCTTGGGACCGTTCCAAGATTCACGGGCCTTCGGTTCGTGTAAGCCTGCCGAACTTTCATGGCGTGACGGCATTTTTCACCGCCAGCAGCGTAGCGGCGCGCTTTTTCGCTCCACAAGTCGGCGGCTTAGGAACTGACTTGACGGGGGTGGGGGCTTTTCGCATCGACCACGACCAGAGGTTTCAACAAACCACGCACGTCCAGTATCAGCCCTTTAAGGACCTTCCCTGGGTCGCGCTCAATTGGAGATATGACAACGGGCTGGTTGCCGGGGCCGTGCCTTGTTTTAACGACACAAATCCGAATACCGTCTGCGGGGGGACGTCCTTCCGCGTCGGTGGCATCCCATTCGTGGATCTCAGTGGTCTCACCGCAGATCAGCAGGCGCAGGCCGGCCTCACCTGCAATGCAGTGGCAGCCACTCTACCGGTGGCCTTTGAGTCGTGCCCCGCATCCCAATACGGCTCCACGCTGATTAAGATTCCGGCTCCGGGAACGTCCGATGACGACCACAATCCGTCGCGCATAGCACCTCGCAATTTGTTTGACCTCAGCGTGGGAGATGACAACCTTTTCAAAAACAAGGAACGCTACAAATGGAGCTTGCGTCTCACGGCGATTAATGTCACGAACAAGGTCGCACTCTACAATTTCCTTTCCACATTTAGCGGAACCCACTACGTCACGCCGCGCTCTCTAACGGCGGAGCTAGGCTTCCATTTCTAAATAGTATCGGTCCTGCCCGGGCGGTCCACTCTCGCACCGCCCGGGGTGGACCTGCACGCTCCAAGGTTCTTGCGACTTGCGAAAGGTAGTCTGGAATATGGGGAGACATCTGGGTTATGAGCGGCGCGACGCTGCAAAATTAGAGACCCGCCGGATCTCTGCCATGGCCCGGTTGCGACGCGGGGAATCCGCGTCAGAAATCGCCCTATCCTTAGGCGTGTGCATCCAATCGGTTCAACGATGGGCCCGATGCTACCGTTTGCACGGAGACGAAGGGCTGCGCCGCCTGCCCAAGTCCGGGCCACATCCTAAACTTGCTCCCGAAAAACTGGCTCGGCTTCCTGTTTTGTTGGCGCGAGGACCGATGTCCCATGGTTTTGAAACGCCAGTCTGGACCTCGGAGCGGATTGCCTCTCTGATCTGGAGCCGTTTCCGAGTGCGCTATTCTCCCGATCATGTAAAGCGACTGCTGCCATCCATAGGCTGGAGATGGCACGAACACACATGGTTACCCCCGAAGCCAAAGAAACTCAGGCCCAAAACGCTGGGCTCCGCAAAATAAAAGCGCCACGTCAACGGTGATATAACGTGGCGCTCTCCTTATTCAAGTTTGAGATATTCGTACCAAAGAATCTTCCGCTCTTCGTTGAGGACGTGTCAACGAAAAATCACCGGATGGTCTCCCGCGTTCAGTGCCATTTTCCACATCCCGATAGCACTCCTATTAGGACCTATCCGGTTAGAGTCCTGTATGACCCCTTCATTCGTCACGTTAAAGCACTCCTGACACAGGCGTAATGCTCGGACGTGTCACCTCTTCTCATCGGAATCACTGGTGCCGGTACATTCACCTTTTCTGCCGCTCAATTTCTTGGGCACTGCTTCGGGCAAATTCCTGCGCCCAGCAGCTTCGCGGCTTCTGCTTGCGCGGTTCCTCCCGAACAGCCCGATTCCTTCCCATAAAGCAGTCGCTCGCTTTGGGTGCCCCAAGAAAATGGGGCAAAAAAAGGAGAAATAAACAATGTCTTGCCCGATAGTTAAGTGGAGGGTTCCTGTTTTATCGAGAACCACCGTGTCCACTCGCGACAGAACGTCGAGGTGCAATCCCCCTTTGATAATGGCGCCGTTCTGGGCCGCCTGCCCAATCGCCCCCAGGACTGCAATGCCCGGCTTTGGGTTTGTACTGGCGATTCATGAAGGACAGGCTCTGACATATGGTTCCTCCGGTCAGACCGATCAGATTAAATATCAACTCTGGAGTCAGTGAGACACGACCGGCATGTTCCACTTGCTACGAGCGTATGGCCCACGTGATCTTAGATCCTCCAGAGGAACTGTTTATGCGCTATTTACAGCCATCGAGCTAGATTGAATTTAGGCGAGCCCGGTTTGACCGCCACGATTCTTCGGAGGTGAAGAAATGAGTACTGGGCACATTTTGGTTGTGGATGATGAGCCGCAGATTCGCCGCGTGATGCGCACGACGTTGGTTGCTGAGGGTTATGAGGTTTCGGACGCCCGAACAGGGGCTGACGCGTTGGAGCTCATCCGTTCTGAGAAGTATGACCTGGTGCTTCTGGACGTCAACATGCCCGGCATTTCCGGGCTCGAAACGTGCCGGGAAATTCGCACCGGGTCCGACCTTCCAATCATCATGGTCACGGTGCGCGGCGCCGAAAGGGATAAGGTTCGGGCACTCGACGCCGGTGCCGACGGCTACGTGTCGAAGCCGTTCAGCATATCGGAACTACTGGCGCGCATTCGTGCAATCTTGCGCCGAACATGCTTCCCAGGTGAGCTTGAATCTCGGCCATTCCACTTAGGACGTGTTGAGATTGATTTTGGGGCGCGGAGGGTGAACGCCCAGGGTAAACAGATTCCACTCACGGCGAAGGAGTTCGACCTGCTGGCTTACCTGGCCGTGCATGCCGGCAAGACGATTAGGCACCGAGAGTTGCTACACGAAGTCTGGGGCCCGGACTACGGGGACGAACAGGAATACTTGCGCGTGTTCGTAAACAGGCTGCGAAAAAAGATTGAGGCGCGTCCGAGTTCGCCGAAGTATTTGCTCACTGAACCATGGGTTGGATACCGGCTTGAAGTTGAATAAACGGACTCCCTTCCACAGGATAGATCAAGCACTAGCACGGCTTGGTCTGCCATGTGCGGCGAAGCGTGGACGATAACAGCACAATTCGGTAGACCCAAAATGGTAGGCTGTCACGCCTCTTTTCTTTGAGAGACTACAGAGTGGCCCGCTCAAGTCAACAACTGGATATGGCGGAGAATGAATAAGGTCTTACGTGGTCTAGCAATTGGCTTCGTATTGTTGGCTGTAATCTCAGCCATCGTGATGTTGGCCAACGATCAAATCTAGTGGATGCGCTCGGGCGATGGTCGGCGATCATTTCAGCGGCTTCGCGGTAGGTTTGTCATTCGCGATTGCCCAGCCCATCGTCCGCCCGCGAAGGCTGGAGTTGCTCAAGAACTTGTTGCTCGCTGCAACTTTCCTGCTGTGGGGAGCCGTGCAACTCATGCCACAGAATCTCGTCTCGAAGAAACTGGGTGACGTTGTGATTGCGCTCTACGTGACTGATCTTGCTTGGACAGTCATGGCTGGTTTGAACTGTAGGGGCCAACGAGTTGGCTAATGCTATGGCTTCAAGCTGGTGTCGAGGTACCCCTCATTCGTTCTGCGTTCGCTCAATTGGCAAGCTGAACGTGAACACCGATCCCTTCCCTGCTTGGCTGACGACCCCGATCATTCCGCCATGGGCTTCAACGATCGCTTTCGCGACGGCGAGGCCCATGCCTGTTCCAGGGACCCTGTGCCGTTGGGCCTTGCCCCGATAGAACTTGTCGAAAATCTGACTGATCTCTTCTTCCTCGATTCCTGGCCCCGAGTCAGCGACGCGAAAACGCACACTCCCATCGCTTTCTTCGCTGCTGATGACAACGGGTCCGCCAGGCGAAGAATACAGATTCGCGTTTTGGATGAGATGGCCAAGGACTTTTCTTGTCCAGAACAAGTCGCAATGCACACGGGCGTCCGGCTTGGACAGTTCCGTCCGGACAACGCGAACATTCTGGACGGCCTCGCAATCTTTGAGGGCCGCGTTCACCAATTCGCTCACCGAGTGCGCCCCTTGTTGAAGCTTGACTTCGCCAGCGTCCAGCTGGGCCATCTCGATCGCTTCTCCAATCACCCGATTAATCCGATCGCACTCCTCATCGATGACAACAAGAAGTTCACCCCGCTGCCGTTTATTGAATCTCAGGTCTTCAAGCAGGCTTGTAGCCGCAGCTTTGATCGAAGTGAGAGGCGTCTTGAAGTCGTGCGCGATGGCGTCCAACAAGACTGACTTGAGTCGGCCGCTCTCACGGGCAGCCTCGGCTTTGGTCAAGAGCCCAATTGCCTGCGCGCGGTCAATCGCCGATGCGATCAGAGTGGCGATTGCCTCTAAAGTTCCCCTGGAAAGCGTCGCGCCGGAGACTGCAAAACTGCCAATAATTTTCGTGCCGAGGCGGACCGGGCAACTGCAAATCCCCAATTGATTATCGATGTCAAACTCTCCGCGGACCTGCGCAGCAACTAGCCGGGCTTCATCAAGATCCTCATTATCGGTTCCCGAGCGAGTGATTGTTTGTTTTTCGGAAACATACAGCGCTGCCGAGCGGGCAGAAAATAAGCGGACGATTTGCGCGGGAATCTCGTTCAGCAACTCCAGCGGATTTCTAGCATTCAGCAGGTGCTGGCTGAACTCGTAGAGGTGGTTCGCTTCTATGCGCCGCTGATTGGCCTCGTGCGCCTGTCTCCGGGCTCGCGCCGATAGATCGCTTCCAATGACTGCGGTTATGAGAAACGAAATCAGGGCGACCCAGTCCTGAGTATCAGTGATGTTCAATGTCCCCACGGGAGGAAGGAAGTAGTAGTCGACGCAGATCGCGGCGATGACGGACATGAATACGGAGACACCGAGCCCCCAGATCGCGGATGCGCTGAGAACTGCGAGCAAGTAAGTTAAGACGACCGTCGTAGTTCTGACAAACGTGAATTCACGATAGTAAAGGAGTGTGATGAATCCGACCGCCGCAAGACCCGCGGCATATCCGACGAATGGCTGGACCGAGCCTCTCCTCACGGCTTCATTCTAGCCCTGGGGCCTACTCGCGAGAGTAAATTTAGACCCTGACGAAACTCACAACCCATTTACGCCCAGCAAGACATCTTATTTATGCCTCGTTAACCATAGTGCTGAAATACTTACCCCGCCATGTAGTGCCGAGGAGCGAAGCGCGAGGGATCCCTGCTCTTTTCGGGCAGCGATTCCTCGCTTTGCTCGCCGATGGTCTCCTCAATTTTCCGCGATAAGCTCAGAGCGGTCGAGACGTCCGACGGACTAGATGAAGGGTTAGCTAACAAATTGTGCGAATCGCTCCAAAGCGGGTCAGCTCTGCAATCCATAAATAAAATCTCTTGATTGCATATAGCTCGGTTTACTTCGCCCGTATGTCTTGTTTATGTGTTGTTGACCGTCTGCGTTCTACCCTACAAAAGTGATTCCCGGCAGTCATGCAGTCGCGATTTGCGTCCAGACCGTCTTTGAAGACACCTCTGGGTAACAGACTGTGCTCGGATGCTCATGCCATCACAACCGTGGCGGAGGCGACTTGGCATCATCACTTGCATATACGCGCTTCGTCCCGAGGGTGGGAATGAAACCGAACGAAGGGCGCGTCTTGGTAGTTGACGACGACCCCCAGATTCGCCGTGTGATGCGGACAACCCTCGAAGTTAAGGGTTACGAGGTTGACGAGGCTGGGTCAGGCGAGCAATCACTAGAACTCGCTCGCTCTGCGAAGTATGAATTGATACTTCTCGACATTAACCTGCCCGGAAAAACAGGAATTGAAACCTGCCGGGAGATCCGCACGCATTCCACCGCCCCCATTATCATGCTGACCGTCCGCGATGCCAGTGAGGATAAGATCGAAGCGCTCGATGCCGGCGCTTGTGACTACGTCACCAAACCTTTTGCAATGGGGGAGCTGCTGGCGCGAATTCGCGCGGTGCTCAGGAGAACGCCTTCGTTAGCTCTTCTCGGCGTTACCCGGCTGAAACTGGACGATGCTGAAATCAGCTTCGAGTCGCGGCGTGTGATTGTCGGCGGCAGGCCTGTCCGGCTAACATCAAAGGAATTCGACCTCCTTCTGTATCTCGCCACCCACCGCAATCGTACCGTGCCTCATCGCGAACTCCTTAGCGAAGTGTGGGGCGCCGAGCACGTGAACGAAAGAAAGTACCTCCGCGTTTTCGTCAATCGATTACGGAAAAAGATCGAAGCCCACCCGGAAGATCCTAAGTTTCTGCTGACCGAACCGTTCGTTGGATACCGGCTACAAACCCCCGAATCCTCTGAATAAAAGACTTCGCCACCGTCTTTTGCTGTTTACACCTATTGATACCTATTATTTATGCCTTATTAACTGCCATCCTCCTACGCTGGTATCGAAGGTGGACATGTGCGGCTTGGACGGTGAGCTCCCAAGAAAGCTCCAAGCGCCTGATTCCACTGGCTGGCGTTCTTCACAGAAGTAACACAGGAGAAACCATGAACTCAAAAGTGATGTGCAGGCTCGCGTTGATCGGTTTTGCGGGCATTTGTGCGATCGCGGCATCTGCCGCAGCCCAGTCCTCCGTGCAAGCGGAAGCGAATGCCGTTAACATCACGGGGCGAGTGAGCTGTGCGAGGTTCGGTCGAGCGTCGGTAACCGCGCGCAAAGGCATGAGCGTGGCTCAGACCATCCAATACTGCGTGGTTTTCCAACGCTCCGACTACACCCTTGTCTCGGGAAACCGCATTTACCGCTTAACGGGAGATAGCAACGCACTTGCGAAAATGTCGGGCCAGACCGTAACGGTCGCGGGCCGTATGGTTCCGGACTCGCCCGACGAAGCAGCGTACGCGCTGATGGGCACGGTAGCGGTGACGAACGTCGTTCCAACCAAAGAATAAGTAAGATGGGCCATTCTGACGCGTTTCAGCCGAGGCGTTCTCCGAGATGAGAACGCGCGACTGAAACGCCCAGTGGTTTAAGACTCATAGTGGGTTCATTTTTCCACAGCTGACCAACCTTCAGTATCGCTTTCTTTCTGTCCCTTCCGGTTAACCTCCACTGTACACAGCTTCCCGTTCCAGAGACTTCTCGCCTGCGCCAAGAAGATCTCGCTGCAATGTACCCAACGTCCTTTATTCACTTGATGCGAATTGTTTATGCGTCCTTTATTGTCCACAGGCTAATTTCGAGACACGAATGCAGCAAAGAAATGCATCGCCGAGAACTAGCTTCGCAGCGGCCGCGTATGCTCGAAATGGCCGATACAAAGTTCGGTGTAGGAACGAAAATTCTCGAGGCATTTCAAATTGTTGATGCCCGGCAATCAAAGAATCAATCAATGCCTTTATGCGCGGTTGACGCGTGCTAGCCTAGTTTGCGGGGCCAGCAGTTCAAAACTCTGAGGAAGGTGGATATGAATCGTACACCGATTTTGAGGGGGAGATTATCGGCCTGGGTGGTCGTCCAGCTGGGTCTGCTCTTATGCAGCACGCCCTTGTGCGCCCAGTCAGGCGCGCCTCATGCTGGAGACACCCCGCCAGGGATGTCTGGCGCGTCGCTAGGGGATTCGGTCGCGGGCCACGGCCCGACCACATTCAACGACAGGACGCCCATGCCGGAGCAACACGTTCTGACGGCGGACCACGCGCCCGGCGAGGTTCGCGGCGTGACCCGTTATCCGGGCGGCCTGCAGATGCCTGGTGCGCAAGTAGTGATTCTGAATGCAGACGTAGACGTAGAACGTGCAACGGTCAGCGGCGAAGACGGCAGCTTTACCTTCACAAAACTGAAGCCCGGACGCTACCAGCTAAGCGCAAGAATAAACGGGTTCGAGCCTTCGCGAACGAGCGAAGTCGAGGTAATCCCTGGGGCGAGCGTTAATTCGAGCATTTCCTTGGGCCAGCGGCGCAGCACCTTCACACCCTCAAGAGGCTCAAGCGGCTACCTGCCCATCAGCGAGGGCTATCGCGCCGAGGCCCGCAGCATGCGCGTCGAAACCTCTGAGGCGACCGCCGAGCTAGCCGGTGACGAACCGGTTCGGCCAGCGGAGGCTCCTGCACGGGCAGCTGGGATTCCGGAGAAGTCTCCTCCGGCGGCCTCCAGTGAAGCAATTCCCGCTGCGGTAGCCGAAGAACTGGCTGCGATGAGGAAACGCATCGACGAGCTTGAGGCGGAATTGAAGGGTCGTCCTGCGACCGAACAACCGGCAACGACACCAGCGGCAGCTCCAGTTGCGCCGCAGGATTCTGCTGCTGCCTCTCAGGCTGCTGTTCCTAAGCTAGAGCCCGGACAATTTCTATCTACGGCCGGCACACCTACCTACTACAAGGGCGACACAGACATCCCGTCACATCCAGATGGCTGGGAGCCTTTCTCCTACGCGGATTGGACGTGGATGAACGCCAATGGGCGCCAGCACGACAGCCCTTGGTCCACAAAATATTTCACACCTGAATTCCGGGCAGACGTTCACTACATGGACAGTTTCAACCATCCGAGAGACAACTCGATGGGCGGATCGACGGAGAGCTTCCGGTCAAATGAATGGCAACTGGAGCAGTTGAGCCTCGGCGGCGACATCCGCATCGGCCATGTTCGCGGCAGGATTTTGACCATGTTCGGATTGTTTGCTACGACAACGCCACGCAATGACGCTAGTACAAGCCGCGGCCAATGGGAGCTTCGCAACGCCTACCGCTACATTTCGGAAGGCTGGGGTGGTTACCATTTCGACAACATAGGTCATGGACTGAATATCGATGCGGGAATCTTCGTGTCGTACATCGGCCTCTTTAGCTATTACAACTTTGACAACTGGACGTACCAACCCTCCTACGTTTCGTCCAACACTCCGTGGTTCTTCAACGGCTTGCGTATTCAGTATTTCCCTACCGCAAAGCTGAAGATTGAACCATGGATCATCAACGGATGGCAATCCTATGCCAGGTTCAATAGTAAACCTGGACTCGGAGGTCAAATCCTGTGGCGCCCGAAGCCGTGGCTTTCGTTCGTGTTCAATAACTACGGCATGGGCACCGACGTCCTCGGATCTCCGGGCGCTTCGCGTATCCACACCGACGATAGCGTGGAGATAAGGGAGTACAACCATCCGGAAAAACTCCTCGACATGATGGCCATGTCATTCACGGCTGATGCCGGTTGCCAGTACGGGGGAACCCCCAACACAGTCCGCCAGAACTGCTTCAACGACAAGAATGGCGGCCTCAAGACTTCCTTCCTTGGATGGATGCTCTACCAGCGCTTCCAGTTTGCGCACGACCACTACGGGATAACCCTTGGCGGCGGCCAGATGAACAATCGAGGCCGCTATTTGACGCTCCTCCCGCCGATCAACGGCGCGGACGCAATTTCCGGCTCACCGTACTTCACGGAGAATCCCGGCGACAAGGCTCACATGTATGACGCCACGTTTACGGCCGACTACATGCCCTCGCAGTGGTTAACGTTCCGCGCGGAGTACGGCTATCGCCATTCGGATGTTCCGTATTGGTCGGGGCGGGGCGGAATCACACCTCCAAACGGGGTCAATGCTTTCCTGAATACTGGTTCACCGGCTCTTTATGTCTGCGAGTCGCCTAACAATCTATTTTCCGCTGCGTTGACTAGCGGTGCCGGCGCCCCCTCAGGGAGCGGCTTCGCGGCCGACAACGCCAGCGGCGCAATCGACTCGGCTTGCGCTACACAACAAAGCAACGCAGGCTTCGGCGCCGGGTGGCACGCGTGGACGCCGGATCTTCGCAAAAGTCAGTCGGTCGTCACCTTTGCCATCATGACGAGGTTTTAATGCACCCCGCCACGGCCTCGCACTCGCAGGAGAGAGCGTTCAGTTGCGATTTCCTGCCGGGTCAAACATCAACGGCGCTAGAGCCTGGAGCGCGCAAATGTCAGAGCTAGATGATCGAGGGATGCGGCCGCTCAGCGGCCTCATCCCTTGTTTGGTCTCGGCAAATCAAGCATTGCCGGAGCGAAGAGAGAAGCAACTGCGATGAAACAATTAAGTTTTGAATCTGCTGGAACGAAAAATTCTATGATCGCTTTTATGAATCGCTTAGGACGTGTTTATCAGGTCGAGCTTATTAATAAGGAACCCATGTATTTCGTGTTCGCAATCGCAGTTCTCAAGTTCATTCGTCGGATAATGGGCATGGCAAATGCGTGGCGCTCGGGGGTCCGCGCCGCGCGACAACCAGCGAGTTACGGAGCTCGAAGCGCGCCAAAATTTCAATGAGGCTCACTGTTACATCTCGACTGACGCGGCTCGCGGCAGCGTCGTGGACCGCGAGCTTGTTGGTGATTTTATCCTCGCTCGCGATTGTGCTGGACCGGCTCCCGACGGCCGAGCGCCGCTCACTTCACGAAAGCGCGACTGCGGGTTTCTCAGATGCAATTGCGCCCCCGCCTCTCGCATCAGCGAGTCGAGCTGAAGTCAAAGACTACTTCATGGGCTTCGCTGGCGATCACAGCCTGGACGCGGCGACTGTCGTCGAGCAGGCCTCCGCCGGATATGCGAAATACACGGTCCAGTTGCGGCTTGCTTCTGGCGCCGAGCAATCCGTTGTGGTGGCTGCCCCCGCGGGTGGTCTGCAAATCGAGATGCACGACATGACCGGAGACCATGTCGCGAACGATGTGGTCCTCAGGCCGGCGCTCTTGCGGTCGCTCCCGACCGTGCTTGTCAACGACGGCCACGACCATTTTGCAGTGGTCGTTTCGGCCACGGCCTTGGGCACCTGTTCCTCCCGCGAAGGCCTCGGATCGCGAGAACGGGACGCTCAGACAGTCGCGTTTTTGAGGTCGTTTGGCTTAAGGGTTGCCTGTCTTCCGCAGGGCAAGAGACTCTTGATTCCGCAGCAGCAACGAAGCTCGGCTGATTTGTCCGCACAGGAGTTTATCCAGCGCCTGGGTCATACATCCAGCCCTTCAAGGGCCCCACCGGTTCTCATCGCGATTTAGCTTCATGGTCAATCGCATAAGTGGCTGTAACAGGAGTGCGGGTTCGCTCTCCGCATTGCGAGGAAGCTTGTGCGTCTTTTTCACGAGATTGGTTTGAAAGCTTTAAGTGGAGGAATGATTTTATGCGCATGGAAAGAAATGCTGTGAGCTTCGGAATGCTGGTGTTGGTTGTCGAATTGACGTTTGGCCTCAGCGGTTGCGGGACGGTCAAAGGTGATCCGCAGGCGGAAGCGCCTCCGGCGCCCACAGTGGTTCCTGAACCGAATCCCGCGTTGATCACCGTTGATCATCCCGAGCAGTATCCACTCGCCGTGGCCACCGCTTACACGACGGTGGGGTCATTGGCCGTCACGGGCACCGTCAATCCCGATATTTCGCGAAATGTGCCCGTCGTTACCCTGGCTTCCGGGAAAGTAGTGGCGATCCATGCCCGTTTAGGTGACACGGTCCAAAAAGATCAGGTGCTGTTGACGATTCGGAGCGACGACGTGTCCGGCGGATATTCGGACTACCGAAAAGCGATCGCCGACGAGCTGCTGGCTCGAAAACAGTTCGAGCGCGCCAAAGATCTTTTCGAACACGGGGCCATTGCGCAGAACGATTTGGAAGTCGCGCAGGATGCTGAGGACAAGGCTAAAGTCGACCTCGAAACGATGGCCGAGCATTTGAGGCTCCTCGGCAATGATCCCGACAATCCCAATTTCCTGCTGGACATCAAAGCGCCGATCTCCGGTGTGATCACCGATCAGCAGGTCACGAACGCCGCCACGGTACAGTCCTACGGCACGAACCCGTTCACGATTTCCGACCTTACCTCGGTGTGGGTCGTCTGCGACGTTTACGAAAACGACCTGGCCGATGTCCACATTGGCGACTCCGCGCAAATTTATTTGAACGCCTTCCCCAATCGGATGTTCCCTGGCCGAGTCAGCAACATCGGCGCAATTCTGGACCCGAACATCCGCACGGCGAAGGTGCGCATAGAGGTCAATAACCCCGGAATGATCATGCGCATCGGCATGTTCGCGACCGCGACGTTTGGCGGACAGAAACAGGAGACGCGCTCGCAAGTTCCGGCGAGTGCGGTCATGCATCTTCAGGACCGCGACTGGGTGTTCGAGCCAACGCCGGACCGGAAGTTCCAGCGCGTGGAAATTCGAGGCGGCGCGATGCTGCCCAACAACATGCAGGAAGTTGTCTCCGGCCTAAAGCCTGGGCAGCAGGTTGTGACGAACGCTGTGGTCCTCGAAAACACATTCGAGAATCAGTGATGGCTGAGTGAGCCGGGGTCCAGGAGAGGAACAGGCGAATGATTCGCAAGCTGGTTGATTTTGCGCTCAACAATCACTTTGTGGTGATGGCCTTTGTAGTCTTGTTGGTCGCGTGGGGTGTGGTCTCTTTTCGCAACCTGCCGGTAGAGGCTTATCCCGATATCGCGGACAACTACGTGACGGTCATTACGCAATGGCCTGGTCGGTCGGCGGAGGAAGTGGAACAACAAGTCACTGTGCCCGTCGAGATCGTGATGAACGGGATTCCTCATCTGACGCATCTCCGATCCGAATCCATTTTCGGCCTTTCGTATGTGCTGATGATTTTCGACGATCAATCAGAAAACGACTGGAACCGGCAGAAAGTTCTCGAAAGGCTCTCTCAGGTCACACTGCCGCAAGGCTTGCAGCCTCAGATGGGCACGGACTGGAGCACGGTCGGCCAGATCTACTGGTACACGCTGCGGAGCACAAATCCGAAATACGATCTCACGGAACTAAGGTCCATCGAGGATTGGACCTTGGTGAAGGAATTCAAGAAGGTCCCGGGCGTCGTGGATGTGTCCGACTTTGGCGGCACGGTGAAGGAATACCAGGTCCGGGTCGATCCGAACAAGCTCGTGTCGTACGGATTGTCCATCGGTCAGGTCGAGCATCAACTGGCCAACAACAACATCAACGCCGGCGGAAGTTTTGTCGAAACGGGCTTGCAACAAATGAATGTCCGGGCCCTCGGCCTTTTTTCCAACGTGCAGGACATCGAGCAAACTGTCCTAACGACAAAGAACGGCACAGCCCTTCGCGTGAGGGACATCGCCATCGTCCAACAGGGACCAAAAATCCGCCTGGGCCACATGGCCCGAGCCAACCATATGGCGAACGGTAAGATCATTGATGAGCCTGACGTCATCCAAGGCGTGGTTTTGCTGCGCAAGGGTGCGGATGCAGGACCCGTGCTGGGTGCCATCCATGACAAGGTAAAGGAGCTAAACAATGTAATCCTACCACCGGGCGTGAAGATCGTTCCAATGCTAGATCGCGCTGACCTGCTTCACTACACCTTGCACACGGTTGAGCACAACCTGGCGGAAGGGATGATCCTCGTGACAATCCTTCTGTTTCTCTTCCTTGGCAATGCACGAGCGGCCTTGATTGTCGCACTCACGATACCGTTCTCCTTGCTATTCGCTTCCATCTGGCTCGATTTGAGCAAAATTCCAGCGAATCTTCTCTCGCTGGGTGCTCTCGACTTCGGAATGGTCGTGGACGGCGCAGTCGTCATGGTCGAAAACATCGTCCGGCACTTGAGCCATCGCTACACCGCTCCGGTATCTGCCGGCAGCAGCGGCGCCAGCCCAGGGCGGCACACACTTATTGTGAAATCGCCTGGAGAAGCAATCCGCGAGGCCTGCCATGAGGTGCAACGGCCGGTCTTCTACGCCATCGCGATCATTATCACTGCCTACATGCCCATCTTCACGCTGGAGCGGGTAGAGGGCAGGTTATTCAAGCCGATGGCCTGGACCGTTGCCTTTGCTTTGCTGGGCGCCATGACGTTTTCAATCCTGATCGCTCCGGTCTTGTGCGGTGTGTTCTTCAGTCGAGGAGTTAAAGAGCGGCACAACCCGGTGATGGCTTTGCTGACGGAACGGTACCGCTTCGCAGTCCGGTGGGCAATCGAACACCGAATCGTGACCGTTGGGGTTGCATTGGCTGGATTGTGTGTAGCCCTCTATTTGGCGTTTGGTCCTCTTATCGGTGCGGAGTTCTTGCCGCATCTTGATGAAGGAGCAATCTGGGCCCGTGGCACTCTGGCTGCCAGCACAAGTCTTACGGAGGGGTCCCGATTTGCCGGCCAAGCGCGCATTATTTTCTCGTCATTTCCGGAAGTGACCACCGTCGTGTCGCAATCTGGACGCCCCGATGACGGAACCGATACTGGGGGGTTTGGCAACACTGAGTTTTTCGTGGACCTGAAACCCAAGGATCAATGGAGACCCGTCTTTCACCAAGACAAAGACGAACTGATCGCCGCCATGAATCGGGCGCTTGAGATCATGCCGGGGGCTTTTTGGAATTTCTCACAGCCGATTGAAGATAACGTTAATGAAACGATCAGCGGCACGAAAGGGGGGCTGGCCGTCAAAATTTATGGCTCTGATCTATACGTCCTCGAAGAAAAAGGCGACGAAATGGTTACGGCGATGCAGCATATTCCGGGCATCGAGGATCTCGGAATACAGCGTGATACAGGCCAGCCCAATCTCGATTTCAGCGTTGACCGCAAGGCGGCGGCCCGCTTCGGTATCAATGTGGCTGACATTCAGGATGCCGTCCAAACCGCTGTGGGTGGAAACGCAGTGAGCCAGGTGCTTCAGGGAGAAGCTCGATACGATGTGGTGGTTCGCTACCAGGAGCCCTATCGAAATACACCGGAGGCCATCGCAAAAGTTCGGCTGGTCTCACCTTCGGGAGAGAGAGTCTCCTTGGCGCAACTAACCAAAATCGAGGTCAAGGACGGCGCCTACGATATTTACCGAGAAGGGAGTAGTCGCTACGTCGCGGTAAGGTTCAGTGTTCGAGGCAGGGATTTGGGAAGCACCGTCGCGGACGCCATTAAGGCCGTGAGCGACAAGGTGAAGCTCCCGGTGGGTTATCACATCGATTGGGCAGGAGAATACGAGAGCCAGAAAAGGGCTCAGGCGAGACTAGTGGTCATCGTTCCGATCACCATCCTCGTGATCTTCATCATTCTCTACAGCATGTTTCGTTCGGCCAAATGGGGTCTGCTCATACTTTGTGTTGTTGCGATGGCCCCTTTTGGCGGATTACTTGCACTTTTATTCACGGGCACCCATTTCAGCGTGTCCTCGGGAGTTGGGTTCCTGGCTCTCATCGGCGTATCGGTCCAAACGGGCGTCATCATGCTTGAGTATATCAATCAGCTGCGCGCGAAAGGCTATACAGTTGCAGATGCCGCCGTGGAAGGTGCCGTGTTGAGGCTTCGTCCCATCATGATGACAATGCTTGTGGCAACTTTCGGACTGTTGCCCGCGGCAATGTCGCATGCGATTGGGTCTGACTCTGAGCGGCCCTTTGCGATCGTTATTGTGGGAGGTCTGGTGGGTGCGTTGCTGCTGAGCATCTTCTTGCTTCCGACGCTATATGTTTGGGTGGCGCGGGACAGCGACATACTCCCGGGACCGGAGGGATCAATTGAAACATAGTCGGAGAGTCCGGAATTTCTGGAATCTTTGCGTCGGCCTGACCACTTGCGTGGTGGTCAGCTGGATCCTGCCTGCGCCCCACGCGTTTGGCCAAGCTACAAAGGGGCCCGTGAGGATCACGCTGGACGAGGCGATTCAGATGGCGCTGCAGCACAATCACTTTTTAATTGGCCTGCGAACGACGATCCAGCAGAGCGAAGCTGAAGAAATCACACAAGGGCTTCGCCCCAACCCGACACTGTTCGTTGACTGGGATTATTTGCCCTTCGCCTCGCCGGCCAAGCAGAACCCGGACCTATACGGGGGGCAGTCAACAGGCACTTATCTGAAGAACAACACGGAAGGCGACATTGGCCTCAGCTATTTGATCGAGCGCGGTGGTAAGCGCCTGGATCGCCTTCAGGCACAGAGGGATATCACTGCCCAAACGCGTTCCCAGGTCACCGACAACGAACGCAATCTATCCTCTCAAGTGGCTACGCTATTCACCAACGTGCAGCTCGCGGAATCGACGATTGATCTCGCGCAGCAGGACCTTGGGAGCTTTCGGAGAACAGTGGAGGTCGGCGAATTTCAGTTTAAATCCGGCGCGATTAGCGAGGATGACTACCTCAAGATCGAGCTCCAACTATTGCAATTCGAATCGGACCTCCAACAGGCGCAGCTGAACCGTGTGCAAGGGCTTTCCGATCTGCGGCAATTGCTCGGATACGAATCGGTGTCCCCTGACTACGACGTCGTGGACATGTTCGACTACATACCGCTGAAGGCCAACCTCGAAGATTTGCAGATGAAAGCGATCCAGAATCGTCCCGACTTGCGTGCGGCGCAGCAAGGCGTAACCGCGGCCAATAGCCAGTACAAATTGCAAAAAGCGATCGGAGTGCAGGATGTTACCGTGCAAGGGAATTATTCGCACGTCAACGGAATCAACGGCTTCTCCGTCCTGGGAAGCATCCCCCTCGCCATCCACAATCGCAACCAGGGCGAAATCGCACGGGCACGCTATGCGATTACTCAATCCCAAGAGCAGCAAGCGTTCACCAACGGCCAGGTGTTGACAGACGTGAAGGACGCATTCGAGAGCCTGCAATCGAACGACATGATGGTCACGCTCTATCGCGACAAATACCGCGACATCGCCAAGAAGGACCGGGACATCGCCGACTATGCCTACCACCGCGGCGCCATCAGCCTGCTCGATTTCCTGGACGCGGAGCGCAGTTACCGCACGACGGAGCTTGGTTACCGCCAGGCGCTGGTCTCCTACCTCCTCGCGCTCGAACAGCTCCGCGAAGCGGTGGGCGTTCGGAACTTGCCGTGATTCTGATCGCGCTGAAGGAGCGCTGATGAACAAAGCGGAAGTTCGGGCTTGGATCGAGGAAACCGGCGTTATCGCCGCTGTCCGGGAGCGATCAAAGGAGGACGCGCTGTTTGCCGCCGAAACCGTCGCTCGCTGCGGCATCCCGGTTGTGGAGATCGCGCTGACTACTCCTCAAGCGACGACAATTATCTCCCATCTGGCGAAAAGCGTTCCTGGCATCGTCGTAGGCGCGGGTAGCGTAACGAACCCGGACGCGGCGCGCCAGTGCCTCGACGCCGGCGCGCAGTTCCTGACGAGCGACGGGTTTCACGCCGCGGTCAACGAGTTTGGAGCAAAACAGAACGTCGTCGTTATTCCAGGAACGCTGACGCCCACGGAGGTCATCAACGCGTGGGAGACGAGTTCGGATTTCGTCAAAGTCGTTCCCTGCGCCCAGCTTGGGGGTCCGGCCTATATTGGATCCCTGCACGTGATGTTTCCTGACATCCCGCTTATCGCCTCAGGCGGCGTTGATCAACAGAACGCCTCCAAATTGATCATCGCTGGAGCTATCGCAATCGGCGTGGGCCGTGAATTGATCCCCAGGGAGGCGATCCGCCTGCGCCAAGCCGCCCGGATCGGTGAGCTGGCGCGCAGATTTTTGGATTTTGTGAAGAGCGGAAAGGCCCATTTGGCCGCGTATACGAGAAGACCTTCGCAAGTCGCAGGGGACTAGGCCGAGGACAACATGCTCCGCAGGCCTGCTCCGGATTCGCCGGACACGTCTGCAGTGTCGTCTGGGATTTAAGATTCCAGCGGTAGAAGCTCCGGAATTCGCCGGTCATCGCGAGTATTCATGAGAGCTTGAGAATCCATTTGATCCTGTTGGACGCTGCTGTCACCAGACCCAACTGCTGGCGTGAGCCTCACTCGAATGGGATTCCGACCGGCGGCGATGCGCAGTTCTCGATGCCCCTTGGTCAGGACCGCTGACCAGAATTGCAACAAGCGAAGGGCTTGAGGGCCGCTATCCTCATTTATGAATTGTGAATCGACCGGACCCACAGACTGTGTCGTCGCAGGTGTTTTTCCGTCCAGCTCAGTCATGAAACCAGTCGGCTCTAGTCGTAGGAACAGCGCGTCCGAAATTTGAACGAAGCCGGCACGCACAGCCTGGTGCGTCCAACCGAATTGGGTTTCCGCCTTTACATCGGGCTCGATTTCTGTCCAGATCAACCGCGGCGCCGTCACCTCTTGCTGAATTGTACGGCCGCCGATTTCCCACCAAACGGTTTTCGGCTTGGAGCGGGTGAAATAGAAGAGCTTGTGAGTTTCGTCAAAGCGCAAGCCGCGCTTCCACGCGTGATACCGGAGCATGCGGTCGAGCAATCCAATGGTCCACGGTGCGCACTCGGGCTTCGCGAGCCAGTCCGCGAAGCGTTCTTGCGATGGCGCACGATCCATTTTCAGTGCTGGTGCCAAAACAGAGTTTCTTGTAGGCAACTCGAACGTATATACTGTGGACTTCCTCAACAAGAAGGGCAGCGGGCCTGGTGCTCCGCAAGCCGCGATTATTTCAGATTCTGTTTGGAATCGTGCTTCAGCAGAATAGAAATTCTGCGGATATTCCAGGACCGGGAAAAGATTTGGCGCGACCATCTCGCCTACATTCCCCGTGTGAGAAAGGGGTGCCTTGATGATCCGTCGATCTGGGTGAGGTCGTTCCGCCGGATGGCCGCCCTCCCAGGAGCCCGTTTCTATCCTCCTGCTTGTGGAAATGACTCCAGGCGAGACCGCCTTGCTTGGGGCCTGAAATGTTGTCGCTCTTTTTGCCATAGCCGAGTCTAAAAACACTCGCGGTTAACAAGTCGTAAGGAAACTCTCATCCTTTGGTTTATCGCCCCTCCAATGGCTGACATTTTCGAGGGCTGGGCTTCTATGGGACTTGACCTGCGCGTCGAAAATGTAGAATAAGTCGAAGCCATTCAAGCCGATCCGATCAGCTTTCGTCGCACACGGAAGTTTTGGCATCGGCCTTCCGAATTGTGAGGATATAAACAAAGAATAAGTTCCGTCCTGGAGTAAGGGAGGTATGATTGGCTCGCACTGGTCACATCCCTTAAAGGAACCGCGTTATGTGGCGAGTGCGGAGAAGAGGGATCAATGTTTCATAAAGCCGTCCGCTCTCGCATCGAAGAAGTCGGGGTGGTTCCAGTCCTTCGGCTTTCATCAATCGAGGATGCAGGCTTTGCGGCCGAAAGTATCCTTCAGGGCGGCGTCCCAATAGTGGAAATTGCAGTGAGTGTCCCAGGTGCCCTCCGTGTAATTTCCAGCCTAGGCAAGCAATTGCCGGACATAATCGTCGGCGCTGGAAGCGTTCTGGACGCACGGACGGCCCATCAGTGCCTGGATGCGGGCGCAAAATTCCTCACTACGGATGGCCTGATCTTCGAAGTCGTTGAATACGCCAAGTCGCAAGACGCGGTCGTTTTCCCTGGCGCATTGACGCCGAGCGAAGTGATTGCGGCGTGGCGGGCTGGCTCGGACTTCGTCAAAGTTGTGCCGTGCGCCGCGGTCGGCGGTGAAAACTACATTCGAGCGCTGAAGGCTCAGATGCCCGAGATTCCCCTCATAGCAGCGGGGGGCGTGAACCAACAGACCGCAGGCGGGTTCATTTCTGCGGGAGCCGTCGCGATCGGCGTCGGGGAAGGTTTGACCCCGTGGGAGGCTATTGCGCTTCGTCAGTCGCGCCGCATCTCGGAATTGGCGCGCCGATTCCTCAATTTTGTCGAGACCGCACGGAACGAAATGGTATCAAGGTCAGAAGGGCTGCCAGTGCCGGTCCATGCGGAAAACTTGAAACATGCCGACGAGTTTCAACCGCTTCAGAGCCCCTGAATCGAATAACGTTGCGAACTGAGCTCCTGATAAGCTCGATCCAACCAATCGAGAGCGTCGTTGTAGTCGCCGAGGCCAATTGCGGCGATCCGCAAGATCAACCGCTGGAACGTATCGGATCTCGGTAAGTTGGATCATTTCCTGCAGCAACGCCCGGGCTTCTGCCTGTCGGCCGCTTGCCGCGAGCGCGTAAGCGAGATGCGCCTTTGCGTACGAGCATCCTCCGGTGGCGCGCTGCACCTTCGTAAGGTCGGCGATAGTCGACGGTCTCGAGAGCAGACCGCGTACAATTGGGTCTGCTTGGTCGTCAGACGGAAGCGCTCTTGAAAGCAGGCTAGGCTCATGCCCGATATAGTCGATTGGCAGCATCCGCCGCGGCGCCATCGCCGTCTGTTTTTCCTCGTTCTGGCCATCCTGGCGATCGTCATTTTCAGTAGCCGAACGGCTCTATCGTATTACGTTGATGCCCTGTGGTTCGGTTCGCTCGGTTACGGGGATGTATTCCGGAAGACTCTCACTCTTCAATGGATATTCTTTGCGGCATCTTTTGCTGTCACATTTCTTTTTCTGTTCGGATGGTTCCTGACACTGAGGAGGGCTTACCAATCCGATTTGCCGGAAGACTACGGGATCGTCATCGGCGGCCAGCCGTTGAAGCTACCAGTTGCGCGCATCCTACACCTCCTTGGTCTCGTGGTCTCCCTCCTCATCGCCGTCGTGACCGCGGCCAGCAACATGATGGAGTGGCCGACGTTCGCGCTTTATTGGTACGCAACACGCGCGACCGGTGGCGCTGCGGATCCGATCTTCGGCAAGGAGATCAGCTTCTATCTGTTCGCTCTCCCCGCATGGCAGCTCATCACGGGCTGGCTGCTATCGCTAGCCGTAATTGCCTGTGTGATCGCCGTTTTCTTCATTTTCGTCACTGGCAATTCAACAATTCTCTCGGGGCGCCGAAGCAGATACACCTCCCGGCCGTGGCGCGGGTTCTCCATTGCGTTTGGGTTCCTTTTGCTGATCCTCGCGATGCGGGCGTATATCGCTCGATTCGAGCGACTGTTCGACGAACATACGATCTTTGGCGGCGTCACCTACACGGATGCGCACGTCATGCTTCCTGGGATGCTCGCAGTCTGTGCCGCACTTGTTCTTGGTGCTGCGATGGCAACCATCAACGTCGTGGCGGTGCCGCGCGCGCGGTGGTTGGTGGCAGCAGTCGCTCCATCCGCGGTCTGTTATCTCGCGCTTCAGATCGTTGGCTGGTACGTCAGCAGCTTTATCGTGAAGCCCAACGAACTGGTTCGCGAGCGACCCTACATTGCCTACAATATTGACCTGACGCGGCAGGCCTATGGATTGGACCGCCTTGCGCAGCGCGAATTTCCCGCTGAGACGACCGTCGAGGCGGCCGATCCGGCAAACAATCAGGCTACGCTGCAGAACATCCGACTGTGGGACTGGCGCGCACTGCAGGACACACTGCGTCAGATTCAGGAAATTCGAACCTACTACGACTTTCCCGATATCGATATCGATCGCTATGAAATCAACGGCACAACACGTCAGGTGATGCTTGCCGCACGCGAGCTCAACGTCGATAAGCTCCCGGAGAGCAGTCGCAATTGGATCAACGAGAAACTTATTTATACGCACGGCTACGGTATCACCATGAACCCTGTGAATGGGTTCACTCCGGAAGGGCTGCCGATACCGATTTTGAGTAACATGCCCATTCAGAGCACGGTGCCGAGCATCGAAGTAAAGCGCCCGGAGATCTATTTCGGCGAGCTCACCAATACCGACGTGTACGTGAAGACGCGGCAACAGGAATTCAATTACCCGCAAGGCCAGACGAACAGTCTGACATCCTACGAGGGTAATGGCGGCATCCTCCTCGGAGGTTTCCTTCGGCGCCTCCTCATCGCGTCCGACCGAGGTGACCTGACGAAGCTTCCGTTCAGTGACGATATCAACCGGGAAAGCCGTCTGCTGATGCGTCGCAACGTGCGCGATCGCTTGGCAGCACTCGCGCCATTTCTCACTTACGATTCGGATCCGTACATCGTTGTCGGCGACGATGGTCGGCTGTCGTGGATTATGGACGCGTTTACCACCTCGGACAGCTATCCCTACTCGCGCCACTACACGCTCGGCAACACCTTCATTGACTACATGCGGAATAGCGTCAAGGTGGTCATCGATGCCTACGATGGCACCACGACGTTCTATGTGTTTGACCCACAGGATCCAATCATCATGGCGTACCGCCAGATTTTTCCCACTCTGTTCCAAGATGCGGCCGTCATGCCGCCCACGCTCCGCAAACACGTGCGCTATCCCGAGTTGTTGCTCAAGCTGCAGGCGGCTGTATACGGCCTTTATCACATGACCGATCCGCAAGTGTTCTATAACCGCGAGGACCTGTGGACCGTCGCTTCGGAAGTCGGCATGGATGAGTCCGGTCAGCAGAAGACGCAGCCAATAGAGCCGAACTTCGTGCTGATGAAACTGCCGGGCGAAACCACCGTCGAGTTCGCGGAGATTCTGCCGTTCACGCCGGCGAACCGGAACAATCTGATCGGCTGGATAGCTGGACGCAGCGACGCCGACAAATACGGTACCTCGGTGGTCTACGACTTCCCGAAAACGAAGCTCGTCGACGGCCCTCTGCAAATCGAAGCCCGAATCGATCAGAACGCGCAACTATCGGGGCAATTGACGTTGTGGAATCAGCAAGGTTCCCACGTGCGGCGAGGCACTCTGCTGGTTATTCCGTGCGGGCACGCGCTGTTGTATGCCGAGCCAATTTACCTCCAGGCTGAGCGCAGTCCGATGCCGGAGTTGCGTCTGGTGGTGCTTGCGCTGCAAGACCGCCTCGCTTATGGACCGACATTCGACTTGGCGATGAGGGCCCTCTTCGGAGGAGAGGTCTCGTCGCTAAGCGGCACAACTGCTCCTCCGGAACCGGAACGAGGCGCAGCAGCGCCAGCTGCCGCGACCAAGCCTGGGGGAGACCTGAACGCGCTCATCACGGGAGCGGCCAAAGATCTCGCCGACTACCAGCGGCTAACTGCAGAAGGCAAGCTCGGTGAGGCTGGACAGAAGCTTGAACAGTTAAAGCGCAAGCTCGAGGAGCTGAACGCGCGTCAAAAGTGATTGTTTTCTCTGGCGTCTTTTCTACTATCGGTCTACCCGCCGCTAGGCGCGAAGTTGGTAGCGAGACATGTCTTAAAACTCCGATGATTTCCAAATAAGGGGCAAGCCGGAATTTATCGATTCGTGCGTCGGATTAGTACCGACAAACGCTTGTATGGACTAGTCTGGCCAAAGTCCGGCGCGGGATGAATCGACGCTCATCCTGAAATGCAAAACGTAGTACAGACGTAGTACCAGTTGTGGCGAACGGCGGCACAAAGCGAATAAAGGGTGAATGAAAACTGAGAAAGTGACGCTCCGGATTTTGCTGCAATTCACTAGGATTCCTCGGTTTAGCTTAGCTCCGGTGAATTGTGATCAAAATACTCTGCTGGCTGTTAACCGAATGGTTGCAGGTTCGAGTCCTGCCCGGGAAGCCGGCTCGCTACGGTAGAATCCCGCGGGGCTGAACATCCCGAACTAAGGCCATCGATATTTTGTAGCCCAGGTAGCCCAAATAAGCGGAGGGAATGCACAGGCAAATGCCGTCAATTCAACGGATTTGGTCTGGTCCAGGCTGGTTCGGGACTAGGAGGTCGGAGGCCCTTCTAATCACACCTGGCACTGCAGAAAAGTTCTAAAATCGTCCGCCAGGGCCGACCACTCTTTCTCTCGTAGCTTCTCCGGACGGACGCTGAAGAACGATGTCCTGCCAAAGATACGGCCTACTGCCGCGATGCGGCAGCAAGAAGGGCTCACCAACGAGTTGACAAAGCTTGGAGACTTTCTGCTGGTGGTCGAACACGAATTCAGCCGGCCAGCGGATCGCTTCCAGGTAGAAGTTCACCATCAGCAGGCGGGTTCGAATGGTCTCAAGAGTGTGCTGACGCCGGGCCGCCAAGTCAGCTCCCAGCAGCCGGGTCACTGATTTGGTGACTTGATAGACCGCCGGGTACGTGGCGATTGGTTTGATAAAGCGCCAGGACTCCAGGTCCTTCAGCTGGACATGGACTCTGGTCGTCGAATCCCTGATCCCCAGTTCTTGCGCTTGTTCGGGCGGGACGTAGCCCCCGAGCCAAGCCACCGTCTTCAGGAAATGCCGCGACCGTTCGTCGACGATACCAAGGCGGTCGCGAAACCGAAAAATGTTCACAGATTTACCTCTGAACGGAAAATTTGGAGTGGATTCCGTGAGGTGGAAGGAGTTGCTTGTGCAGTTCAGAGACGGATGGGATTAAAACGGGTGGCTAATAAAGCCTGTCGTACAACTTTGGGTCATTCGATGGTGGGTATCATCCGAGGGTTGCCTCGGCCACGGGTTGCGGCGTACTCTAGCCCTCTACTCTCTATGAGGCATTTTTCAGGCAAAAACTCACAAAGAATTTTCAGGAAAGTTGCCCCGCCAGAGAGGCCTGCCAGTCTTGACTACGCTCTCAATATGCGTACAGTTGCTCTCGTAATGAGTGCTAGCTAAAAAACGGTGGCTGACGGGTCTTCTGATCCGGACGCGCCTCTGACCGCTGAAATCGATTCGGTCTATTCGACGAAGAGGTTATCCGCATGAAAGGGCCCAATCTGGACAATGACATGGTGCCCGGGCTTGACGAGCCTGCCAGGGTTGGAGAAAGCCATCCAGTAAGTTTTTCCCGCTATCGGTGTGCTCATCTGGCGCAGAGAACCCACGTTCTCCAGGGCTGGAACCACCAGCTGTACTCCGGCCTGCGGGTCGTTCAAATGGGGCTCGAGGTTCTTGTCGTGGATTGTCCGGGCCAAGTCCGGGTCGACGACCGTCCAACTGAATCGAATGATCTCACCTGACTCGGCGGCCTTCACGCTGAGGTCTTGCACTCCCCAAGCGGCTGCGTAATACGCCTGGGCTCGTTTTGAGATGTAAGCTGCCTGAGGGCGGCGCGGAGCCGGTGTTGGCTTCGCGGGTACCGACTGAGCGCTTGGGTTAGCAGTCCCGGAAGCCGCCTGGACGGCGGCAGACGCGCCGGATTGGGCCTTCACGTGAAAAACGAAGATGCTGGCGGCCAGAATTCCCGTCAGCAGCATGGAGGTTGCTTTTGAGATCGTGTTGCGGTCAATCATCTTTGGCTTGTCCTCGTCTCGGCCGGATTCGCTTCGCCAAACAGGGCGGGCATCCGGTCTAGATGCCCGCCCTGCCTTGGGTTCGTTTTCGTTAGTTAGCTGGTATGTTGGATTGAACGTTAAAGTTCGCAGTCCAGCCCTGTGTCTGAGTGCCAAGGACCGTTCCCTGCGCGAAAAAGACGCTGATGGACCCAGTCGGACTCCCCGTGGCCGGCGGAGCATACGTCACCGTGATTGTACAAGTCTGTCCTGGGAACACGTTAACGCCCGTCGTGCAAGTGCCACCGAGCGTAAACGTCCCGGTTCCAGTTTGTGTAAAGGACGGCGGCGCGGTGAGAACCCACGGGCCGGCATCAGGATCGGTAGCTGGGTTTTCGCTGTTCCCGAGTGTAATGGTCCCAGTCACCGTAGCAGGAGAAACTGCAGCCGGCGTCGGGTTCAACGTTCCGTTGGGAATCGTGCTTACGATCGAAATGGTTCCCACCGTGATGTGACCGTTGAGCGGGATCGTCTGAGTGACTCCGCCACCGTTGACGGTGAGAGTCCCAGCCCGAAGGCCAGTCGTCGAAGGCGTCTCTGGCGTGAAGGACACATTCACGATGCAGCTCTCGCCAAGACCAAGCGTAAGCGAGGTTGAGTTGATCGGGCACCCATTGGGGTCTGGTGCCGGGGTGAGCGAGAAGTTGTTCGACGCGCTATTCTGGAGCGAGACAAGGGGTGCGACCGTAGCGCTCCCTGAGTTAATGACCTGCACGTCCTGGTCCTGCGAAAGCCCGCTATGCAGTGGCACGAACGGGAAGTCCACGACTGCCGGCGACACAGTGAGCTCTGTGCCATTTCCTCCGGCAGGGCCCGTAGGAACAAACTCAATGGCGCCGGCATCGAATGGACCGCTGGGATCCGCGTCGTTCGCCCGTTGAGTGTTGAAGAAGTCGTACCTCGGAGCGTCGGCCAAGTTCTGCGTGGCCGTGACCACATTCCGCGCCGCAGAGGTCGACGTGATGCTGTAGTTGCCGAGCGGCAGGCCACCGCCGTAGTTCCCGTTGGCTCCGCTGATTTGTGTTGGATTCGTCATCGTCAACGGGCCATAGCTCAGGTTGACCCAGTTGTTGCTCTCGTCCACCGTGGCGGACGGAGTCACGTTGAAGATCGGGTTCGGCACGTTTGCGTCCGCGATGCCCGCAGGAACCTGCCAGCCCGCCGCGACAACCCCCGGTGTTTCTGGGGATGTCCGCGAACCATTGCAGTATTGGCTGACGAAGGCTGGGTTGCCCGTTCTGTTGCTACCAGAGTAGCCCGAGGTGTTCGTCATGACTGACTGCGTCGGGTTGAGCGTCACGTTCGAACTATGGTCGCCCGGTCCCGTGTCGCCGCGCACTGCGATGTCCCAATACTGGGTACCGCTCACGCAAGCGCCGGTGCCGCCGGTGATGGTCGTGCTTCCACCCGTCGTGGTCGAGCTAGGGGTTGCCGACTGGCTCGCGATCGCACTGCCGGTGAACGCGTTATACAGTGCGACGATGTTCTGCTGGAATGTCGGACTGAGGGCGCCCACGCCGATAAAGTACGAAGCGTTGTTCCAGAAGATGTTGTTCTCGAGCTTCGGATACGAGACCGTCGCGCAGGTCGGCGGAGTGGTACCCGCGAACGTGGCACTAGTGCCCGGGGCAAAGTGGCCTGGCGGGCACGTGAGCGTCGACGGCATGTTTGCCGCCAACACCGCACTGTGCTGGATAGCCACTAGGCCTCCAGGCTGCGGACAGGTGGTCGTCGCCGTAGTAGTGCAGCTGCTCCCAGTCTGGCTGGCCCGTGGCGCACCCAGCGTATTGAAGAGAATGCCGGAGGACCCGGTGCTAGCGTTGTAGGCGATCGTGTTGTTGATGATGTTTACATTGGGAGAATCGAGCAGGGAGATTCCGCCCCCATCCCAGCCGCTAACGTTGTCAACGACGATGTTGTTGGTGAACTGCACCGAGTTCCACTGCGCGGGATCGTTCGGGAAAGCAACCATATCTGAACCGTTGACGGCATTGAAAGCGACGCCGCCTCCCGTTCCACTTTCAGCGTTGTTCCCCATAATCAAGTTGCCATTGACCACGAGCCCGGGACCTACGCCATCGCTCGGCCCGATAGCAGTCACGGCGGTGTTGCCGGGGTTTCCGCCGGGTGCGCCGAATGGCACGCAATCCTGGTCGAGATTGGCATTGCCGTTGCAGACTAGGTCCGCGTCGGGCGCGCCCATGATGACCATGCCGCCAGCGTTGGCCGGGATTGTCGGGTTGTTGCTCTGGTTGAAGATGATGGTGTTGTGCTCAATGTCGCCGTTGTAGCTGAAGCCAAGGTGACCGAAGCCGCCGCCATCCCCGCTGCTCAGGTTCCCGCAGACCCAGTTGTAGTTGAATTTGTAGTAGTCAGAGCCGGTGCAGAGGTCGACACCGCCCGCGCCCGTGGGCGTACCGGAGAACAATTCGTCGCCGGTGGATGAGTTGAGCGCGATGTAGTTGTTATGGATGTTGACGTTCACGTTTTCGCAATAGGGCAACACTGCGTTCGCTACAGGGCTCTCCTCGCACGAGCCGGGAGCCGCATTTGTGGCGCTCCCTTGGATGTACGCGGGAGCGAATTCGCCCTGGCCGACGTTGATGCCGCCCGCAAGCGTTCCGGCGTTGCTGTAGATGCGGTTGTTGGCGATTTGGATGTTATGGCCCCAGCCGTGGACGAAGATGCCGCCGCCGCCCTGGGAGCTGTCTGTCAGGCCCAGGCCGTCGATGCTGGACGGGTTGCATGAGTAGTTGCTCGGGTATCTGTTGGGTACCGCTGGTGAAGTTGACTCGTCAGTGCCGCACAGCGCGCCGGCCGGGTTCGAGACGGTGTTCTGCAAGAGCGTCGTCCCAGTCGGGAACCCAGCGAGCAAAGTGGAATTGTACGGATCGGAGGGGAAGTTCACGCCCTTCGAGAGCACGGTGACGGCCGCGCCTTCGAGCGCGCCCATCAAGCCTGGTTCCTGCAACATCTCAGCCAGGTTGCCGTTGAGATCGGAGACCCATCCGACCGTGGTCTCCAGCGGCAGGCGATCGATCTGCGGGTTGTTCGGGTTGCCGTGAACGCCACTTTCATCGTACGCGTTGAAGTAGTTCCAGCCGGTCCCCGGGCAACTGACGGCGCCAGTCGGATCATATGGGTTGCCGGTTGCATTAGCAGAAGTGGGGCCGTTGGAGATGGGTGCGCCATTGAGCGCCAAGCCAAACAGGCAATTGACATGTTGGCGCCAGACGTCCATCTTGCCTGCCGGATGAGTGTTCGCGTTGACAATGCTGGTCGCACCCGCGACACCCTGCAAACGCACCGGCTTCCACATGATCAAAATTTCGTCATGCTCGGCGGTGCTGTGGAGCTGAGCAGGAGTGCCTCCGGCAGCGACGACTCCATTCGGAGCGCACGCAGCCAAGGTGGTCTGCCCCGTGGTTGAGCAGGTCGGGTCGACGATGATCAGGTCGCCCGGCGCCGCGGCGTCAATCGCAGCCTGCACGGAAGCCGACGCGGCAACGTGAGTCGGTTGCTTGCCGCCGATGGTGACCGTTACGGTGTCAATCGACTGCTTGCCCGAGACGGTTGTAGCCGGCCCGTTGATTGCGGCCGTTCCGACGGCGCGGGTTGAAGCAGGTCCACTGAACGTCACCGTCGGCGCGCTCGTGTATCCAGAGCCGCCGTTATCGATCACTACCGATACGACCGTAGCTGTGCGCGACGCCGACAGCGTGGATGTTCCAGCTGCAGCGGTTCCGCCAGTCGGAGTCGGAAACACTGGGGTCGGAGCGGTGCTGTAACCAGAACCGCCGGAATTGCCGCCACCGGTCATTGTGACTGAAGACACGAAGCCGGTCGTGGTAGCAGGTATGCTAGTCCTGTTTGCGCTCGTGGATCCGCCACCGGTGAAGGTCACCGCAATCGTGCCGCCAGTGAGCGAGTAGCTGCCTCCAGAGGTAATGTGGATGCCGGTTACAGTGCCCGTGCCTGCTGGCTCGATGCTCATGATGGCTGTTGCGACTGCCTGCGTTGCGCCGCCACCACCACCACTGAAGACCACAGTAGGTCGGCTCGTATATACGTGCGTCCTGTTGGTGCCTCCTGTGGACGAGAGCCCGGTTACCATCCGCCGCACCGTTGCTGTTCCGTGTGCGCCGGTTCCGCCGCCTCCACTGAACGTAACTGTGAAGTTGCCCGTGTAGCCAGATCCGCCGCTGGTGACATTCACTGAGGCTACGCTTCCGGTCGAGGAACCCAGGACGGCATGTGCAGCTGCGCCGGTTCCGCCCCCGCCAGAGAAGGTCACCGTTGGTGCCACCGGCGGGTTGCCAGTGTAGGTGCCGCCTCGGTTGCCTGTTGGAGGCGGCGCAACGCTCACACCTGTGACATTACCACCCACGTTTGAGGCGCCGGTCGTGATCACCAACTCACCGCACAGCGCTGGCGTCCCTGAAGAGCCGGGGCCGCCGTACTGAAGCTGTTGCTGGACGGGGCAACGTGGCACACCGCTTGGCACCGTGACCGTAATGGTGGTGTCGTCCCAGTGTGTAACTGGAGCGTTCACACCGCCGATCGTCACGCCGCCTGCTGCGAGACTGCCATTGCGTTGAGAAGCGCCGAAACCGTAATGCCGCTTGATGGTCTTCGCGTTGTAGGGAGCCGTGGTTGCCGCAGGTCCAGCGTACGCGTTGTTGGTCACCATTTGGTCGCCCAACGAATGGATCGTGAGGGTGTGATTCGCTGCGCTCACCCAAGGTCCGATACTGTCGCCGTCCACTTCGCTGATTGCGGGCGTCGCATCTGGGTAAGAGCAGTCCACGTTGTTGTACCCGGCGCCCACGAAACCGGCATTTGGAACAACCGGGGTGTCCTCATACGCAGTCGTTTCCGGCATGAATGCCAGCTCATAGCAGAACTGGCTGTACAGCGGGTTGAACAACGGATCGGTGATCGTCTGGAGGTACGTCAGAGAGCTCGGGTTGGTATCCATGATCGGTCCCGGATCGTTCATGCAAAAGACCATCATCGTGGGCGAGTATCCGGTCGGGTTGGGCGGGTTCACTTCCCAAGTCGAGTAGGTCATCCCGTCATACACTCCCCAGTGATCCGAATAGATGCGGGAGGTTTCGGCCCCGGTCCAATCCTTGACCGAGATTGGCATATCCGGAGGAGAGAACTTCTCGCCGAATGTTGGAGCAAACGGATCGAATTCCGACGTGAAGTCATCCGTGATGATGCCTGTGAACTTGGACGCAGTGTGGATTGAGGTATAGAGAAAGAACTTAGCGATCGCGCCCATCTGATCGGTGAGCGTGACTTCCTTGCGGTCGCACAGGTTACGAGTCGCTCCCGCGAACGGCGACACCTGGTGCGTCTGCGGGTACAAGCTGATATAGTCTGGCACGACGCGGGCTTCGCCGACGCAGGGCCAAATGGGCTCGGGCACGAAGCTCGGAACGATTCCGTTCTCCAAGTTGGTGCCGAAAGCTTGCGTCGGGTTCTGCGGGTTGTTCGCGTTATAGGCGTTCGAAGCCGCCCCAGGGCAGCCGCTAGCGCAATATGTGCTAGCGATGGAGGCCTGGTCAGGAATAATGAATGCGCCGCCCAGACCACCAAATTGCTGCGTCACCGGCGCGATGAAGTTGTCGCCGATCAGGATGTTCTTGTCCTCTTCCTTCACTAGCTCAAAGCCTGGAGGCACGACAACTTCGACCACGTACTTGCCGGCAGGCAACATCGGCAGGCCGTAGTACAAATCCGTGGTCGGCACGGCATGATTTGGAGTGCAAATCGTGCAGTTCGTGGTCAGCGGCTTTCCGGTCGTCGGATCGGTCGACGTCACGCTGGGGAACTGATACATGCCGTCGTAGGGCGCCGGCTGAATCTGGTTCCAGTTGTGCATGCCGTCGTAGCACTTGAACTGGGAGTTGTTCGGAAGCGGCGTAATGGCCGGTCCGCCGTGTACGTTGTTATAGTAGTCGAGGTAGTTGGGCTGGTTACTCAGCGTGAAGAAGAAAAGATCCGCGTCCACGCCGTTCGACCCGCCCTGTCCCGGGCAGTTCATATTGGGGATCTTCGTCACGCCGTCGGCTGCAAGGTGGAAACCCTGTGCCCAGTCGTCCCAACTGCTGGTTTTCGTTGTGTCCACCAGTGTCAACGTTGGGGTTACGTTATCCGCCGCATAGCTCTCCTGGTACAGGTTGATCGTGACATTTGGAATTAGGGGCGTCCATTGCGTCTGAACGAGCTGCTGCGGGTCGTCAAATGGACGCGTCGAGGCGTATATGACGTGGCCATGGATTCCGCCGTTCTCGCCAGGCGCGTATGGCTCCTTGCCAAACTCAAGGAAATTGAACTGGCCGATGAAGCCCTGCCAACCCTCAACTCCGACGAAAGGTGGATCAATGCGGCCGGAAGACAGCACCGTCGAGCACGAGATCGATGTCGTCGGAGAGGCTGCGTTGCCAGTGCCGGTAGTCGTGGTTGTGCTGGTGCAGGAGCTCGGGGGATCGCTTACGCTGGGGCCGGCTTGAATGCCGTTCGTTGCAGCAACGTTATGGGTGCTGCAATCTGCGTCCTTGCAGTAGACCGCGCCTGGTACGCGCAAATTCGTGGGCAAGGAAATCACTTCCGCAGTGTTGGCCAGGTACTTGCCGATGACGGAGTTTCCGCACGGCGGGTAGCCCGTCACACCGCACGAAGTTGAGCCGTCCGCGGGCCCGCCAACGTCGTAGACCACGTGCGTTCCCGTGTTCTTGTAGCGGGTTACGTCGGTTTCCACCGTGTACCAGGCAAACAGAGGGAACGTCTCATTGAAGTTCGCGGTACCGGTAAAGTCGGTTACGAGCAGATTGTACAACTGGCCGTCCCGCAGCCGGACCGCAACGTTCTCGAAGGGAATTCCAGCCTCTCCCGCATCGGAGATGCCGTTCTTGTTATCGTCGATGAATGTCCGGGTCTGGATGTTGGTTTGCCACTGCTGGGTGGCGATGTCTCCAATGTTCGTCGTCGCGGCGGTGTTTCCGGCCGACAGTCTCACCGGGGTCGAAAGGCCGTCGACGATCTCGTCGTTCCACTCGTCAAAGACCACGATTCTCCAATCACCATCCGGTAGATTTGTGAAGGTGAAGTTGCCGTCCGCATCGCACTTGGTGAAGGCAAAGTCTTCGCCGTCCGGGTCTCCGAAGCTTACATAGCATTGGCTCCAGGCGAAGGCATCGTGACTCGAACTGCTGTATAGCCTTTCATCCGGCGGGTGGCTGAGGCGCTCGCCCGTGACCCTGCCCGTCAGCGTGTTGTTGCAAGGAATGGCGCCTTGTGGGAACGTCGGATCGGTGCCGGCGCAAACAGCAGCGTGGCGGGCATTGATGATTGCCGGGTTGGCAAAACCGATGGCGTTGTGCCACGCCGCCGGCCCGTATTCCTGGAAGTAGGACGGTTCGCCGATTCGCGTGAAGATGTCGTGACCCTTCTGTCCGTCCAGGGTGTTGGTCTGAAGCCACTCTTCACCCCGCGCAATCCGGTCGGCGCCGGGCGTCGCAATCCCGGCCCATTGGCCCGGCATCAGGTTGTCAACGACGGCTTGACCGGCCAGCGGAGATGGCGTCACACCGTCCGCTTCGTACTCTGGGCAGGTCACGATCATGCCGGTCTTGCCGGTTGCAGTCGTATCGGTCTGCAATGTCGTAAATGGCGTCGCCGTTGTTCCGTTGGTCGAGTATCGCGCATTCTCCGTAATTGGGCAGGCATCCTTGCCTGTCGTCGGGTCGATCATTCCCGCCAAGCTGTTGGTCAGCGGCTGGTTAAACATGTCATAGGACATCTGTCCGGTGAAGTCGCCAAATTTGCCCATCGCGTCCCACAGATGGATCTGAAAACCGCCCAAGCCTTTCTCGGTGTTGGTGTTCACTGGGCCCGTTCCGCCACCGCCATCGAATTCGCCGTTCAGCGGGGCGTCGTCCTCGAAGACAAACACAGTGTATCTCCCTGGCGGATATGGAGAGGGTTGCGAGAGCGCTGTGACCGGCGCAAAGGTCCCAGTGCATGATGTCGCGGGTGCCACGATGGTGCAGGCGGCTGGAATCGCAGTTCCGCCCATTCCATGCCCGCATGTCGCACCAGCTTGGGCGTTGGCAGCTCCGTACTGGCAACCACCGCCTGTGTACCCCGCTGCGAACGGATCGGCAGCGTCGCCCGGTAGGACCGAGATGTAGTAGCGCTTACTTGGGTCCAAATGAACTGAGCTTGGAAGAACTTGTGTAAATCCGTTTCCAGTGGTGTCAGGGCGGCAAACACCATCGCCGACATCACAGACCGCCTGAATATGCCTTCCAAAGGTTGGCGACGACGGATTGTTGTCGAACATCATCTGACCGCCTTCGCAAGAGAGCGGCCCGGTGCAGCCCTGCGCCACGAACGGCATGTAGTCGGTGTGGAAATTGACACCCAGGATGGGAGTCTGCCCGGCGGTGGCGGTTTGGGAGGGGCAGCCCGCCGGCGGAGTAAGCGTGTTCGTTAAGCACTGGGGATTGACATAGAACGAGCGATCTTCCTCAATGACCCAGCGATAGTCGGTGATTACGGTTGTCTTGTCATAGCCATCCAGTACGGTGACGGAAAGGTTGCTGGCCGGCGGGAAGGTGATCGTCACGGTTCCAGGAGCACTGCTGAGCGTGCCTTGTGAATCTTGGGCGTAGTAAGTGAACGAGTAAGTGCAACCAGGAAGAGCTTGGGTGCTCGGACAGACCGGGACCGACGCCGTGAATCCGCCCTCTGGGTCGGCGACCAGTGTCAAGCCAGGGCCGGCCACGGGAGCGTTCGCACCAGCTGTGGCCACGTGCAGGGGGAACCCTGCCGAGTCAACATCCGGTGTCGGCGGTGGACTGACAGTGATGTCATACTGAGTTCCCAGGACGCCGGGACTCTTGAGCGCAAAATAGGACGAGGTGTTCGCCGCATAGGCGCGGTTGTGAGCTGTAATCGTCCCTACAGCCCCCTCGGGGCCCAGTGTGACCGTCGCAATCAGACCCGAGGAGCAGGTTGTGGTCGTCCCACTGGTGGTTACGGAGCCATTGGCGCAGTACTGGAAGCTGTCGGAGGTGAAGGCTCCAGCGGCGGGTGTATAAGTAAATGTTCCGTTGGGATTCAGCACAAGAGTGCTGCCGGCCGCGGTTGCCTTATACAGTTCAACGCCATACACATTTGTGTCGACGGAGATCACGCCCTTGCCCGGGTCCGACACGGATAGGGGCGAGCAGGGTGCCGCCGCGCAAGCAGGAACAGCGTTGTAAGCGATATTTGCGACTGTCGCGGGTGCAAAGACGCTCCCCGCAGTGCCGGGCGTGACCGGAAGAGCAGAACCGTTTACACTAATATAAGCGATCATTCCGCCATCGTGTCCGACAGCGCCAGCGGAGAGGCTCAGTTCGCGGTCATAAATGGGAATCGCGCTGCCGCCAGCCGGGACGTTGAACGTCAAGTCCAAAACCTTGCCGGGAACCGCGAGAACTTCGTTTTGCACCTTCGGAACGCCGGGCAGAGGGTTACCGTCCTCAGCCACAATCGAGAAGCCGTTAACTTGCCCTGCGACTCCCGCGCCGTTAAAGCCGGTCGTCTGGGTTCCGATGATCGAAGGAACGTGCATGCGCAAGCCCGCGTTCACGAAGCGCACCAAAACCGTGCCACCAGCAGCAACCGGGGTAGCAGTTGTGCCGGGCGTCGCCGGAATCAAAGAACCTGCAGCGTTCGTCTTGTTGAAGGCGATTCCGTTCACCATGTAATACAGCGGGGTGTAGTTCACCGCTGGCGGATAGCATTGATTGTAGGTCGCGGAGCCGGGATTGCCGCAGCCGCCCGGCTGGCCGGACCAAACCGTCGTCTCGCTGAACCCAGCAGTCATGACAGCCGCTTGGACGGCGTTGTTCTGGACCGGATCGGCCTCGCTGAAAATGACGTCCGCTTCCGAGTTGTAGTTAACTGCTCCCGCGTTGGGCAGGCCGTTCATACCGGCCGGGTAGGCTTGGCCTGTCCCAGCAGCGACCGGCGTAGCAGCCGGACCGCAGGCACTCGTTGCGGAGGGCGGGCAAGTCACCACCAACATTCCGTACAAACCCATTGGGCCCTGAATGGACGGGTGCGTACCTGATTCGATCAGGTACGTGCCGGGACTGAGGTTGCTCCATGTCAGCGTTACGCAACCAGAGGTCGCCGTCGCCGAACAGGTGACGACCGTGCCAGCCGCCACTGGGGCTACTTCCGTCGCGAGCGACCGCGCACGTGCGAGTTGCGGTGGGGGCGTGAAGCCCGGGGCGGATCCAACTGTGGACCACGTAACATTGTCAGTGACTAGTCCGGCGTGGCTCGGGCTCGCGTCGCAGGTCGTACCGCCAGCGGGGCAAGCCGCATTAGCGGTTCCAAGGCCGCCTCCGATCTGGCCCACGATCGTGAGCGACGTGGGAATGAGATTCGCCGCTGGAGCGGTACCACCCGTCGGCGTCGGCGGCTGGAAGTACAGGTTATTCGTAAGATTAATCGTCAGCGAAGTTCCTGTGGAAACGTAAGGAACCGTAATGACGACGGGGGACCAGGTGGATGGAACGGTCGCCACCGTTGATACCGACGCCGGATTCGACCCCACGCACGAGGCTACCGGAACCGTCGTGCTGGTCGTTGTCGCTCCTCCGCAGAAGTAGCCCCACATGGGTACAGTCTTCCCATCGGGCATGGTCGTGCTCGTCGGCGCGGCAGTCAAATTGACAGTTGACTGTCCGAAGGCGGCCACCGCCCCGAAGAAGAGGAGGCTGGCTACCTTTACCGCGGCTTTCAGGGTCGCTTTGAAATTATGAGTTCTCATCGCATTCCTCGTCGTCATTTGGATTCTCTTGAATTTCATGAATTTCATCGATTACATCGACTCGTCGATGACAAATTCCCGGGAATCGACCAGCATCATCATCAGCATTCCGCCGGGGAAGACGTTGTTGGTGGTGATTTCGCGCTCGTTATGCGAGTGCCACATGTAGGCCCAGCCGCGCTCGTTGGCGGGGTTGGCTTGCACGTTGGCGGGCTGCAAAGGGGTGCAGTTCGGTGTCGGGTTCGTGCCGGTCGGAGCCGTGACGATAGTCGTGCCAGTCACGCAACCCGCGGAGCCACCATAGCTGGTGCCTCCTGCTGAGCCAGTGGGCTGCGACACAGGTCGGAGAGTCGTGCCTGCGCGCAGGCTGGCATCGGGGCCGAAATAGGGTGTGCCGCCGTACCAGGGACCGTTCGTGAAAATGTTGGGATTGGGCAGAGTGGCAGGTCCGCCGCCAGTGACGTCTCCAAATGGGTTGGCCTCCAGAGGCTTGTTGTGATCCTGGCACCACTCGTAGTAGTTGATCGCACTGACTACTGTTGAACCAGGCGTGCCACTATAGGCGGTGTCCGTGGAGGCGAAGCCGGTGTTGTAGCCGTAGGCATCCGGCGTACAGGAAAGCGAGGCGTTGGGGTCACCGGAGAATGAGTTGACGGTGTGGCCATACGGGTCCCAGTTCAAGCCACGGCCGGTAAAGTAGAAAATGCCGTCGAAGGCCTGGCCTGGTGTTGTGTCGGTGTTGAACATCAGTAGCCCGGCGAGATCCGTGCCAGGGGCAACAGTTCCTCCCGTGCTCGTATTGCCCGCGCTGAGAACCAGATTCCCATCGCGCGCCAGGATGCGGACGTGGTTGGCATGTTCGTGGAACGGATGTTGCCACCGGCCTTGGCCGATCGTGCGGACCAGAACCTGCTCACCGGGATGCATGTGAGGATTGCCGTTATAAGGCTGGTGAGGGTACTCGGCAGCGTAATTGGCATCCATGAGGTCCGGCATTGAGCGGCCATTAATCAGGAAGAAAGCAGGGTGATACGGCTCAGTCGGCACTTCCAGGCTGCACCCCACAGCACCAGCTGCACACCCAGCCTTCGCTGTGACCTGCGCCAGGGCTTCCCGGTGGATGCCCATGTCCATTTCAGACCACTGGAATAGGTATTCGCGGTCGTAGCAGGTTTTGGGGTGGTCGAACGCGGCGTGCGCCAGGCGGAAATCGGTTTCGCCCCAGTGTGCTTGGGCGGCCAAGTTCTGCTTAGGCAACGGCCCGTCGCAGTTCGCGGGAACTGCTTTCGGGAGGACGACAAGCGCGCCGTAGAGCCCCATTTCAACCTGCAGATCACCTTGCGTTCCGCTGTAATAGGCGTGAGTGCCGGGCATTGAGGCAACAAACGTGTAGGTTACAGATCCGCCCGGAACTGCCTCGCACGTCAGCAAGCCCTGCTGAGCTGGCGCGGCGCAAGTGGACGTCAACGTGAAGTCGGGGAACAGAATCGAAGTGTTGCCGGCGGCCGTCGGGAGGTTATTCGTCAAAATCACCGTCACCGGCGTTCCTTCGGTGACGATCATCGTCGGGCCAGGAACCTGCATCGTGGGGCAATTGGCGCCCTGCGCGGTGCCGATCGCAGTAGGAAGAAAGGTCGGGGCGCTTCCCGCGACGCAGCCATATCCCCAGGAGTAAACGGAAGACCCGTCAGGCTGGTTCAGGAAGGCCGTTTGCGCCGTCAAGCTGAACGTGCCCACGGTCCCGGTACCCGAGATTCCAGGAGTAGCTGCATGAGCCGCCACCGCCAGGAAGAGCGCCACCATCGGCGCCAGAAACAATCGTGCAATCGACATTGTCTTTGTCATTTTCATTCCCCTCATTGCAGCTCTCCTATTTGTAATGGCAGGTGGGATTCGCACCCTGGAAATCAGCTATGTTGCAGATGCGGACGATGGTCATCATTCCGCCGAAATTTTCTTGATCGTTGGACAGGTGGTCGAGCTGGGGTGTGTAGAGATAGAAGATGCTCCCAGCCGGATAAAGCGTTGACGCGCAGCCGACAGACCCGCAAGTCGCATCGCTGGCATCCAGAATCACATCCAGCGATTCGCCACCGCCGAGTGTGATCGAGTGCGTGTAAAACTCGAGATTGTTGCCGTCCTGATCGCGCAGCAGCTTGGCCATGAAGCCGACTTCCTTCATGGGGATTCCCAGGGTGGCCAATGTTGCATACTCGGTAACAGAGAGGTCGGCAATTCGCAGAGCGGCCTTTCCTCCCACCGGAATGTCGATGATGGCCGGCAGCGGCTGCGAGTAGTGCACGCGGCCATCGGACGATTGCGTGGCCATGGGTCCGGGTTGCGCTGTGTCGGGATAGCTCCGGCCATTCAGCAGGAAGAACTTGTCCTTCATATCCACGAACATTTCCGGGTTGAAGGTCATGCCAACGAAGTGGAAGTTTGGATCGAAGCCGTGTATCTGAAGCGCGTACTCGGTGTCATAAGCGGTTGAGCCGTCGCCGTCGTTGTAGACGTACCGTTGCGGGTTACCCAGCAGATCGAGCCCCTGCACGCCGCTCGTGGAATTTGTGCTTGACCTAGCTGTGGTGCTCGTGTTCCTGACGGCCGGCATCGTCGCGCTGCAGAGGATGTCAACCGATGGACTGCAGGCCGTGCGCAAATCCGGTCTTCCGGCGAAGCCCAGGGCGGTGAAGGACGGTGCATAGCCGTTCTGAAGTCCGAGGTAGTTGTAAAGGTCGCCGCCACTCGGGACGCGATTCTGACGTGGGCGAACAAAGAGTTGCGAGACCATGCCCATTTGCAAGTGTTCAGGCGGCGTGATGTGGCAGTGCCAGAAATAAGTGCCGGCATCCGGCGCGAGGTAGTAATAAGTGAAGCTGCCGCCGATGTTGATAGCGACCGAGGCGTCCGGCACACCGTCATACACGGACGAGGCGTTGGGATATCCGTGGAAGTGAATGGTGTGCTGTTCGAACAGGTCCGGCCGCATGATCATGCCGACGTTGGTCAGGGTGAGGAAGAACTCATCGTCCTCATCGAACGCCGACAACGGCGCCGGGATATTTCCGTTCATGATGCCGACGTCTATGATCTGACGCGGGTCCACGTGACCATCAATGCCGTTCGGCGGGAGATTCGGGCATGGAAGCGGACTACCCGGAGCTGCAACTGCAGCTGCGTTTCCGGCAATGCAATCCAGGTCGGGTACGATTCCAACAGCTCCGTTCCATTTGAACGCTGCGCCCGGCAACGTGCCGGTGCCCCCTGTGTATGCAGCCCCGCTGTCGGCGGCTCCATCGGTCGTGGCTGGATCGCCAGGCAGCAATATGCCCGTAGTTGTTGCCGGGTTCGGCGCTACCCCTAGAAATGAAGCGTAAGGCTGGTTAAATATGTTCGGGGGTTCAGCGCCCGAAAAACCATTCGCGACGTCCGCGAGTCCGGACAACGGCCCGAAGGAAAACATGAAAGTCTGAACGCCGTTGGCCATCGTCGAGTAGCCGTCGCCGCCCGAAACCTGCTGACACTTGACCGCACCGTTCTGGTTCGCTGTGGGAGTGACAAATCCCTGCGCGTTTGTTGCGTATTGCGTCGGTCCCTTGTAAGCGGGTTCCGAATTGTTGACGCCCGTATTATTCGGGTCCGGGTGAGTGATCGTGCTGGTCGGGCACTGAACCCGGAACGACTGCGCGCCCGCTGTGAGCGGCGCAAGACAGAAAAGCGTTGGCAGTAGGATTCTGTAAATCTTTCTCATGATTCGGCAATCTCCCTTCCAGGCCCACGTGTCATCTCGCGCCTGGCCATTGCGTCAGGTTCATCGCTTCCCCACCCGAGACGTGAGTGCGGGCAGCGAGGGAGAGTTTAGGGGAAGGCAAATTTTGGGCTTTGTTCTAAAGCAAAAAAAGTAGGGTAAGTGGTAGACTTTACAAGTATTTAGCAAAAACTACGAGATGGCACGACGGGACTATTTGGTCAAAATTGTATAGGTAGGAAGACACATCTATGCGGGACTCTTAACAATATTAACTATGGGCGGATCCAGTGAATTTGTAACCGACTCCAGAGACGGTCACGATGAGATGAGGCCGCTTGGGGTTTTCCTCTAGCTTTCGGCGAAGGCTCACGATGTGAGTGTCAACGGTACGTGTAAGGGCTTCGTCGTCATAACCCCAAACTGACCTCAAGAGCTCCTTTCGGGGAAGCGAAAGCCCTGGGCGTGCGATAAAGTAGTGGAGAAGCTGAAATTCGCGAGCTGTAAGAGCAACAGGCTTCCCGTCTCGAGTTACTTCGCGTCGCTTGAGATCCACAAGGGTCGAACCAAATTTCACAAGGCCGTGTCCCGCTTGAACGGGCATGCGGCGCAGCAAAACTTCAATGCGAGCGATGAGCTCCGCGGATTCGAAGGGTTTGGTCACATAGTCGTCGGCGCCGAGCTTGAGCCCGACCACCTTGTCGATCGTCTGAGTGCGGGCAGTCAGGATCAGAATGGGAGTTGCCATTCCGGCCTGGCGAATGTCTCGGCACACATCCAGTCCGTTACGCGACGGCAACATAAGATCGAGAATAACTAAGTCGAAAGGAAGGTTGGCCGCCTTCTCAGATGCTTCGTGTCCGTCTACGGCTGTATCCACGACGTAACCCTCGCCGCGAAGCCTGTCGGTCAGGGTAGTCCTTACGGCTGCGTCGTCTTCCACCAAAAGAATGCTCTCATTCATTTGTCATTGTCCTCGCGGCTGGAAATAGAGCCGCCTGTGAGTTTACGCTTTCATCTTCCACCGCACCGAGGTGCAACGTGAAAGTGCTTCCCACTCCAACTTCGCTGATAACAGAAATCCTTCCACTAAGTCCTTCCGCAATGCTCTTTGCCAGTGCCAGCCCTAATCCCGTCCCGTGGATTTCGGCCGCGACAACCTTGGGACTGCGATAGAACGGCTCGAAAATGTGCGGCAGATCCGAACTGCTGATTCCCTTGCCGTGGTCGTGAATGGCGATCCTAACCTCGCGCGTAAGGGCATCTGTTTCATGGCATGTAGCCGACAGGCCAATCCAACGATCCTCTCCACCGTACTTAGCCGCGTTGGCAATGAAGTTTTGCAGGCACATGCACAACGCCGAAAGGTCGCCCAGAACGCACGGCAGTCCGGGCTCCGTGCGTTCGTCGAGTGTATATCCCTCTTCTTCGAGCAGCGCGGCCGTATTTTTTCGAACTGTTCGCAGGATTTCTGACACCGCGAGCGGGCGCAACGCGTATTGCGTTTTACCGCTGCGGGTTGAAGCGAAAAATAAAATGCGATCTACGCGGTCCTTCAGCAGACTAGCCTGGGCGGTTAGTAGGGAACCATAGAACTTCAGATTCTCCTTACCTTCAACAAATCCGTCCTTGATGTTTTCGGCGGCCGATAAAATAGAGGTCAGGGGCGTGCGTAGCTCGTGTGAAACCGACGCCACGAACTCCATCTGTACTTTGGCGAATTTCTGCTTCCGCTGGCTGGCAAAAACAACGAGTCCCATGTTCGCCGCGAGCAACAGGAGCACGACGCCGCCGACAACGAGGTTGCGATGCCAAACGTTTGTGGCAATCGCTTCGAGTGGTCCGGAGCGATGTTGTAAGAGAAGGATCCACGGATCGTCTTGAGGCGCGTATTGGATCACAGGAAACCACACCAGAGCTGAAAAGCTGCGCCATTCCTCGCGTCGGAGCAATTCACCGTTCTTGATGCTATGCCCAAACTGACCCTCCACGCTCTCTGGCGGGGGCCCAAAGATGTTCATTTTTGAATCGAATTCATCATGACTGCCCGGAAATCCAGCGTCCGTCGAGTAAATCATCCGAGGTGTTTCCCCCGTTGCGATAACCGCGAGCCTGTATTCAAGTCCTTCCCTGCCGCCGAAGTACCGCTTGGTAAGGCTCGGGAGCAGCTTGGTCTGAATATAGTCGCGGTTAAGCATAACTATGATCCAGTTAACTCCACGGCCACGGTCCGGCTGCTGCTTGTCGGGCCCCAGCGAATCGCGATCACGGTTCACAATTGGGTGAACGATTGCCCATGTGTTCTTGTCAAATTGCCATCCTGTCAATATTGGGGGCAGCGGCTGAGTCGTCTTATCGGGCCGCTTCGGAGCTGAGCGCGAGGACTGGTCGTTGCCGGCGGTGCGTGGCTCGGCTGGGGAGGTGGGCAATTCCCAAGCACGTAACGCAACGGGAAGACTTGACGATCTGACCAGGAGACGCGATAGCAGGGGTTGTAAATCTTTCCGGACCTCGGAACTCTCAATTCTTGCGGCATCAGCATTGAGACGAAGCAAACGAAGTCTCGCCGTGTCGCTCGTTTCCCAGATGTAAATGTCCTCTATCAAATCCGGATTCACGTAGATGTTCTCCACGGAGTCTGTGTTTATCCCTACGTGGCTCCAGTCCACATAGCGGCGTAGATAGTCATCCCAGCTCCCGCCGGCGCCTGAATCAGGACCAACTTGCAGGGCAATGCATATTGCTGACAATTCAGCATAGAAATCGAGATGCCATCCCATCATTAGCGGCTGTAGATTGCTTCCAATACTGGCTTCCGCGGCCTTACTCAACTGTCTTGCCCACTGGTACTGCAGAACTCCAACCATAATCAACAGTGAGGCCATGGCAGATAGGACAGCGAGCGAAAAAAAGGAGAATTCTCGACCTTTCCAATTGCTGACGCCCTTAGTCTCGGAGCTAATTAAACGTCCCATGGTAAGTATTCACCAACCAAGAAAGCCGCGGTCCTCGCACGTACTTTACCAATCCAGTTTGACAACCGCAATCTGTTGCATCAAAAGACATGTCAGGGCGTTGCTCTGCGCTAAATGGGGGAATCAAATTGCACAATCGTAGTAAATTTCTGGCCTTCTTCCATCGGGCTTCCAAGAATTTGACGAAAGCGGCACTGCGCAGGGGTGCGCCAGCAAATCGACCCTGTCGACACCCCGAATTTCCGCAACGCGTTCAAAAGTACAGAAATTAACGGCGGGACCAACAAACGCGTCGTTAAGAGACGGTGTTGTGTCTTGGCCGGAACGATCCTGTTGCATCGTGATCCTCCGGCGCCATGGGTGGGGTGTTGCGCTGCCGGCCGTTTGTCAGACGCAGACGCTTTTTACCAAGCCTGGATTTGCATAGATGTTTTCGACCGATCCAGGGTGGATGGGAGCATGGCTCCAGTTGACGTAGCGATGAAGATAGTCGTCCCAGTTATCGCGTGCGCCTGAACCGGGATCGACCTGCAACGCGACGCAGATCGCTGACAGTTCTCCATAAAAGTCGAGGTGCCACCCTATTACGAGTGGTTGTAGGATGGTTGCTAACCGAGCCTCAGACACTTCACTCAATTGCTTCGTCCAGCGATACTGCAGAATAACAACGATGATCAATCGGGAGTGAGGCATCATTGCGTAGGAGTACTTTGGTCGTGCGCTTGGGGCAAAGACAAGAAACAGAGGAGGTAGAGATGTCGTCCAATGATCGCTTCAAATTGAGCGGCAGAGGGATAAGGGCGTGGATTCTTGTGTTCGGGCTATGCTCGTTGCTCGCTCCAAGTACGTTCGCTCAACAGCTTTTCACGAGTGGATCAACTGGCCAGGACGGCGCACTCGATTTCTGCACCAATCCGCCTGCACAGGGAACGACGATCGTTTTCAATCCGGCCACCCTGACACCCGCGTTGTCTCCTCGCGCAGCGCAGATTTACAACTTCACTACGATCTGCATCCCGGCTGGCATCACTGTAATGTTGTCAGGTCAAATCTTGAATGGTCCCGTGTGGTGGCTTTCGCAAGGCAATGTGACGATCAATGGAACTCTCGACCTCAGTGGCCAGAAGGGAAACGATGAGAGCAGCGACACAGGGTTACGCACGCCTTCGATCCCAGGTCCCGGCGGATACTCCGGGGGGACCGGGACATTCACAAGCGGTACGACTACGAGTCCCGCGCAGCCTGGGAATGGCCCGGGCGGGGGTGCCATCCTTGGTAATGGGGGCACCTTTTCGGGTAACTCGTTTCTTGTTCCGCTCGTTGGGGGTTCTGGAGGCGCGGGAATTAACCCCTGTATAGCGTCAGCATTCTCGGTTGGCCCAACCGGAGGCGCGGGTGGAGGAGCTTTGGTCCTGGCTAGCTCCAGCTCTATAACCGTCAATGGGTCGATAAACGCCAATGGTGGTAATGGAGGTGTCGGAGACGCTGGCGCTAACACCATTGTGTGCTCCAACACCGGTGGCGGGGGAAGTGGCGGCGCAATTCGACTGGTGGCGAACACAATAGGCGGGAGCGGTACATTGTCCGTTGCAGGTGGGAATGGTGGTCAGGGGACGTCTGGCGCGACCCGCTTGGAAGCATTCACGCTGAATTTTACGGGTTCCTTTAGTGGACCATTCACCGAAGGCGCGCCTGCGAGTGTGTTCCTGCCGACCATCCCGCCGACTTTGCAGGTAACTAGCGTCAACGGGGTGACACTAACGCAGCCCACGTCCGGGAGCCTGCAGACCCCTGACGCAACGATCAACTCAGCAACGCCCGTTACGATTACGATTCAGACGACCGGTATTCCTCCCGGAACGGTATTGACGCTGTTAGTGTACGGTGCTTCCAACGGTTCGACCCAGGCAGTGCAGACCACGGCGCTTCAAGGCACGCTACAGTCTGCGACGGCATCGGCGAGCGCCATTTTCCCAAGCGGACTTTCGTTGAAGTTGGTGAAGGCGACCTGGACGCAATAGGTGCTTTCGACCCTAATACACTATCGCGATTTGTCCGAGGAGGCCGCTTCGGGGATTGACATTCAGCCGTTTCGGTCTGGCTTTGAAGCACCTCCATAGCGGGACGGAAGCATATTACGAGGAACTTGCTTGGAGCGGGAAGCATTTCGGTCGGGCAAAGGTAAGCTTCCGGGCTTGGCCGTCTCGAAAGGCCGATTTCAATACAACGCAAGGCGATTGCAGCGACACTCCGCAACTAAGTGGTCTTTCGGAACGAATTTCGATCCGCATGGCCGTAAGCGTACGGCCAGTCCATATCGACGGCATGGCCCCAATCTATGAGGCAATTCACCTCGATGCGTGGCACTGGTTTATCGGGGCCGTGGATGAAATGCTAAGAGAGCCGCCGTATATTACATGCATGCGGGCATAGTGCCACGACGGCCCCCTACAAATGCTGCTCTGAAAGTACCGGCAGAGTACGTTCTGGCAACTGCGCATCGCTAAATTTCAGACCACAAATACCCTCCACAGGGGATATACGTCGCGTAATTCACGTCTTAACCTCACCGCAAGGGTGAAGATTGCTCCGGGTAGGCGCTTCACTTCGGTCCGTCACTTCGGTTCGTTGTGGTTAGGGTCGCGTGCCCTTCGGCAGATATTGGCGTGCGAACCCAAAATGCACGGAGCCGGGCGGAAAGGGACCTTCAGGTTGTCACTTAAGTTGAGGAAGGAGGAGTGAGGGGGTGAAACATGAGACAGGAAAGCGGATCGTTAGCAGAGGAAGTGGAAGCATCTCGCATGACGCTGGCCGTCGCCATTTCCGAGCGAGGTACCAAAGACCTGACCCCATATGCCAGACCTTTCGGGGGCCAGCTTTCAAAAAACACGCGAAGGGCGATCAGCCGATCGACCCTTCTGCTCACCTTGGGTTTCGGTATCGCAATCGCGGCAAACACAGTGCCGATAGCTTCCGCTCAGGAGACCACGGGTGGGATTAAGGCCTACGTAAAAGACAAGACGGGGGCCTCTATCCCAAAGGCATCTGTAGAATTGGCGGGCACGGGATTGATCACGTCCCAAAAGCTGGAGGCGGACGAAGCAGGGTATGTTTATTTTAGAGAAGTTCCTCCCGGCGAGTACACTCTGTTCGCGACTTCTCGGAATTTCAAACCTTATAAACTAACAGGCATTAACCTGAGCGTTGGCAAACTGCCCACGTTCGAAATTGTCTTGGAGGTGGGGGAGCTTACCCAGACGGTCGAAGTCGTTTCCGAGCCCTTGCTAGTGGACGTGACCACAAGCAAGGTGGCTTTAGCCATTCCCGAGGAAGTTATCGAAAACATCCCGAAAGGGCGGTCCTATCAGTCGCTGATTCCGTTCGCCCCGGGCGCCCGCCAGGAGCCTTTGCAGAGTTCGCGCGTAGACCGTGGCCGCGCAAATGGTTTCCAGATCGACGGTGCGAGCGATTCAGAGAACACCTATCTCGTGGAAGGGCTGGACACCAGCAACATTCAGAATGGCGGCGTGAAACAAGACGTGGTTTTCGAATTCGTAAAGGAACTTCAAATAAAGACTAGCGGGTTCGAAGCGGAATATGGCGGCGCCATGGGCGGCGTAGTGAACGTCGTTCAAAAACGTGGCGGAAACGACTGGCACGGCGGTCTGGTTACCTATTACCGGTCTAACGTGTTCGATGCAAACGATCAGTGCGCGACCACACCCCAGCCATCGATTTCAGAAGTGATTCTTCCTCCCCAGCAGCAAATTCAGTGCGGTCAAAGAGCGAACCCCGCCACGGCAACAGATCCGACAATCAGGCTGGATCAAACCGCTCAATACTACTTGCAGAAACAAGATCAATACAGAATCCTGGAAACCGGATATGACATCGGTGGGCCGCTGCTGAAAGACAGGCTCTGGCTCTTCTCGAGCTACATCCCGACCATCGAGCGGCAAACGCGAACGGTGAATTTTGCCGGCGCCGTCAATCCTGGCCCTCGCAGCTTCACGCGGAGCTACACCGCGCACAACATGCTGAACCGCCTGGACTACCAAATGTTCAGCAGGCTCCGCCTTTTCGGGAGTTGGCAGTACGGCTACTCGCGGATTGCCGGAATCCTTCCGCCGATTCCGGACTCGACGATCGGCCAGTTGAATACAGTCGCGACATCGGATCCATCTCAGTTTCGGCCCGATAACGGTTCCGTGAACCCGAGCAACATCTTCAATTTTGGAGGGGACTGGACGCCCAACTCGCGCACGGTGATCACCGCTCGCTACGGATACTTCTATTACAGCACTTCGGACCGTGGAAAAACCGTTGGAGTCCGCGACTTTTTTCAAAGGGACCTGGCGGTCGGAACTACGCTCGGTATCAACGGTTCGCCTCTTATTCCCACTGCTTCATCGCCGGAAGCGCAATTCGCCCACGGAAACCTTTTCGCGAATATCCCCAACAACTTGCAGAATCTGTTCGATGTGTACTCAAGGAAGGGGTTCTCGACGGACCTGTCCTATTATCTGAACAAATGGGGGACGCACAACTTCAAGATCGGATACGGCTTCAATAACCTGTCTAATGATGTCGTCAATGGCTACAACACTGCCCAAGTTCTCCTGTTCTGGGGAGAGGCCTATGTTCCCAAGACAACCACTGGAACGTCAAACTGCAATGCGATCATCTCGACTAACGGGACGACCTTTGGTACTCCGGCGCAGGCGGCCAGTGCGGGTTGCCGGGGCAATGCGGGTTATTTCCTGATCCAGGACGGCATCATCACCGCTGGAAAAGCCTCCAGCTACAACCACGGGATTTATGTCCAAGATAGCTGGACCGTGGGCGGCGGTTTAACGCTCAACCTGGGCGTGCGGTTCGACAAGGAGTTCGTGCCTCCGTATAACGACGTGGCTCCGTCCGTCAGGTTTAACTTTGACCAGAAGATCGCACCACGTATTGGCGGTTCGTACGATCTCTTCCGGAATGGAAAAGTGAAGGTCTTTGCCAGCTACGGCAAGTTTTTTGACATCATGAAGTATTCGTTGCCTCGCGGCTCGTTCGGTGGCGAATACTGGCATGATTGCGCCTACGCGATTGACAGTCCGGACTTCACCACAGTCACACCGACGAACCCAGGCGGCCATTCCTGCAGCGGCGGTTCCACAACTCCTGCACCAGGAGTGTCGGCGACGAACGTTCGGTTCATCGAAAACCAGAACTGGAGAGCCTCCGCGGGCAGCCTGACGGATCCCGGCGTGGATCCCAACATTAAGCCCATGTCACAACACGAATTCGTCGTGGGCTCCGATTGGGCCATTTCGCCAAGGGTAGGTCTCGAACTCCGGTACGTCCGAAAGCGGCTGGACCAGGCCATCGAGGATATTTCCCTCACGGATTCGACGTACTACATTGGAAATCCCGGTCCCAACGTATTCGCGGATTTGCTTCACAGGTCCTCCATCGACCAAGGAGTACCACTGCTGGCACAGTGTTCCTCGTGCCCGGCACAGCCCTCAGCCTCACGGCGATATGATGGTTTCGAAACGCGGTTGAGCTACCGAGGGAGAAACCTCTTCGGTCAATTGTCGTATACACGAAGTAGCCTGACCGGGAACTACTCTGGACTGACTGACACAGATGTGACAGATGCCAATGGCGGCCGGCACAGCCCGAACAATCATCGCGCGTACGATATCCCGGCGATGCAGTTCACATCCAGGGGCACATTGAATGACGGCCCGCTGGGAACGGATCGTCCGAATGTCCTCACTATGGTTGGATACTACCGCTTGAAGTGGTTGGGGATGGAAACGTCATTTGGCGTGAACCAAATCTTTGCTTCGGGCACACCGATGTCCACGTGCATTCCCGTCGTTTCCACTACCTCCAGCTGCCAATACTTCGAGCAGCGCGGTACGTTCGCACAGATGCACCGTGACCCAGCTAATGGAAATCTAGTGGTCGACGGTGTCATTCGTGATGCACGTACTCCGATGTATTCGAGCACTGACCTGAACTTTGGCCACCAGTTCCGAGTGAGCAAGAATAATGAGGCAATGAGACTCGGATTCGAGATGAACATCGCGAACCTGTTCAACCAGGCGTCCGTTCTCGCGGTCAATCCCATTCCTTTTCAGGGAACGAATACGACGGTAACTCCAATAACATCCAGCGGCGCCATCGACTGGAATAGCCTGCTAACGGGCTGGGATCCCATTGCCGGCGCCAATGCCCAGGCGTTGATTTTCAACGAGCGCTATGGGCTCCCATACCTGTTTCAGGGCCGGCGCAATATGCGGATGGCCATACGGTTCACCTTCTAGTTGGACATTCGTCCTAACCGAACCTTTTCCCATATTCTAAGTTCGTCGAAGTTCGGCGCGCACTCGACAAGCTTCCTGCACCCGCGCATGGCGCTCGTGCAGCGCTATGGCGCGTTCATGGGCATTGCCCCGCTCGGCGAACGCCACCAATCGTGGGCGTTCTGGGTGAACGCGGCACTGCGAGCCCGCCCGCGTCGGACGGTCGGAGGCGCCACATGATTCATTTCGACGAGATGGCATGCTTGCTGTGTCTCGAAGGGCAGCTCGAACCGGCGCACGCGCGGGAAATGGCAGTGCACATCAGGGATTGCGCTGCGTGCCGGAATCTGCTTCACGCGCTCAAGCGAGAATCGCACGCGCTGGCCGAAGCTCTGACCGAGGACAATGAGTCCATGCCAGCTCGGCTGCTGAGCGCGCGCGGTTGGGGCGTGGCGCAGCTATCTAGGGGCGCCGTCTCTGGGCACGGATATTCTCGAAGGCTTAGTAAATGACCGAGCACGTGTTTCCCTTCCTCAACTACTGGTGGTTCTACGCGGCCTTCACCGGCCTAGTCGTCGCGCTCCTGGCGCTCGTATTTTCTGCTAACCCGTGCCCTTGCGAGCTTTCACCTGTCGCGTTTTGGCCTAGCGCTCATTCTGATTTTTGTCGGACTCGAGATGTCCTGGCTCAACGCAGGCGCATTTCCCATCCACGATATCCCTTCGTTTGATCGTTGGAACGCTGGCGGCGTCCATCGGTCTGTCACTCGTCTTTCCCGCTTCGCGCGCGCCGAAACACCAGCTGATTAGCCGATCGCTAGGGGGAGCCCGCAGAGTAAAGGTGTCGCGTTTCAACGCGGCTACGCGTGAGGTGTTCGAGTCGTCTCGCGCTGGAGGCAGTGTACCTCCGCCGCAAGGCCACGTAGAGCGTCTTGTGCCCGAGGCGCCGGCCCCGGAGTTTCCTACGCCCAATACACCCGCCCCCGTCGTAAGGGCGCAGAGACAAACGCCCTCCTGTCTCGACCAACTGGACGGCGGCCTGGGCGTTCGTAAAAAACGCCGGATAGTCCTTCCCTGACGAAACCGCATTCAGTTAAAAACTCCCAAACGCAGGCGCCCTTGCATTTGCACCTTGCGTAGATTCCATCGACTGCACCGCCATTGCAAAGCACGGGTTCCCTTTCACCTACCGCCCTCGACGATACAGAATCGGTCGTGACGAGCCTCGAGCTAGGGACTGCGTGAAATGGCACCTCGATGGGGAAGCCGCGTTGCGACTGGCGGTGCGGAAAGGGCCGTGGCAACGAGGGTGGTGGTCCGATATCGGGCCGCACTTGCAGGTGCACATACAAATGCCGCTCTGAATGTAACCGGCAGAGTACGTTCTGGCAGTGAGGCTTTTCCTTCGGGGCTCCCTTTGACTTCGCGACGGTTATTCCATGTCTGACAGTCGATGGAAGTCATCAATCACGCGGCGAGTCCCGCCGCCTCAGGTTGGTAGGCGATCTTTTCGACGTGGAGCGCGCGGATTCCTCCCGGCGCCGCCACACGGATCACATCACCTTCCCTCACTCCGAGTAGGGCCGTGCCAATGGGTGCCAGAACTGAAATCTTGCCTTTTGAGATATCAATGTTCCATGGAAAGACCAGTGTGTATGTGACTCGCTTGTTGCTAGCTAAATCCCGAATACAAACCTCCGAGTTCATCGTGACAACATCTGGCGGAACTTGTTCTGGAGTCACGACGACCGCGTGTGCGATCTCGTCCATGAGTCTTTCTAAAGGTCGTTGATCTTTGTCACGTAGCCTCCAATGGGAAGCGTGCAACATCTTGATTTTTCCATGTCTAGTGCGTTCACGATAATCATTTGTTTACTCTCCAGTTTTTCTTCTCTTGGGAGATATCAGAGCCTCAGAAAATTGGGTACCGAATGGATTCCCGGCTGCATCGCGCGCTGCGCCGGCGCTCTATCCTGCGTCGCAACGCTCTCTTGAATCGTTCTATAGCTCGGCTGACGGCTGTGTAGAGATCTGCGCTCGTCTCTATTACGACGAGCTCTCCGGACGGTACTAATTTTGCAGCCAGAAAACAGAGCTTTGCCGCGTTACCCGTGGCACTATCTTGTTCGGCTAGACGAAGTTTCAATGTTCGGACATGCCCTGCATGCCGGCCCAGCTGGAATTGCAAGCGCCTTTGCACGTAACCCCGCAAAGCATTAACCAAATCGACTCGATTCGCATGAAGTTCAAAATCCATCTTGATCCTCCCCGGTCAGATTTTCGCTAGCTCCAACTCTGACCGCGCGTTGCGCACCAGCCTCCACTGCATCTAGTGCTCAATTGCGCCAATATTTGCGCAATCCTCGTTTCGGGGAGCCATCGTCCCCAGCCTCATTTTTTCGATGTGCTGCCAAAGTAATTTTGGAGAATCCAAGTCATTTCTGCGCTCGGAACCGGCTTTTCCAAATAGTCTATCGCACCCAGAGCAAGTGCTTGTTGACAACAAAGCAGCTCTCTAGAACGCGCCATCACGACGAAGGGCGTGCGCAGGTTGTAACGAACCAAGTGTCTGAGGACTCGAAGCCCTTCGAAAGCTGCGGAGCCTTGATCAACTAGAGCGAAGTCGAAATCTTCTCTCTCAATACAGCGCATCGCTGCTTCCACAGACAGGCACTTATGGACCTCGAAGCCATGGGCCTCGAAAGGTTCGGCATGCCAATTCAGGTCCCCGTAATCTTGATCGTAAATCAGGACCTTGCGAGCGCCGCACAGTGTCTCGCCGTCACTGACAGATTGTGATGTTCCTTGCCGCATCTTTGACCTCTCCGGCCGAGACTTCCAGGTCACCGCGAGCCATACGAACTCTGAACCCTGATTCAGAATTGCCCGGGTTGTTCGTAAAGCGATTCTGCCAACTCCCGCTCTTAGCAGAGAGCCACTGAACAGCACGCTCTAGGGCGGGAAATCGGGCTCGACACTCCTCACGTAATTGCCTCAGCCATGTGCACCGACAACCAAGTATGAGCGCGCCGACAAAGATTAGAAAAGCACCCGGCACGATCGGCAAAAGCAGCCCGGCTGCGCCTGCCAGCATAAAAATCCCTCCAAGGATGACTACGCCGCTACGCCGAAGTGGTTTCTGCTCCTTCCCGCTCCCAGTTTCCTGCACAGGAGACCTCCTGTTCTTCATTGCTCCTGATTCGACTTGTCAGTTCCGTTTCAGCTATCAGTGGGCAGCATAGAGGGGGAAGTGGCGCGTGACCATCCCGACGGGAGGGTATTTAGAGGCTCAAATCTAGCTAGCTTGGTGTACGGAACGGCAGCGACCGCGTGGTCGACTACCGACCGTCAGCTTGATGGACATGCGACAGCCAATATTCACAGACCGTTTGCTCGTTCAGTATGTTCAAGAACGCTCGGAACTCGTGCGGAGCCGTCGCGCGATCGCTGGGGCGACAAGGGAAGCTATTGCCGACCCAGCGAGAAGCGCAGTCACTGTTACGAGCGACAACCAGACTGGAATCTCGTAGATCGATGCAATCAACATCTTCGCTCCCACGAATACAAGAACCAGGGCTAGACCGACGCGAAGGTATTTCAGGCGTACAAGGAACCCGGCAAGAAGGGAGTACAGAGCGCGGAGTCCCAATACTGCAAAAGCATTCGATGTAAACACAATGAATGGATCTGATGTGACCGCAAAGATCGCAGGGATCGAATCCACTGCGAATATGATGTCGCTAATTTCTACCAACACGAGCGCAAGAAACAGAGGTGTCGCGAGCAGTCGCCCGTTGCGGCGAAGGAAGAATTGGTCAGTATCGATATTGATTAGTGGAATCGCCTTCTGCAGTGTTTGGAAGAGTGGGTTCGCCCAAGGATTAAGCTCCGGCGTTCTGGTCAGAAGCTTCAATCCAGTGAGCGCAAGGAAGGCTCCGAACAGATATGTGAACCAATGAAAATGCGCTAGCAGTGAGGCGCCGATCGCGATGAAGACCGCGCGAAATACTAGAGCACCGACGACGCCACAGAAGAGCACCCAGTGTTGACGTGTCGGTGGGATTCCGAAATACGAGAAAATCAAGGCGAACACAAACAGGTTATCAACAGCCAAAGCCTTCTCAATGAGATAGCCAGTCAGAAATTCAAAACCACGTTCAGGTCCAAATTGGAAGCAGACCAGTGCGTTGAACAAAAGGGCTAAAGCAATCCATACGACGCTCCAGACCAACGCATCTCGGGCACGCTGCAAGTGCCTTTTGTTGCGCTGGAACATGAAGAGATCGAATGCGAGCAGCCCGAGAACGGCACTGCCGAACAGCGTCCACAAACCCGCTGTCGCGACTGAACTCAACGACCCTCCCGCTTGAGGAATCTCCATTCTCGGATAACGAACGGGCACCCCGAAGTCACGGTCCTCCGCTGCGACGCTGCCTAGAACGTGTACGCTAAGCCATCAATGGAGGAGGAGTCGCCAACGGATGTGTGCCATTGAACGGCAACGCCGGCCATCAGCTTGATAGGTCTTTAGGCGATCGCTTATTGAGCACGGATAGTAATTCCTCTGCCGCCGTTGGCGGGGTAGCCTCGTCATCCAGGAGAATTTCCTTAGCCGTGATATTTCGATTGTAGAGTCTCTTGTTAGCATCACCATCCGGTCGAAGTGTTGAGCCATCGAGGAAAGCGCCCGCAAACAAACCGCGTGACCTCGAGTAACCTAGGACTTCTGCTAGCAACGCCGCATCGGTGGCTGCAATTGCATCGCGCCCTTTTGGTCCCGCCGCAGCGGATATCCCTGCACCCAGCTTCACCTTGCTGGACAGAATGGAGTGGGCACCTCTCGGATTCATCACTAGGAGCACATAGTCCGTGGCCTGTCCTCCGACTTGCAGTCCAAAGCTGCCTCCCTCCAACGCCATCATGGTGGGAGCGCCCCACGGCCCTGCAAATTCGCTCCCGCCACGACAGGTCATTACGCCGCGGCCATAACTCCCTCCAAACCCGAATGCCAGCTTAATGACGGAGGGAAGGACGATGACACACTCCGCCTTATCCAGAAGTTGCTGAGGAATACCGTCCGGGATGTTCAGGATCTCCTTCATTACGATGCCGGCATTCTGCACCCTCTGCTGTTCCTTCTGCTGCCCCGCCAAAGGCACACTCAAGAGCGCCAGCATCAATATTCCTGCCAGGTATTTCATCGTTTCCTCCTTTTATCCGGGCGCAGTGCTGTCCAAATTAGCCGGAGTTGAAGCGTAGAGTCCGCGGAAATTGCGGCATCTTGCGGCGTCAGGATCGATTTCCGGGTTGAGGTTGGCATGTCTGCTGTCCAAGTTCTGCTCACCAAGAAA
>Ga0307478_10000263_pt1 | contig 58668 bp, 43 predicted proteins | sample atmos_gasesECM4C_2_FD_203713 | JGI IMG/M metagenome (GOLD analysis project Ga0307478, IMG submission 203713) | Hardwood forest soil microbial communities from Morgan-Monroe State Forest, Indiana, United States - atmos_gasesECM4C_05 | ecosystem: Environmental > Terrestrial > Soil > Temperate...
GGTATTGGACGCCAGCGCAGGGGATTGGCCGATGGCGAGTGACCGCGTCGCAGGCACCCATAAGCGTTCGGGGCGCTCTGGAACCATGGATCACCGTGGAACCGGGAGACATCGTAGTTTCGGATGTCGACGGTGTGATCATTATCCCAGCGTCACTGTCCGCGAAGGTCATAGATGTCGCCACCCAGTGGGCGAGCGCGGAGACGACCGCGCGCGAGGAAATCAGACAAGGATTGCCGCTTCTCACCGCTTTGGAAAAATACGGACACCTCTGAGACTCCGTTAATTTAGTGAATCGACAATAAAGCGGCATCGGTCACTGCGATGCGAGTTTCATGGTGGAGACTTTTGCGGAATCTGCTACTTGCTGGGATTTCGCTAGAACGACAACAAGATCTTCAGATGATAGGACTGCCCGAACTTGGCGCTTAAAGACCCACAAAAGCTATTGGACAGGACGGCCGCTGCGAACGACCTAGTCAAGGGAATCGGCCTCACGAGCGCGATCGCATTGGTCATGGGTAACATGATCGGGTCGGGGATCTTTATCGTATCTGCCGACATCTCACGTCTCGTTGGTTCCCCTGCGCTATTGATCTTGACCTGGATCGTGACCGGCTTTATGGTCGTCGGGGGCGCGCTCGCATATGGCGAATTAGCGGTGATGATGCCCCGCGCGGGTGGACAGTATATATATTTGCGCGAGGCGTTGGGTCCGCTCTGGGGGTTTCTGTACGGCTGGACGCTGTTCCTGGTCATCCAGACGGGCACAATAGCCGCGGTCGGAATGGCATTCGGGAAGTTTCTGGGTATTCTGGTTCCATGCGTTTCACCGTCCCACTGGCTTCTTTACTTCATCCACGTACCGTTGATTCACGCTGGACCGGTTCGCCTAGGGAACATAGATGTGGGTCTTAACACGCAGAATGCAGTTGCGATCCTTGTTGTGATCTTTCTGACGGGTGTCAACATCCTCGGAGTCAAAACGGGCGCCGTAGTACAGATTGTGCTGACCGCTGCCAAGGCCATACTTCTGTTATCCCTGATCGCTTTGGGCATAATTTTCGGACGCAACCTCCGAGCAATCGCGTCCAACTTCGGCGCTAATTTCTGGCATGATTCCGGATGGGGAGTCTTGCATACCGTCCAAATCGGGAGCGGCGATTCCATTGCGACCGTCGGCACCATTGCCATTTTGGCCCTGGCACAGGTCGGCCCGATGTTCTCGTCCGATGCGTGGAACAACGTAACGTTCGCTTCCGGAGAGGTAAAGAATCCGCAGCGAAACCTGCCAATGGCACTGGCGATCGGCTCTGCAGCGGTGATAGCGCTCTATATCCTGACAAACTTCGCCTACCTGACTGTTCTTCCGTTGGGAGGAGTTCCCAACGGAATGACGGTCTTGAATCGAGGTATTCAATACGCCTCGCAGGATCGAGTGGCGACAGCCATGATTCAAGAGATATTCGGCTCAATGGGAGCCAAAATCATGGCCGGGGCCATCCTCGTTTCCTGCTTCGGGGCGGCGAATGGAATGATTCTTGCCGGGGCGCGTGTGTACTACGCCATGGCAAGAAATGGTCTCTTCTTTCATAGCGCTGCATCAGTACACCCGAAATACCGCACGCCAGCGCGCTCGCTGATCATTCAATGCGCGTGGGCGTGCGTATTGTGTATATCGGGAAGTTACGCCCAATTGCTGGATTACATAGTCTTCGCGGTTGTGATGTTTTACATCCTGACGCTGCTTGCCGTTTTCTCGCTGCGTGTAAAGCGCCCGCGGGCGTCTCGCCCTTATCGTGCGGTTGGATTTCCAATTCTCACTGGCGCGAATATCATCCTCGCCTTTTACATTGATGCGATCCTGCTAAGGTACAAGCCTGAGTACACGTGGCCTGGTTTAATCATCGTCTTGCTCGGCCTTCCATTTTATTTTCTAATCGCACGTGGCACTGTAAAGCGGAAGTCTCCGGAGCGGTCCTTAAATTACGAATAGATGTGGCCTCCGCTCAAACTATTTACACACGAGTTATCAGGCACAAATATTCTGCTGCGAAATCCGGCCGAATTCCTCCGTGCGCAAAATCTCCCAGAATTACGGCGCGAAAGCTGGCTGTCTTGCTGCATCGTCTGTGGGTGAGCGGAGAGGTCTACGAACCGCAGCGCAAACGGTCAAGGGGCCGCAAACTTCTGTGATGGGAACCATGACTTTCGTCATAGGGACGGAATCGAATAACAGCTTTGCAGCCGCAACTGTAATCACGCTTGATGCCCACAACCTTTTCACCACGGCCTTTCAAGGTCAAAACCTCACGAGCAGCGTCATCGCTAGCGGATCGGACGCGATCTTGTTTCCTAACTCGCTTATGGGTGGTTTTCGGTGCTTTGCTGACGCGCTCCCGCCCGCTTCTTCGCTGGCTGCATATCGCGTTGCTTCTCTGGGGAATCCTTATCTGAGTGCTTCCGTGGCCCTGTCCATTGACTCTGTTGGAAAATTGGCTCGAAGGCCGCGCCGGAATCGCGCCGTACCAGGGCGGATTCCTGCTCCACTATCTGGACAAGCTTGTGTACCCCAACGCTTTCGCCAACATCCTCACCTTCGCCGGGGTAATCGTTTGCGTCGCAAATCTGGCGTTTTACGCTCGACAAGTGTGGATCAGCTGGCGCGCTCACCGTTGACCACCCGCAGTTACTGGGTGGGATAATCCGTTTGCATGACCAAAGATGAAATCGCCTACTTCCTTTTACGTGTGACTCTGGGCGCGAGGATGCTGTAGGGTAGCCAAAAGCGATAAACTCGTTACAGGAAAATCCATGACAGACGATCAGAGAAACCAACCGACGAACGACGCGCATCCCGGAGACATCACACGGCGCGACTTTGCAGCCCTCTTGGTGGGTGCGGGCCTGGCTGCGACAGTACAGTCGGCAGCGGCCGCGGGCCTTGAAGTGATCGAAACTGACGTCGAAATCAAGACTCCGGACGGAACATGCGACGCCGCATTCATTCGTCAAAAAACGGGTTCCCATCCGGGAGTGTTGATCTGGCCCGACGCATTCGGGTTGCGGCCCTCGATGCGCGCCATTGCCAAGCGTATTGCCTCTGAGGGTGACGGATATTCCGTCCTCGTGCCCAATCCCTTTTATCGCGTGTCCAAAGCTCCTTTCACGGATGCCTCCACCTTTAACTTTCAGAATGCCGACGATATGGCGAAGCTCCGGCCGCTGATGGCGTCGGTCAACGCGGCCGGCAATGCCGAAAAAGATGCCACCGCCTACGTTGCCTTCCTCGATGCGCAAAAAGAAGTGAACAAGGCGAAGAAGATCGGAACCCAGGGTTATTGCATGGGCGGGGCGCTGGTTGTGAGGACCGCCGCGTCCTTGCCCGATCGCATTGGTGCGGGAGCATCGTTCCACGGCGGAGGCCTGGTGACCGATAAACCCGATAGCCCGCATCTGCTCGCGCCGAAGATCAAGGCGCGAATGTATTTCGGGATCGCATCGAACGACGACTCGCGTCAGCCGGATGCCAAGGATAAGCTGAAGGAGGCCTTTGCGGCCGCCAAAGTTTCCACCGAAATCGAAGTGTATTCAGCCTTGCATGGCTGGTGCGTGTCAGATATGCCCATGCGCGACGGCGTGCCCATCTATAACAAGGCCGAAGCCGAGCGTGCTTGGGCGAAGCTCGTCGCCTTATATAAAGTGGCTCTGGCATAGCCGATACCCGGTCCAGCTACGGCGCCCGATTAATCCTACAACTGGCTGTACTGCTCATAGCCCTCCGTCGGAAAGCATAGAACGCGATCAAGAAACTGGTCCAGCTGACGCAGCGATTCCATCTCGAGGTAAATTTCAATCGGGCCGCGTTTTTGAAGCTCTGTGCTCCAGAAATTCCCGGAGATGTTCCTTCATCACACCAATTGCCCAGCAGAAGTCGGAGAGCTTGACCCCTTGACGAGGGACCTGCCGTCGGACCGTCAAGTTAGCGGAACTCCTTTTGCCGAGCTATCGCATGCCTCTGCGATGCGCATCGCGACTGCCGTCACTCGTCCGACTATCGTGGCGTCGTCGGGATACCGACATGTCTAGCCTGTCCTCGCGACTGTGGAGTCGGAACCAGAATCAACTGACTGCCGTGCAATGCGCACCAACTGCACACGTACCGCTCGCGGAGTTCGAAGAAGAAAACGGGACGGTCATGCTCGTCATGCCAATTCACTGGTGGAACTGTCCTCTGCCGGGAGTCAATTTGCACAAAAGATCCAGGACGAATCATCGGGTCCAGCGTGTGATCCTGCATCCCGATGTACCCGTATAGAGAATCGTGCGAGTCCATCTGCTGCAACAATGCGGGGGGAATTTTTTAAACTTTCGACTATCTTCGACACGAGGTTGGTTCGTTCCGCCCGCAGCCTCCCCCTGAGTTCGAGGAATCGCCGAGTTCCGAGGCAACTCCTACCAGATACGTCTGCGGAAAAACCAAGGCCTTGTGGTCTTTTTCGGCCTCACTAAACAGGAACATCGAAGAAAGTTGCCCAAGGGAAGCACGCCTGTAAAGTGATGTATATATCATATATACCTTGCAATCCATTATAAAGTGATGTATAACTCACATCATGCAGACGCTGGCAGAACTGGGCGAAGCGGTCTCAACCAAGAGAAAGGCTCTTGGCTTGAACCAGAGCGAGGTCGCCCTACGCTCCGGAATCACCAGGGAATCCCTTGTGCGTTTTGAACGAGGACAGGTATCGGAGTTCGGTTCCCGCAAACTCCTGGCGGTACTCGCGGTACTCGGACTTGAAATGAGCTTCACCGAGGTTGGAGTCTTAGGCACCCTCGATGAACTGCGGCGCGAACGGGGTGGTGCTTGAAACTGAATGTCCATGTCCTCGGTCGCCACGTTGGCATTCTTGAGCAAGTCGGCGACTTCAAGAGCGTGATGGCCTACGTTCCAGACGTGGCGCCCGAGAACCTCGTCTCTTTGACCATGCCCGTCCGCACCGAATCGTACCCGTGGGACGACCAACTTCACCCCATTTTCCAGATGAACCTTCCCGAGGGCTACCTCCTGCAGGTCTTGCAAGAGGAATTTGGACCGGTCGTTGGCGCTAGTCCCATTGCACTCCTTTCTGTTATCGGCCGAAACATGGTTGGAAGGCTCCAGGTTGCTCCACCTGGGGCCGCACTAGACGAGCCAGCAAAACCGATCGAAGTTGCCGAGTTGCTGAAGGGAGACAATTCCGAGGAGGCATTTTCGCAACTGGTTCGAGAACATGCGAAGAGCGGCGTTTCAGGCGTCCTGCCGAAGTTCCTGGATACCGAACAAAAGAAGCAAGTCGGGCTCGGCCCGCACAAGAAGGCTTCCTTGCTGACCCACGAGCACATTATCAAAGGGTCATCCAGCAAGCTTCCGTTCGCGACTGCCAACGAACACTTGTGCATGCAGGTGGCGGCCAGGGTTGTCGAAAGTGCAAAAACCCAACTCTCCGAGGATGGCAATGTTCTGGTCGTGCGTCGGTTCGACGTTGATGACAATGGAAAGCCATTCCGAGCCTTGGAAGATTTTTGTACCCTGCTTGGACTGCGGCCGTCCGCGAAATATGAAACCACATGGGAGCGAATCGCGAAGGCGGTTCGGACCTATGTGCCGGGCGGAGATCAGCGCGAGACTTTCCAGAAGCTGACCACAATCCTGTTGTTGACGTACGCGCTTAGAGATGCGGATTGCCATTCGAAGAATCTGGCATTGCTATATAACTCACGAACGGATGCACGGCTCGCACCCGCGTACGACTTCTTCACGACCTCCGTTTACGAGGGTTACCAGAACAATCCCCCCGGAATCAGTTTCATGGGGAGGAAGACGTGGTTGCCCGGAAAAACACTGGGCACTTTTATTACTTCCACCTTCGGCATTTCTCAACGAGAGCAGAAGGAGATCCTGGAGCGCATCAGCGATGCGGTATCCGACGCTGCTCCTGCCGTGTGTGAATTGATGCAGGGTCTGGCCGGTTTCAAGGACACCGGAAGGCGGATGCTGGCCGCATGGAGCGAGGGAGTAAGTGTTCTGCGCGACCGTCGTATGTATGCTTTGAGTCCATGGAGGTCATCCCCAGCTTTCGAGGGAATCTCGGACCCGCCGAAGCTTAAAAAACCGCGAACGTCATCGGACGGTCGGAACTCTTGTCTCAGCGCACCAAATCCAAATCCAAGTGACCGGTGCAGCGACTGGTCCCGCGGTCGCTGTCCTTGGAGAAAGAGCACTACACAAAAGTAGCTAGCAGCAGCACTCGGTTACAGATGTCGGCTATCCGCCGTTAATCAAGCTGAACTGAAAAAGCGTCGAATACCTTGAACCCAGAGTTCGGGCCTTTTTCCTCACATTCGATTAGGACAATGGGTGAAACGAAATGTGGATTGCAGATGTGTGTGTTGTGCGGAACCAGCGCAGGCGTAATTGATTTATGAAGAACCGGTGACAGGGCAGCGCACTGCTCAGATATCTTTGCCCCTGACACCGCCCTCGTTCTTATCGAGGGCAGCCTGTTGGATGTTTCGACACTAGGATGACTATTTCAGCATTTGTCGCTCGGAAAAATATTCCTGATCAGCCTGTGGCGGAGTCGGTGCTCTCATCCCGAATTTTCGCTCGAACTCCGCATGGCGCTCTGAGGGCGACCGCTCCACGAACTTCTCCGGAATCGAGAACAGAGCCGGATCAGGTTCCCCGAAGGTTACGTTAATCACCTCTGCCTCATTGTGCGGAGCCTTGACGCCCGCCTGTCTCGTCGCGAAATCGACACTGCGTAGCGGGAAACAGTTAAGATCCGGAGCCTCCCAGCGGTCATGTCTGTTACTCGCCCCATTTCCATAGGTGCGGCCATCGTGCACCAGTACAACCCGATACCCCAGAATTAGCTGCTCGGTTGATGCAGAGGCCCACCCTGCTGCACGCAAAGAACATCTTGTGCTGCGCGATTTGGCGAGAGACGAGTGGATTCTACTCGCGAAACCGGTCCATCCGATCCTTCACGACGCGATTCTTGAGACAGCGCGATTGCAGGGCATTGATCCTAAGGACGGTCACGAGGTTATGACGGCACACCAGGCGGTTCATCTGGTATTCGAACACGTGGGCGTCGCTATTTTTGCCAAACCTACAACACTTCGGGTTCACGACGAAGGAGTTGTGGTGAAGCCGCTCTCGGATACGCCATTATGGTTCGAAACCTCTTTGGTTATGAGAGCCGAAGACAATTCACGACTGGTGAACGAGTTCGCACGATTATTCCTGCGCCGTTTTACCCCTAGGCGTCTCCCAGCAATGCAGATGACACTACCGCTCCCGGCCTGAGCTGCACATAAATTCCATAGCGAACGGACGTGGCTCGTAAGAAGTCTCGCCACATAGGAACGAGAAACGCGAATGTCTGAACCACTCACTTCATCTGTTCCAAACTTTTAAGCAAGAATTGCTTAGAGAAGTTAGAGCGGGTTTCCGCGAGCGGCTCGTCCATGCCGAAATCATGAACGTGGGGGGGGCAACATACTTTGAGCCATCCACCCGAAAACGCAATTTAGCACTCGGGGCCACTCTTATCGTCGAAATCTTCCCGCAACAGCATTTCCCGAAGTTCTTGCACATTTGCTGCGCGCTTCCGGGCTACTCCCACCCATAGGATCTTCCTGTTCGAGTTGTCCATCACCGCCAAACAGAAACGGGGATACATAGTTCCGCCATGTTGGTAGTAGAGAAAGCATCTGTTGGGGGCACTGCCTGCAAACTCCAAACGACGGTAAGGAGCGTCCTTGATAAGGGCATCGGAGAACTGAAAAATCTGACCGGGGTTCGCCAATTCAATCGCTCCAGAGCCAGGAGCAACGGAGGAATCGAAAGTATACCTGCAATTGTTGGCGATTTTATCGGTGATTCTAACGACGTCAAAGTTCCCGTCCAACAAATGCCTGCGCTCATCAGATGGCAATGACATCGTGTTGAGGACTGTCCCTTCGCCACGACGTTGCAGATTCTCTTTTGATTGCCGAAGGATCGGTATCGGAGGAGCGGATTTTCCTCGAACTGCAAGCTTATATCCAATTGTCGTGACAACAAACAGCCCCAGCGCGACAATACTTACTAAGAGAATCTTAGCGGATTTTAACGAGGTCCAAGTTTGCATTTTGCTCCTACCCTGCTAATTGCACGCACAAATTTTGCCGCCTGTAATCGGAACCGCAACTTGGGGCGTCTTACCAGCATCGTAATAGTTGCCTCTCGTGGGTTCCCCTAGCTGGGCGGCCGCCGGATTCGTAGCTTGTACAGCAGGTTGTTCCCATAAATCACTGTAAACACCTTCTACGAAGCCGAATCGCGCGATTTGATGTTTATGTTGCAGCACGTGTTCCATCTCATGCAATAGCTGAAGAGCCGGGGACTGTACACCGTTCTTGACACACAAGGCTTGGTGTGGTTTCCAGTCAATCGTCGAATAGTTCGGTGTCTCAACTTGATCTTGCGGAAACGAGTCATTGACATTGACTATGTAAAGCTCAGGAGCATCCTCAAGTTCTTTGATAATCGCAGCCGCGGCTGCTGAATTCTTTAAGTACATGGTCGTCATCAGATATAGCATATAGGCTCCGCCTCCGCCTTCGACACCGACCTGTTCACCAAAAGGGTCGCCATACTTAGTTGGCGAGTTATTGGCGTAAGCGTAAAAATTAGGTGTCTTGCCTGCGAACCCGATCGGATCTTCCCCCACAAAACGCCCGACACCGGGGTCGTAGTACCTGGCCCGGTAATAATAAAGTCCGGTTTCTGAATCGGATTCGCGGCCGGTGAACGTGTAAGGATTTGTAATCGTTCCGCTCGAAGAAATCACCTTACCGTAGGAGTCATATCCATAGGTATTCACCAGCGCTCCGCTGGAACTGCTCAAGGAGGTAATGGATCCCAGTCCGTCAGCCTGGTAGTAGCTGGTCGTCGAAGCTCTCGTCTCAGCTAGCGGTTGGTCAATTCCCGAGCCTTGGACGTAGCGAGCTAGTACATTTCCTGACCCATCCACTTCTTCCAATACATTCGAGCCGTCGTAAACGTAGTTCGTTGTTCCAGAGGAAGACGTCTTCTCAATCCTGCGTCCGAAGGGATCGTACTTGAAGCTGACAGTCCCACCCGAGCCGGGCAAGGTGACCGAAGCCAGACGGTTCTCGAAGTCCCAAGCGTACCTCGTGGTCCCGGTAGAAGTCACCTTGGTCAAAGTGTTGCCATTGTTGTCGTAGGTGTAGGTCACTCCAGGATAAGACGCGAGCTGGTTGGACGTGTTGTAGGCGTAGGGCGAAACTCCCAGCGAGCTGAGGCGGTTTCCGACACCATCGTAGCTGTAGCTTTCTGTAGTGCTGGTGCCTTGCAGCACCTGCGTCAGTTCGTACAGCGGGTCGTAGGAAAAAGTCGAGGTGACATTGGTGCGCTTGTCTGTCTTCGATGTGCGGTTTCCGGCAGCATCGTAGATGTATGTCGCGCCATCCAGCGTTGTGGTGCCTGATTTGGAGGAGATTTGATGAAGGACACCGGTAAGCCGGGACAGCGTATCGTACTGATAGTTACTGGCTACGGTGTTGGGACGGCTCAGTTGAGTTCGGCGCCCAAGGGCATCATAAGTGAATGTGTAATTCGTTCGCGATGGGTAGGTGAAAGTGGTCATTCGATTGAGCGTGTCATACACATAGGCCGTGGACGCGCTCTGCGGATCGGTCATCGAAGTACGGTTTGATGCCGCATCGTAGCCAAAGCCAACCGCGAAATTTTTCCCTGAAATGAAGGCATAAGATGCAGAGGTTTGGGTCAAGCGGCCCATGTTGTCGTAGGTGTCGCCATACGTTCCAGTAGGATCAGAGACTTGCGTGAGGCGATTGGCCAAGTCGTAGGTGTAATTGACCGCGGTGCTGTCCGGATAAGACTTCGAAGTGAGCCGATTGAGAAAATCGTATCCGTAATTGATCACGTGCCCGTTGCGATCGGTCTTTGTGAGCAAATTCCCGTCCAAATCGTAAGAGTAGGTCTCAGCAAAGCTAGAAGGAAAGTTTGCTTGAGTCACATGACCATAGGAGTCGTAGACGAAGCTCGTTTTGTTTCCTGAGGCGTCGGTGATGCTGGTCAGGTTGCTTTCGTTATCGTATGCATATTGGGTTTCGGCACTGTTGGGATCGGTGACGGAAAGGAGGCGGTCGGCGTCATCGTATGCGTACTGGGTGATCTTGCCATTCGGGTCGGTGACACTGATCTTGCGCCCACGATAGTCATAAGCGAACTGGGTGGAGGTTGCTGGGGAGGTAGGATAGGTAATCTTAGTGATCCGGTTCATCGTGTCGTACGTGAACGTAGTCTGCTGATTCAGGGCATCGATGACCAGAGTCCGATTACCCTGCGCATCGTACTGAAATTGCGTGACCTTGCTCTGCGCGTCTGCGATCGACGATACTAGGCCAACCGAATTGTAGGCCAACGTAGTCGAATTGCTAAGGGGGTCTGTAATCTTGGTTAACTCTCCTTTCGAGTCGTAAGTGAAAGTAGTTTTGCTGCCAGACGTGTGGCCGCCGGGTGATGGAGTTGTGGTGGTGAGCATGTTGCCCTTCGCATCGTAGGTATTCGTTGTGACGTTGCCCAGAGGATCGGTCGCGGTGAGCACTTCGTTGAAACTGTTGTACGTGTAGTTCCAGTTTTGCGTGTCGTTAGCGCTGTCGCGCTGGACTAGTTTTTCGAGCACATTGCCTTTTGCATCGTAAGTATAGTTCGTGAAGTGGTTTAGAGGATCGACGGCCTGGGTTCGGTGGCCCTGCGCGTCATAGCTGTATGACCAATTCCCGCGTCCCCCGCACGTCGAGCAGCCCGTCCCCGCAATGGAGCCTATGTAGTTCTTGCCGTTAACCCTGTCTCTTTGATAGGTGGACATATTTCCGAGTGAGTCGGATAAAGAAGTCGTATTGGAGGCATAGGTCATCGTAATCTGGCTGACGCCATTGGCATTTGCCGACGTTAATCCGCGCCCGGTCGAATCGTAGGTGTGGGATTCAATAACCTTGCCTTGGGGATCAAGGACAGAAGAAATGAACGAGTTTGTGTCGTATAAAAAGCTGGCGCCAGAGTTATCGGGATAAGTTACTGATGTAAGGCGTGAGGATGCGTCATAGACGAAGCTGGCAACCGTGCCTGTGCTGTCTGACATAATGGTTGCTTGATTTATGTTTTGAGCGTCGCCGTAGGTAAAAGTGAGGGAACGAGACGCCGCATCCGTGACCTGCGCCAGGCGGCCAGATCCATCATACGTCAGCTTCGTCTGATTATTGTTCCGATCGACGAGCGTAGTCAGATGGCCGTTAATATCGAACAACTTCTGAGTGCCGTCAGCAAAAGTAAGGGTGAAAACTGATGTGGTAGTGTTAAACGCCAGGCTTGCGGTTGTGTCTGTGGGGGCGGCAAGGGAGTAGACGGTGCCATTATAGGTAAAATCCCAACCGCTGCCGTCGTTGCGCCAGTATTTTTTGTGATTGAGATCTATTGTCTGGAGGGATTCTTCATAGGACGACCGCCATCCTGAGCCGAACATGCCAGCCAGTTGAGGAGGATTGGCCGCTTGCAACATGCTATTCCATGTGCGGGATACTTGGATACCGCCGGCAAGTCCTGGCAGAGAGTAGTCATTTTGGGTAATCCACACGTTGCCGGTAGTTACGTTGAGTGGAGCACCCGCCAGTGCTTCGCACTGGCTGCAGGGTCCGAGATTAACCTCGGGGATAATTTGCGGTTCGACGCTTACGGTCATGGGGATTTGGAACTTACCCGTTGCCGTGGATTCAGTTGCCGTGACTGTGACAAGCTGAGTTGTGGATACTTGGCCAAGGGGGAATGATACCTGTGCAGTTCCTCCCGCAGGGATAAACACACCCCACCCGGATGGGTCGGAAAAGGAAGTCGGTGAGGAAAGCTGTGAAGGATCGATAGCAGTGGTGTTGGATGACGTAAAGTATACGGAGACTTCAGCACCATATGGGGTGGGGAGTTGTGGTGGGTTAACTGACAGTGTGCCGTTGACATTTCCCCCTGAATCGCCAGTTCCATCAAGAGAGAACTCCAGCTGAGATGGAAGCGCAGCAAGCGTACTATATCCGCAAGCTGTCTGTGTCCCGTTACCAGTGAGCCAATACGTAGCTATCATATTCGCGGTACCCTCGGCCGCTAGGGGTACAACCGTCAGATAGTAGGTCGCAACTGATTCGCCAGCGTTAAGTTGGTATTGGGTACCCGGGCCGTCAGTGAACGCTGTATCCAAAGGGTCGAAGTTTTCGGTACCGAAGAAAACATTCAACGGTAACGGGTACGTATCGGGAGACACGGGTGGCGAGAGGGTCACAGTACCCACAGTCCAGATACCGGGAGATACGGTAGGGAAATTTATTGTGCATGTGTACTGTCCTGCAGCTCGGCCGCAGAAGCAGAATAGGATGGCTGCGATAAACACTGGGAGCACGTATCTAGAGCGACACTGCTGCAGGAAGGTTAACAAAACGCCGGAACGATTATTCACGACCACCTCCGGGCACAGATTACCCAATTCGAGAGATCTGGAAACAAAAGAACCCTCAGTTCTTTTGTTGGGACGCCTTGAATTGAGTCTTCCTTGAGTACTCGGAGGGAAGTACGATGTCAAGCGTGAATCTTCTCTGTTACTAATTCCGAACGAGCCGCCAAGCGCAAGTGAATGATTGGAGCATCTTTAGACGCTTGTCGCACCCAACGCCGCTTCCTTGATCCCAGGAAACGTTACGATTCGCGAACAAGATGCCCCCAGGGCGACATCTGAAAACAGCTCACCTATTTATGTTAATTATGTACTCGACTGACCGACTTCTGCTACGCAGCATAGCCTCATGCCTTATGAATTCATTGGCATTAAGGAAAAACTAAAACGGACCAACGAGAACATCCTAAATCTGGAGGGTGAAGTCGCCGCTTTTCTTAACGAAGGCAAACACGCAGTCCTTCCAGAACACGATACAGAACTCCTGCGTGAGGCTTGGTTCCGGCACTAGAAAGTGACCTGCAGTCCGAACTCCACTTGCCTCGGGGCACCAAGCGAGTAAACGCCCGTCCCCACCACTACGCGATCCACGTTGTGTCCAGTGCGAGTCGTGCCGTTAATCTGGCCGACTGCTCCCGTCAGCAATCCATTCAGCGCGGTGCCTGGTAGGTCAAAGTTCGCAAAGTTGAAAAGGTTGTAAAAGCCAGCACTCGGTTGTATTGCGATCCCTTCTCGAATCTTATAGGACGGCGCGATTTTCGGGTTTAGAGCTCGTAACCAGGAAAGATTGATCTGGCCAGGAGGGGCCAGTGGCGCGGGAGGCGCGACGGCACACAACGAATTCACTGGCAAGTTATTGGGATGGTTGTAGCACAGCGAATCTCCAACTCCGGTGTAACTTATGGTGTCTACACTTTGAATGATTTTCTTGATGGCACTCTGCCTCCGTGCAAAGTTTACATTTTCGCGAACGTAAACTATGTAATCGACTCTGAGCTGATCGCAATCCAAGCCCGTCTGAACAGCGAAGCCGCGACTGCCATCTGGCAGTACCTGGCTTCATAGGACCCAATGGCACGGACATCAATCGCGCCTCCACACTCACCGGCATTCAACTCGCCCAGTCGGATGGCTTCGAGACGAGCAGTGGGGTCGGCCTGCTGTTGGGATACAGTTCGGGTATTGCCGCGAACAATGTGTTCTCGCCGCGGCTGGTGGTGACGGACGCAAGCGAGGAGGTTCTGCGGCACTACCAGCTAGATAACCAGGTCTCGACCGCAGGCAAGAAAGTTGGAAATTTCGAGTCGGTATTCAGCGGCGAGTACGGATTCGCCAATGGTGGCGACTGGCGCCCAGATGCCTTAAAGGGTACTTCTGCAAACGGCGGGAGTTTATGTCTGGAGCACCGCGGCGATACACTGAACACGGACGGAAATCTTCTGGTTATCCATGGCGCAGCGGCAGGCCCGGATACCATCTCGCTGCCAGTCGGCGTGAGCGCGACGCCGCTCGGCGGTGGAACCGCGAGCACCGGCACACTCAATCTCAACTTCTCACGTGTGGGCGAGACTCAGTGGTTCCAACTGTCGCAAAGTTCGCAAGGGGCTAAAGTCTCGGGTTCACCGCCGGTCAAAGTGAGAGTGCTTATCCGTCCAGAAACCTCCAGCGGATTAGGATACAACCCAAAGCTAGAAATGCTTCATGAATATCGGCACGTTTCTCATAACGGACGCGCAATCTGCGAAACTGATTGAGCCATGCGAACGTCCGCTCCACAACCCATCGCCAACGGCCTAGCCCGCTACCATGTGCGGTATTGCGTTTGGCGAGCCAAGGCACAATGCCTCGGGCGCGCAGACCCTGCCGGATTGCGTGGGCGTCATAACCACGTCGCCTAGCACGCAGTCGGGACAATAGCGAGGCCGCCCACGCTCTCCTTGCAATGGCGGGATAGCATCGACGAGTGCAAGAGCTTGCTGTGAGTCGTTGCGGTTCGCTCCTGTGAGTTGAACCGCCAGAATGCCTTGACCCTTGACCGGCGGATATCAGATGGCGCTTGCTGCCGAGCTTGGCCCGATCGGTAGGATTTGGACCCGTCTTCTGCCCCCAAAAACGGATCGAACTGAGCTCCCCGTCCACCACGGCTCGCGACCAATCAATTCTTGTCGCGGCGAGCGAGCCAGTCCAGAAGTACGAAGTGGATCAATTGCCAAATCCCTGCTTCTTGCCAATCGCGCAATCGCCGCCAACAAGTCATGCCCGATCCGCAACCCAGTTCTTGAGGCAGCATTTCCCAGGAATGCCGCTGCGCAACACGAACCCGCGGCGATGAATGAGTCCGCGCACAGTCGATGGATTTCCGTTGCGATTAGATTGGGGATGAAAACAAGAAGGCAGGACTCCCGTCCTGCCCATAGTCAGTTCTTCGTAGCCACGCGGCTTACGTCCGCCGTGATCACGGCCGGAAGATTGGTTCCGTCCACCAGTATCAGAGACGTGAAGATCATCCGTGCGTGGTTGACGTCGGTGTCATAAGCCACATTCAAGGTGGCGGTTCTGAGCAGTTGACCATTTAAGGAAACATTGACGGTCATAGTGCCGGTGCAGTCTTTATTCACTGTGTAGGTTCCCGAGATATCTTCCGCCTCTGTCTGTCCCGCCAGCGTGTGAGTCTGTGTTCCAGCGACGTTCCCGCTGGAGTCCAAGTGTGCGCGTCCAACCGCAGCGACCGGCAGCGGGTTGGGAACGAAAACGGTCCCGTTGTATGTGTATGCCCAGTTGCCTGCCACAGACGCCTGTGAGCACTGAGCGGCATGGGCCTGCAATGGGAGTAGACTCGCGATGCAAATCGTTGCCAGTGCTAACCCTGCATAGACAAAGTTGCGTTTCATAACGGCCTCCTAGTTGATTTTGTTTTTGTGGGTTGTCAATCGTTTCATCCCACATTGACAATGCGCATGGTTATGCCCTCAAATGGTTCGGCGCACAATCCTCCACGGCGCTCCTGTCGCTCTCTTGTTCGTGCTTGATTTGGAGACGAACCCCAGATGAGAAACTATCGCGACCTTAAGAAGTAGTGCTAAACTATCGCGGCTGAACGGGTTAACGCGATGGAGATGGGGCGCTCGCATCGACATGTTCGCTTCGGCTCGTTTGAGATGGACGAGATCGCCGGGGAATTGCGCAAAGATGGAGTGAAGATCCGGTTACAGGAACAACCGTTCCAAATCTTACAGATTCTTCTGGAACGTCCAGGCGAGGTGGTAACGCGGGAAGACCTTCGCAAGCAAGTCTGGCCTTCGCACACCTTCGTCGATTTCGATCACGGCATCAACAACGCCATCAGACGGCTCCGAGAGGCACTCGGGGACACCGCCGAGATCCCGCATTTTATTGAAACCCTGCCGCGCCGCGGCTATCGGTTTCTGCAGCCATTAGCCGCGCCAATCGCGGAGGCTTCCATTGCCGTGCTTCCTTTCCTAAGTCTTAGTACCGACCTTGAGAATGAGATTTTCGCGGATGGAATGTGCGAAGAGATTATTAGCGCCCTCATGCAAATCAACAAGCTTCACGTGGCGGCGAGGACGTCTTCCTTTTCCTTCAAGGGAAAACATGTCGATCTACGAGTGATTGGGGAACAACTCAACGTGCGAACCTTGTTGGAGGGCAGCGTTCGCAAATCAGGGAACCACCTTAGGATTACGGCCCAATTAGTAAATGCTACCGATGGGTACCATCTCTGGTCTGAGACTTACGACCGGGAAATGAAGGACGTGTTTGCGATCCAGGAGGAGATCGCGAATGCAATTGTGCAGCGTTTGGAAGTGACACTGGATGCGGAACAGCTTCCCATTTTCAGAGCAGGAACGGATAACCTTGAGGCCTTTAAGCTTTATACGCAGGGGCGGTCATTATTTTTTCAAAGAGGTCCGCATCTCATGCGCTCGGTCGAGCGTTGCAGGCAAGCGGTCGCTCTGGATTCGAGGTACACGTTGGCGTGGTCGGGGCTGGCCGACGCCTACAACATGGTCGGCTTTTACGGTCTGGCTCGCCCAGACGCCTGCCTGCCGCAGGCCAAAGAAGCCGCGCAGCAGGCTATTGCACTCGATCCTTCGGCGGCAGAAGCGCATACTTCGTTGGCGATGTGTCATCTCTTGCACGATTGGGATCGTCAGAGCGCCGAGCGGGAGTTTCTGCACTCTCTGGAGTTGAAACCTCGTCAGTCATTGACCCGAACGTGGTATGGGCTGTACTTCCTCCAATGGGCGGAAGGGCGTCTCGAAGAAGGTCTCGCCCAGGCCACTCAGGCAGTTCATCTCGATCCCATTTCGCCGTATGCCAGAGCCATCCAAGCGATCACCTATTTACCGATTGATATGGAGAGGTCGCTGGCAACGGCCCTCGAAACACTGCTAATCGACCCCAACTCTTTTCTCGGCCATTGGGCTCACCTCAACGCCCTCAATTTACAAGCACGCTACTCGGAGGCTGCGGCGGTTGGAGAGTCTGTGATCACACTGCTGGGCAGATCTGTGTGGATGTTGGCATCTCTCGCTCGGACCTATGCATATTTGGGAAGGCGTGCTGACTGCGAAGCTCTCTACATGGAACTGCGCTGGCGATCAAGACGAGAGTATGTCTCGCCTGCTGCCTTTTCTTGGGCAGCTTGCGCCGCGGGGAAACAGGACGAAGCGATTCGCTGCGTGCAAGAAGCAGATAAGATTGGCGACCCTTCTTTCCTGGCTGCAAAGTACTGGCCAGATTTTGCAGAGTTGCGCAAGGACCCACGCGTCCAGGAGATTTTGAGAAGCAGGGGATGGACATAACGCGACCCGCGCTTTCAAGCCACTCCTCGCTCCGTGAACTCTTCCGCTTAAGACAATCCTGAGCCCTCAATTCCGGACTGTCGCCCGAAAGCGACTAGTGCTAAACTATCGCGGCTGAACGGGTTAACGCGATGGAGATGGGGCACTCACATCGACGTGTTCGCTTCGCCTCGTTCGAGATGGATGAGGTTGCGGGAGAGTTGTGCAAGGACGGCGTAAGAATCAGGCTGCAGGACCAGCCGTTCCAGATCCTTCAAATCCTGTTGGAACGCCCAGGGGACGTAATCGCTCGTGAAGAACTTCGCAAGCGAGTGTGGCCGTCCGACACGTTCGTAGACTTCGATCACGGCATCAACAACGCCATCAAGCGACTACTTGAAGCGCTGGGCGACACAGCGGAGACGCCTCGTTTCATCGAGACCATCCCGCGGCGCGGTTATCGCTTCTTGGTGACGTTGGACAGCAAAGACGAACGCATCCCTTCACTGGTCGTCTTGCCCCTGGAGAATTTGTCCGGCGACCCGGAACAGGAATATTTCGCCGACGGGATGACCGAAGCACTGATCACCAGCCTTGCGAAAATCAGCGCTCTTCGCGTGGTCTCGCGAACCACCGCTATGCACTACCAGGGTACCCGCCAGCCACTGCCTGTGATTGCGCGGGAACTTGGGGTTGAAATGGTTGTCGAGGGAACGGTCCTCCGTTCCGGTGAACGGGTGCGCATTTCAGTGCAGCTCATTGAGGCGCGAACGGATACACATCTTTGGGCCGAAAGCTACGAACGCGATCTGCGAGATATTCTCGCCTTGCAGGCGGAACTGGCTCGTGCCATCGCGAATGAGATTCAAATCAAGCTCACCCCCGCAGAGCAGATCCAACTCGCCCGTGTGCCAGAAATGGATCCGGATCTTTATGAAGTCTATCTTCGAGGTCTTTTTCAATTCAATAAAAGAACAGCTGAGGGACTCAGCAAGAGCGCGTCGTTCTTCCAACAGGCTATTGAACGCGACCCAAACTACGCGGCCGCCCACGCCGGATTGGCACATTCGGTCGGCCGACTGGGATTTTGGGGCTTGGTCACTCCCGTAGAAGGATGCGGGCGCGCGAAGATCGCGGCCCGGCGGGCTATCGCGCTGGACGACACCCTTTCCGATGCACACGCTGCCCTTTCTTTTGCGCTCCTCCACCACGATTTTGCTTTTGCTGCCGCAGAAGAGGAAGGACGGCGCGCCACTACACTCGATCCCCGTAACCCTGGCGCGGCCCAGGTCCGGGCGTGCTGTTTGATCACGATGGGGCGCTTGGAGGAAGGAGTTGCGGAAATGCTCCGGTCGGTACAACTGGACCCGCTTTCCCTCGCACACCGCTGGACGGCTGGTATTCTGATATACCACGCGCGGCAGAACGAACACGCCATCGCCCAGTGTCGCAAAGCAATTGAGTTGGATCCCACATTCCCCCCCGTCCACTGGACGATCTCCTTTGCTCTGCTCGCTGAAAAAAACTACCAGGGTGCCATCGAAGAGATGGAGGGCGCAGTGCAGATAGCGAAGCGCTTGCCATTCTATCTTGGATCCCTCGGATACATCTATGGCAGGGCGGGAAGAGAGGAGCAAGCTCGGGCGGTAATCCGTGAACTGGAAGAGATTGCGACGAGGCAGTATGTCTCCCCTTACTGGATTGGTTTGGTGTACATGGCCCTTGACGACCGAGATACGGCCTTCCGCTACCTCGAACTTGCGCGAGAGCAACATGCCCCATGGCTGGCCTATATGAAAGTCTCGCCTTGGTTTGATAGTGTTCGTGACGATTCCCGCTTCGACGACTTGTTGCGTTGCATGAATTTCCCGTAATGATTAAGACTGCATCGGAGCAGTCGGTTCCCAGCACAGCATGAGCACTGGCCATCAACAAAGAGGCAGCGTTCGGTTCAGCGATTTTGAGCTGGATCCCGCGGGAGAACTACGCTGCGAAGGGAAAAAGCTTAAGCTTCAGGACCAACCCCTCCAGATTCTGCAACTTCTCACTCAGCGTCCCGGCCAGATCGTGACGAGAGAAGAGTTGCGTTCTCAGATCTGGCCCTCCGATACCTTCGTCGATTTCGATCACGGCATCAACAACGCCATCAAGCGGCTCAGGGAAGCGCTCGGCGACACGGCAGAGACGCCGGGTTTCATCGAGACGGTCCCTCGTCGCGGTTATCGTTTCATTGCGAAGATCGAGCGTAGTGTTCACCTAATTCGTTCCCTGGCAGTCCTGCCCTTGGCGAATCTGTCGAGCGATCCCGAACAGGAATATTTCGTAGAGGGACTCACCGAAGCGCTGATCACCACACTGGCCAAGATCGGAGAATTGCGCATCGTTTCGCGCACGTCCTCTATGCAGTACAAAGACGCGCGCAAACCTCTAAGACAGATCGCGAAGGAACTGGGAGTGGATGCGATCGTGGAGGGTACGGTGCTGCGTGCCCACGATCGAGTGCGCATTACCGCACAGTTGATTGACGCGGCCAAGGAGTCCCACCTTTGGGCCGAGAGTTATGAGCGGGATCTCCGCGATGTGCTGGCCCTGCAGTCAGAAGTCGCGCAAGCAATTGCGCGGGAAATCCACGTCAGACTGACCCCGCAAGAGAAAGCACAGTTCGATCAGGTTAGTGAAGTGGATCCGGGCGCCTACGAAGCTTACTTGAAAGGGCGGTATTACTGGAACCGGCGCAGCCAGGAGGGATTCCAGAAGGGCGTGCAACATTTTCGGGAAGCGATCACCAAGGATCCCGGCTTTGCCGCCGCCTATTCGGGGTTGGCCGACTGCCTGTCCTTACTTACTCTGTTTGGTTTTGTAGCACCAGATGATGGTATCGCGAGAGCCAGAGAACTGGCACACCGTGCTCTCCAACTCGATCCTGCCTCGGCAGAGGCGCACGCCTCGCGGGCAATGATCGATACCTGGTACGACTTCGACTTTGCTTCTGCGGAAAGAGGGTTCGAGCGGTCCATCGAGTTGAATCCTCGATATCCAATCGGACATTCCTGGTTCGGGTTCCATCTGGGACTAATGGGGCGATACGAGGAGGCTTATACAGAATGCAAACGATCGATTCGTCTGGATCCTGTCTCCAGCCCCAGACATTGGGTTCTGGGCGTCGTGCACTGGATGGGGCGACGGTACGACCAGGCGATTGAAGCGTGCGAGAAAGCTCTGGAATTCGATGCCAACTTCATCTGGGCGCACGGCATAATCGGGTGGGCAAATCTGGCAAAGGGGCTGTTCGAGGCATCGCTCAGCGCCGCGAAGACTGAACTTCAGCTCTCCCCGACTTCCACTTTCTGCATTGCGAACCTCGGAGAAGCTTATGCGGCAGCGGGTGATCAAGTAGGGGCCCGGAAGATCGTCGATCATCTGGAGGAACTCTCCACGCGGCAATTTGTGAATCCGTATACTACCGCGCGAATCCATGCTGCGCTCGGCAATCCAGACGACGCCTTGAAGTGGTTGCAAGCCGCCTATTCTGGGCGCGTGACTTTCTTAGCGTTTATTAAGACCGACCCGCAACTCGATAACCTGCGCGACGATCCGCGCTTTCGCTCCCTTATGCTGAGCATGAAATTTCCTGACTGACAGTCTCGTTTCCCTCCGTATAAATCCTGAGTGAGCCAGTCATTTCCACGTTACAGATCCACGCACATAGTAATCCAGAGAGTCACGGGAGATAAGCAAGAGAAGTCTGCGAGATTGATCTTTGAATCATTTGGTGGCACAAACGTGCTGGTTGCCTTTGGCTCATTGGAGGGGCGGAACAAGTCCAAGTACATTCCTAACTTCTAACGGTGTACATTTCGGTGCAAATCCTCCCGCTTGGGTGCGTAGCGAAGTAAACCTGTCTTGTTACTTCATGGTCTTGGGGAGGATGTATGAAGAGAATTATCCTGCTCGGCTGTGCAGTCGGGTTACTGGGGCTCTCGCTTCAACTGTTTGGACAAGGCGTTGGTTCGTCCGCTGACGTTCGGGGAACTATCAGGGATTCTTCTGGCGCCCTGATGCAAAATGTTGCTGTGACGCTTGTCGAAACAAGGAATCTGTCGGCCTTCCGAGAACGTGGCGGCAAGTTGATCGTCTATCACGGGTGGAGCGATCCAGCTCTTACGCCGCTGGAGACGGTGGACTACTACAACAGCGTGGCTCAGACGACAGGGGGCTACGATGACACGCTAGAGTTTGCCCGACTGTTCATGGCACCCGGCATGAGGCGCTGTATCGGGACCGGACCAGGTCCCAATATTTTCGATCCTCTAACACCCCTGATCGACTGGGTCGAAAGCAGTTCTCCTCCCGATCGCATCGTGGCGACGCATTACAAAGACAATGACCCCAGCACTGGCGTGGTTACGCGCACCATGCCCCTCTGTCCCTATCCGCAGACGGCAAGGTTTACCGGTGGCAACGTGAAAAGTGCAGTGAAACTGGGTTTGTCGCGGAGTTGCCGACCGGTAAGCCTGTTTTTCCCGAGTCTTGGAGCCAGGTTTTTATGTGCGAAACCAGGAATCTGCCTCCCCGAGCTACCAGAGATTTACGGGAGAGCGAGAGGAGAGACGCGCGGGATTGAGCGCCAAATCAATTCGAGGCATAAACATGCGCAGTGACTGTGGGACGAGGCGATTTGGGGAACCCACGAAACCAAACTCAATTGAGGAGGCTGCCATGAAACGCCATTTTTTCCACCCGTTAAGAGCGGTGAGCCCAAAGAATGCAGGAATTGTTGCCCTCGGTGCCGTTTCTGCCCTGATGGCCTTCATGACAATCGCAGCGGCAGCTTCGACAGTGCAATTCAAGCCGGCTCAGAGCTATGTTGCCGGCACGAACCCAACCTCGGTGGCGGTGGGCGACTTCAACGGCGACGGCAAGCTCGATGTCGCCGTGGCCAACAGCGGCTCCAGCAACGTCAGTATCCTGCTTGGCAGCGGCGACGGCACTCTCCAGCCGGCGCGTAATTTTGACGCTAGTGTCACTCCGAATGGTATCGCCGTCGCAGATATTAACGGAGACGGCAAGCCGGATATCGCCCTGATCCTGCCGCCGAACACTAGTCTTTCCGTTCCGGGCGCGGTATCCATTCTTTTCGGCAATGGTGACGGAACATTTCAGTCGCCGATCGTGACCACGCTCGCCCTTCAGCAAAGCGTGGTGGCTCTGGTTGATGTGAACGGAGACAAAAAAGCTGATTTATTGGTCAACCTCACGGATTCAAACCTCAACCCGGCCGGAGTTGGTCTGCTTCTTGGCAACGGCGACGGCACGTTTCAAGCCGCAAAGACCGTCGCCGGCGGCAGCGACATTCTTTGCGCCGTTGCTGACTTCAACCACGACGGCAAGGCCGACTTGGCCGTCAATACGTCGACCGCTGTGCAAGTCATGTACGGCAATGGCGACGGCTCATTCTCAGCGGGTCCTCAGGCATTGCCTTCCAACGGCGGCCCCACCCGGGCCTGGGCCTTCGAGCTGAATGGCGACGGCAAGGCCGATCTGATCATGGACTCCCGAACCATCAGTGGCAGTGGGTACAACACAAGCACCACGCAGTACATCGGTGCGTTCCTGAGCGGCGGCGGAAGCTTCGGCAGCGAACTGGTGTTTTCCGGAGGAATATGGGGGAGATTTGAATTCGGCACGACAATCGACACTTTAGTTACCGACATCGCAGGTGGCGACTTTGACGGGGATGGAAAAGCCGATATCGTGAACTGGGCCGACAACTACAGGTTTGGCGGCGGGAGCGCCGGGGGCAACCCGTTTGCTCTTAACCTCGGAGACGGCGCTGGAAACTTTACCGTGGTCCCCATGGCCGACCCGGGCCCACTTGGCGCAGCCGCCGATCTGAATGGAGATCAACTCACCGACCTCATTGTTCTCGATGCCGCCAACAACAGCATTGGTGTACTGGTAAACGCCACGCGTGCCTTTTCGATAATTCCCGCTTCCACCACACTCACCGCCAGCGCGGGCCAGCAGGTCACCGATGTGTTTACGTTCACGGCGGCGAACGCCTTTTCGTCAACCATCCAGCTTTCCTGCCAAGTGGTCGGACCAGCACCAGCGCCGACATGTTCTATGTCGCCGGCAAGCATCACGGCTGGGGCAGGCTCTTCCACTTCCACACTGAGCATCAGCGTGCCCGGGGCCTCGGCTGTTTCGCTCTCTCCCCAAAACAGATTGCCGCTCCAGCCTCTGTACGCGCTTGCACTTTCGTTTGCCTTCGTCGGACTCGGTTTCCGGCGGAAGCGCGTAGATCCGCGGTACAAACGCTGGCTGCTGGGAACTTCCATGGCAACGGCGGCGCTGATCTGCACCGCCTGTGGCGGCGGAAGCAGCAACACTCAATCGGTGCATCAGACGCAGTCTTATCCGGTGCAGGTGACGGCGGCGTCCGACTCACTTACGAAAGCGATGCAACTCTCACTAACGGTGCAGTGAGGGGATGATTAATCATCCAGAGTGGAGAGGGTTCCATGTCGAGAGCTTTCTTAGGCACAGCGGTTCTCGTCCTCCTGGCAGTTTGGCTGGCTTCTTGCGGCCAGACTGCCAACACGACAACCTCTCAGCCGCCGTCCTACTTCCGGATCGTGGATGCAGTGAATTCAGGATCGACCTATGCCTATGCCCCTTCGATCATCGTCAAGGATGGAACTTATCACGTGTTCTTCTGCTCCATGGCGTTGTTAATCCCGACCTGGGACGCGATCCGATACACGACTTCGACAGACGGCAAAACGTGGTCGGCGCCCCAGATTATGGTGCTGCCTAGCTGGGAGAACGGGATGGATATGGCCGCCTGCGACCCCAGCCTCGTCTTCTATCAGGGGTTCTATTACCTGTACTATTCGAGCGCGATGACCACAGCTCCGAATGTATTTCAAACCATCATCGAGGTGGCAAGGTCGGTCAACATCGACGGACCCTACCTTACCTACACTCAGAGGGGCACTTGGGAATCCGGGCCGCCCGATCCGCAGATCATCATTTACCCGATGCAGATCCATACCACGGACCCTCCCGGTTATGGCGCTGGGCAAACCTCAGTCATTGTTCAGAACGGGAAGCTGCTGATGTGGTACACCGACGATTCGTTGTTCGTGAACGGACAACCGAACCTGCAAACCTTCATGCTCGAATCAACGGATCCTGTGACCTGGACCCCAGCCCCCAGCCATGCGACCAGCTCGACCAATCAAGGTTCCGTTGATGTTAAGTACGAGCCATCGCATGGACAATTTGTAATGGTCGGCATTGAGAACCAGTTCGACTCGAACGCTTACCTCACATTCGAAGTCTCGAGCGACGGAATGAACTGGAGTATGCCGCAGACCGCCATTCCGCCCGGTGAGTTCCCGGTATATACACACAACGCCGGTATGGCGGGAGACGAGACGGGGAACATCGTTGCGCCACATACCTTAGTTGGCTTCGGGGCGCCTTACAACCTGTCGAATGTCAACAACTGGGGACAGTGGGACCTCTATGGTGTGTATGTGAACCCGCCGTAGGCTTCGACAAGGGGCGAAATGGAAATGCACCTCAAATCATCGACGACGTTGAGGTTAGCCGAGGCCCTCGCGGCTTTGTTTTTACTTGTGAGTTGCGGTGGATCAAGTACCCCACCACCTCCTCCGCCAGCCCTATCCATAACCACGGCTACCTTGCCCGATTGGATGGTGACGTTTGCGTACTCGCAGACATTTGCGATCTCCGAACAAGGATTGGTTACTCGCAGTCTTCACCGTTTCAGGTCAGACAGTGCGCGGTGGTATCAGTTAATCATCGGTCTATCCGCAACATGGCCCTGTTTGTTGTATTAGATCGTCGACAACGGTAGCGTCGAGAAGGTCACCGCCTGGAGGATCGGTACTGTCGAATAGTCAGCTCAACGGAGATGTTTTGGTCGGAGCTTGACGCGCTTCTGCGATGCGCATGGCTACCCACGTGACCCGCCCGACGATGGTGGCGTCACCGGGATACCGGATAGGTCTGGCCTGACCTCTCGACTGTGGGGTCGGAACGAGAATCAACTGACTGCCATGCAGTTCGCACCAGCTGCATACATAGCGATCGCGGAGTTCAAAGAAAAAGATTGGACGGTCATGCTCGTCATGCCAATTCACTGGTGGGACCGTTCTTTGTCGGGAATCGATCCGGACGAGGGAACCGGGGCGAATGATGGGGTCGAGCGTATGGTCCTCCATTCCGATGTAGCCGTAAAGGGAATCGCGCCAGTCGATCTGCTGCAACAGGGGAACATCTTTCCAATTTTCGAGGATCTTGGACAAAAGGTTGGTTCGCTCGAACCGCAATCTCTCCCGGAGTTCGCGGGATGACAAAATAGCGGCCTCGCTGAATTCTGAGGCGGTTCCTACGAGATAGGTTTGCGGAAAAACCAGCGCCTTGTGGTCTTTTTCCGCCTCGCCCACCGGGACGTCGAAAATGGTCGCCAGTCTCTCGTACTCGCGCCCGTAGATGACGCTCAGGCTGTAGAGTTTGTAGATATTCGGGATCTGCTTGCCATTCTCAAAGTCCGCCAGAGAAGAGTGGGCGATGTAGTACTCTGAATTCTTCCTCTGTGTGGCGATGCCGCGACTCAAATCCTGCACCTGGCGAAGGGACAGGCGCAGATGCTCCCGTTCAGCTCTCAGCCGCTTCCCAAACTCCAGGCTGGATGACGAGGCCAACATCGTACTGCCTATCCCGATCAAATTGTGCCATGGTACCGCAAATTGCCCTGTTATCCACAAATAGAATGGATTGTTACGAAAACCCGAACAGGCGGACATAGGTGCTCGTTATCTGTGTTCGGGATTGCGACCGCCGAACCGACTGCGAGTTCTGCGTCAGAGCCACCTATCTCGCGAGTGTTGTTAATGAACGTCTGTCTGTGGTCGCTGGCTCGGACAGCTACCAAATAGTTGTGGCAATTGCAGACCAACCTCCCTATAGAGTTGGAATCTCTGCGAGCAGATGTTCCAGAAGGCGCCTCGCGAAAAGCTTAACTTCGAGGCGCCCTACTTGTCTGGTATGAGGAGCCTCGCCGCGCAAGCGGTGCGAACCAGGGACCTCTCGCAGGTTAGAGCAGCGAGAGAACGTGTCAGCCAGCCGCCGGCAGAAATCGCAGCCCAAACCCAATGTCGGAGAGAGGGTCCGGTCCATCCTCGCGCTGAAAGGTCTTACCCTCTCCCGGACATCGCAGATTTCGGAAGGTCTATACGGACGTTCTTCCCCGTATTTTGTTCCCCACAATTTCTACTATGACCTCCGGGAGAAAACCTTCACTCCAAGCATTCACCAGTTCGCAGCCCTGAGCCGCATTACAGGCTATCGACTGCCGGATTGGGTGCGCGTCTTTGGAGCGGATGTCGAAAACATCGTCCGCTTCCAGGTCGAACTTCCATCGCGCCGCACGATCATGCTCGATTCTTCTCTGGTCGATCCGTATTCCTCGGTTCCGTGGTTCGAAAATAGAGAGCGTCACGCTCCCGTACCTCCGGTGGCACCTCTCGGACAGTTGCTAAAGTCATCCGACCTCAGGCAAATCCGTTCTTTGTTCGGTGCCAGCGATCGAAGGTTTCTGTATGCAAAGATCGGGCAGCAGGACGCACTGGCCTATCCGGAACTCGTTCCAGGAACCATCGTACGCGTCAACCCCAACATTCCGGATGATGTGGCCCCGAGGGCAAGCCGTGCGTCCACCCGATACTTTCTCATCGAGCACTCGGAAGGCCTGTTTTGTTGCCACTTGCGTGCCGTCGGTGGCGCCGTGCTCGTGCCCGTGAGCGCTAAACTCTCCTACGGACAAGTCGAGTTGCACCGCCCTAAGGAAACGAAACTGATTGGTGTAGTGGACCTCGTGCTACGCCCAGTGCTCCGTTTCGACCCGCCGGAGGTTGCGCCTGAACTCGCACGCCAGTGGAAGCCGCGCCCACTATCGAGAGGCGTCAGATCGGTGGGCGCATTCGTGCGCAACGCCCGCGTCACCATGCGCATATCCCTACGCGAAGCATCAGCAACGAGTCGCAAAATCGCCGACATTCTCAAGGACGACAGACACTACATCTCCCCCAGTTCCCTGTGCGACTATGAACTTCGCAACACGGCGCCACGCCGAATCCAAACCGCTATTACTCTATGCTCGCTCTATGGCTTGACCCTCGAGACCCTGCTGGAAGCGATGAGCATCGATCTGGAACATCTGGGCGCCGAGCCCATGCCAGACCAGTTCGTATCCAGAGTGTCGCCCGTCAGTTCCCCAGAAAACCGGGATGGGACCAATGATCGGGAAGGATTTCTGGGGCATCTATTGGAAGAATCAGAGGAAGTGCCGTTCTTTCTGCGGCAATCGATCGAAGTATTCTCCGGACTCGGCGACGTTTCCCTCAATGACTTTTTCTGGGTCGGGGGCAGACAGGATGTGCTGCATCCTTACCTCGAAAACGGGCTGCTAGCCCTGGTCAATCGCCGACGGAGGAGGCCAGTGCATTTCGCATCCACGCCGCTGTGCCAGCAACCGGTGTACTTGCTTCTCAAGCGTGACGGCACGTATCTCTGCGCATGCTGCAGCCTTGAGAACGGGGCACTGGTCGTTCATCCCTACTCGAGCGACTTCCATCGTGCAGAAGTGTTCCGCTACCGCCATGATGTCGAGGTGGTCGGACAAATTGTCATGATCGCAAGTAAGCTCGCGTAGGTTGTCGAACTTCCGGACGAGTCCGCGGAGCGACAGTCCAAGCACCTAGCGAATTTCTGGGAAATTCATCGGAGTTGATCGAAAGGCGAACAACTCACGCATTTTCTGTACAAACCTATGCCGCTTGCATACTCTCCCTCTCAGGTGAAGAGTGTCGGTTTTCTCACAAGAGAGAAGCCGCTGGTGGTCTTTGTTCCCAAGCGAACTCCGCTGGCTGGCTAAACAGATCCGCCCTCTAATTCATTGGCACGCGGCCAGCTTTCTGTGCATCACGGCCGGCAGCCTCTTGGCGCTACTCACTCCACTCGTGCTTAAGTGGCTCATTGATCGTGTCATTCCCCAGAGAAGTTCGGAACTCTTTCTGTTGGCTGTCGGACTGATCTTCCTCGGATACCAAGGCAGGACTGCGCTTACGAGCCTGGGAAACCTCCTGATGTTGAGTGCGGCGCAAAAAATGAGCGTCACGCTACGCATCGACCTGCTGCGGCACCTGGACACGCTTTCCGCCGAATACTACGAGAACACGTCGGTGGGCAGCGTCATGTATCCCCTGAAGGAACCGATCGACGAGGTCTCATACTTTGGGTCCGATCTCTTACCTGCGATGCTGCGCCTCGTCCTGACGACCGCTTCCACCCTGGGGGCCATGTTCTGGCTCAGTCTTGCATTGACGTTCGCCGTGGTTCCTTTGATTCCAGCTTTCCTGATAACAAGGCAGTATTTTCGGAAACGGCTGGTGTCTGATTCGAACACTGTCCAAAAGGACCGTCTAGCGTGGAGCAGTTTCCTCGAGGAGCACCTTTCCTCGATAATTCCCATACAACTCTTGAGCCAGGAAAAGCGTCAGGAACGACGGGCGTTCCGGCTTTTGCTGCGTGCAGGACGGTCGCAGCAGGAGTTCTTTAACACCGGTGCTTGGTTCACGATATGCAGTTCCCTGGCGATTGCTGTGGCACTATGCGCGGTGATCGGTTACGGCGGCGCGGGTGTCCTGGCAGGTACCTTAAGCGTCGGCAGCTTGGTAGCGTTCTATGGATTCATCACGCAACTGTTTGAGCCTCTCAGCGGCGCCGCTGAACTCTACGCCAGAGCCCAGAAAACTTTCGCCAGCGTGCGTCAAGTTCAGTCTGCTTTGGCAATGCGTCCAAGGGTGGAAAATGCGTCTGATGCCGTCCATCTTTCCGACGATCACGAGCCGAAGATCGAATTTGCCGCGGTCGAGTTTAGCTACCCGCGACAGAAAGACTTGCTTCACGTTACTGCGCTTCAGATCATGGCTGGCGAACACGTCGCCATCGCCGGAGAGAACGGGGCCGGCAAAAGCACCCTCGGAAAACTGATGGTCAGGCTGTATGACCCGGTTCGTGGATCGATCCGTCTGGGAGGCGAGGACATCCGGAACATCCGACTGGAAAGTCTGCGCCGTCACATCTGCTATTTGCCCCGTGAGCCGGTTCTGTTTGACGGAACGCTCGCGTCCAATCTTCGACTTGTGAGGTCGACGTCGACTCAGCGCGATTTAGAGGCGGCCATTGGGGCCGTCGGGCTGTCGTCTTTTGTTGCCACTTTGCCGGATGGCCTGCGGCAACGAATCGGACCGGGGGGCTGCCAATTATCTGGAGGACAGCGTCAACGGCTTGCCATCGCGAGGGCTATCTTGCAGCAACCTCGAGTTCTTGTTCTGGACGAAGCGACTTCTTGTCTCGACGCTCCTGGCGAAGCAGCAGTCCTTGACAATCTTCAGCGCCATCTCAGGGGATCCACGCTCCTGGCAGTTTCACATCGGCTTTCAACCTTCTCCGCATTTCAAAGAGTCCTGATTCTTTCGGCTGGACGAATTGTCGACAGCTGCGGCCCTGACGCATTGCTACGCGCGCAAAATGCCTCTTGCCGAACCGCGGCTTACGACACCGCCGATTCCCACGAACTCCCCTTGTAGATCGCCTATTCACTTCCCGGACAGACCAGTCTTGCTATTTTCGACTCTCATGGATTGTGAAAATAGCCCAAGGCGTTATTTTCGTTTCTTGACGGCTCACAGGCCTCAGATTTTGCATGCGCCATGCACTAGTGGCGAGCTACTCTATCCATCATGACCTTCGAAGAGTTCCGGGATTCCCTGCAGCAAGATGACCCGCCGGGAGATCTGAGCCTGGGATTGACTGGTTTGTGGTGGGACGCCAAGGGTGACTGGAGCAAAGCTCACGAATCAGCACAACATGACGAAGGTCGGGCAGGCGCGTGGGTGCACGCTTATCTCCACCGCAAGGAAGGAGATTCGTCGAACGCCGCGTACTGGTACCAGAGATCCGGCAAGTCTCCTTCGCGAAAGTCGCTGACAGAAGAGTGGAACGAAATTACGCGCTCGCTGCTCGGGTGATTGCGAAAGATCAATTCGGCATGGATCCGGACATACAGAGTCACGACCGAAAAACGAACAAACTGTGATATTGCTGTGCTACGAACGACTGCAGCATCCTGTTGATCCCACGTAACATTCCTTCCGCGATGTCGCTTTACCGAAAGATTCCATTTTTATCTGGTTTTCAACCGCTCAAGGGTGTCACAGTGCGCCCAGACACCAAGTAAGTAGGGCTTCCGATGTACCGGGTCTCCGACACAGTGCGCAGTACCTACAGCCAGGACGGCGCAATCGTCCTAGATATCCGGCAAGGCCAGATGTTCAACCTCAACTTCGTTGGCTCACGAATCCTCCAACTTCTCAAAAACGGATCGACCCAATCTGAAATTGTTGATCAGATCGTTCGAGAGTTCGGCGTCGGCCGGGACCGTGTTGAGAGCGATGTACAGGAGTTCCTCCAGACCTTGAAGAAAAGCCGTCTCGTCGAAGAGCACGGGCCGGGCACGGCCGCCTGAGCTAGGACAAGACCATGGAATCGACTCAACAGTCTGATGGACAGAGCTACGGTTCCCTAGCGGCAGGACAAGGCCCGAGTGAACCGCTGTCGGCCAGATCCCTTCTTTTCCTCGAAGCTTACCTCATCCTGATTCGTTTCGACCTGTATTTGGCACGCCAGAATTTTGAGTCGCTGTACCAGAAAGTCCGAGAATCTCCGATCAGGAAGGCGCCTTGTGCGCCGGACTCGATCGAACTCATCTGTCGGGCCGTGGATATGGCCTGCATTTGGTATTGCAAGGAAGTGCTGTGCCTGCAGAGGTCAGCGGCCACCACATGTCTTCTCCGAAAATATGGCATATCTGCGCACTTGGTGATCGGCGCCCAGCAAATGCCCTTCAAAGCGCATGCCTGGGTCGAGGTCGACGGGAAGGTCGTGAACGATAAGCAGTACGTACACGAACTATACGCAAGGTTGGATCAATGCTAGAGACCGGCGGTCAGCCGGTGAGGTGCTACACATGAGTGTCCAATTTGGAAGGTGGAATCTCGACGGGAGTCTGGTCGATCGTCGCTACCTTGCGCGAGTCAGAGAAACGCTTTGTCCCTATGGACCGGACGCTGAAAGCTCCTACAGCGACAGGAATGTTGCAATTCTATATCGTGCCTTCCATACCACCCCGGAATCGCATCGCGAAGTGCAGCCCCACATCTCTTCATCTGGCGCCGTGATTACCTGGGATGGACGCCTGGACAACCGCGCTGATCTGATCACCGAGATACGCGATTCCCTGACCGTCAATTCCGCGGACGTGGCCATCGTCGCGGCGGCCTATGAAAGGTGGGGGACTAACTGTTTCGCCAAACTAATCGGAGATTGGGGGCTCTCCGTCTGGAGTCATAACAACCGTTCTCTGCTCCTGGCCAAGGACCCGATCGGGACTCGCCATCTTTACTACTCTTTCGACGACAATCAGGTTGCCTGGAGCACGATTCTCGATCCACTCGTCCGCCTTGCCGGCAAAACGTTCGCTCTCAACGAAGAATACATCGCTGGTTGGCTCTCGATGTTTCCAGCAACGCATTTGACACCCTGCGTCGGCGTTCACTCTGTGCCACCGTCTTCGTTCGTGCTCCTCCGGCCTGGAAGACATACGTTGAACAGGTATTGGGATTTCGATCCGGAGAAGAAAATCCGTTACGGCACCGACGCACAATACGAAGAACAGTTCCGCACGGTGTTCGCCACAGCCGTTCAGCGCAAACTTCGTTCCGATAGACCGGTTCTTGCGGAACTCAGCGGTGGCCGAGATTCGTCGTCCATAGTCTGCATGGCCGACGCCGTAATCGCCCGCGGCGCGGCCGAAACTCCTCGCCTCGATACGATCTCCTACTATAACGACAGCGAACCCAACTGGAACGAGCGCCCCTATTTCACCAAAGTTGAAGAAAAGCGGGGTCGCACTGGTTGGCACGTCAATGTCGGCGTGCAAGACCTGGAGAAAACCTCACCGCTCGAGTCTCCCCACAATGTCTTTGTACCAACTCCCGGTTCCGATGGCCGCACTTCTCCGCATTTCAGGATGTGTATGGCCGCGCAAGGAAATCGGGTCGTCCTTTCCGGCATCGGGGGCGACGAAGTTATGGGCGGTGTGCCCACATCCGCGCCCGAACTTGGGAATCTTCTCGCAAGCGCACAATTCGGCGCCATTGCTCATCAGCTGAAAATTTGGGCGTTGGAAAAGAGAAAGCCATGGTTCCATCTGCTCTGGGAAGCCGCTAGTGTTTTCTTCCCTCTGTATTTCGTGGGCGTCCCGAGGTACATGCGCCCAGCCCCATGGTTGCAGTCCAGCTTTGTCAAACGCAATTGGGCAGCGCTGTCCGGCTATGCCTCCAGAACGAAGCTATTCGGTCCCTTGCCAAGCTTTCAAGATAACGTGACCACACTCGACGCCTTACAAAGGCAACTAGAGTGCATCGCTTTGCCATTCGAGCCTCCCTTCGAGAAGCGGTATCCGTATCTAGATCGCTGCCTGCTGGAATTCATGTTCGCAATCCCGAGGGAACAGCTAGTCCGTCCGACTCAAAGACGTTCCCTTATGCGCCGCGCACTCGCTGGCATCGTGCCGGATGAGATCCTGAACAGGAGAGGGAAAGCGTTTGTTGCCCGGTCGCCGATGGTAGCTATCGCAAACGACTGGGCCCATTTCGCGGAGATGACGCAGAACATGCTTGGCAGTTCGCTTGGAATTGTCGACCCGGAAAATATCTCGGAGGTCTTGCAGAAGGTTCGGCGGGGCGAGGAAGTCCCCATGATCCAACTGAGGCGCACGCTCTTCCTCGAAGACTGGCTCAAGGGTCTTCGCGCCTTGGGGATCATGAACCTCGATACAACCTTCAAGCCTGAACTGAGATGGCAGGCTTCGATCCAGGGCTAGCCCATATGGAGTCTACAAGGAAAGCCGCGAAGAACATATCGAGATCGAATGGCAAGCAAGGGAGTAAATCATGAGCGTTCAGTTCGGAAAATGGAATTACGATGGTCAGGAGCCTGCCTCGAACTGTTTCGATCAAGTCAGCGAGTTTCTCGCTCCCTACGGACCCGATGGTTGTCAAGTCTATTCCAAGGGCGGTGTAAAAGTTCTCTATCGCGCTTTTCACACCACGAAAGAGTCCCACCACGAAATGCAGCCGCACATATCCCTAAGTGGCTCAGTCATCACTTGGGACGGTCGCTTGGACAATCGCGCCGAACTTATCGGCGATCTGCGTCATGCCCTAACAATAGACTCAACGGATGTTGCCATTGTGGCTGCGGCTTATGAACAATGGGGCACGGCTTGCTTTGCTAGGCTCATCGGCGATTGGGCCGTCTCCATCTGGAACCCCACCCACCGTTCGCTAGTCCTCGCAAAGGATCCCATCGGCGCTCATCATCTCTACTACTCATATGACAACAACGAGGTCACCTGGAGCACTATCCTCGATCCACTCGTCCTGTTTGCGGGGAAAACGTTTGAACTTTGCGAGGAGTACATCGCCGGCTGGCTCGCCATTCGGTTCCCTGCGGCGCACCTCACGCCGTATGTTGACATTCACGCTGTCCCGCCGTCGTCATCGGTGTTGCTGGGTTCGGGAAAACCCAAAGTCAAACCGATCGTCAGCAAGTATTGGGACTTCGATCCGAACAACAGAATTCTCTATCGCACGGGGGCGGAATACGAAGAGCACTTTCGTGCGACGCTTGCGCAAGCGATACAGCGCAGATTGCGGTCCGATCGGCCGATCCTCGCGGAACTTAGTGGCGGCATGGACTCGTCCTCCATCGTCTGCATGGCGGACTTACTCATCGCCGGTGGCGTTGCTGAAACTCCACGACTTGACACGATCTCCTACTACGACGACTCCTACGACCACATTGAACTAGATTGGAACGAGTACCCCTATTTACGCAAAGTGGAAATACAACGCGGCGCAACCGGCTACCACATCAACATTCGTGAGTTGAAATCAAAAGATTCCGCCTCACAAAGACCTTATGGTTCCGACTTTGACGACGATCGACTTGCAATAACCCCCAGCCCCGCCCGAAGTCTTTCCGAATTGTCGCAAGCCTATGCCGCGTACATGAGGTCACACGGACATCGGGTCATCCTCTCGGGAATCGGTGGCGACGAGGCGACCGGCGGCGGCACACCAACACCTACGCCAGAACTCCAAGATCTGATCGCTAAGGCACGATTCTTTACATTCGCTCATCAACTGAGAGCCTGGGCCGCGAAAATGCGAAAACGCCCTCTTACCTTACTCTGGGTGGCCTCTCGAGAATTCTTCACGAGATCCCTTACAGGCACCGGTGTACTCGACAACGTGCGCCCAAGTCCTTGGCTCCATCAAAGCTTCGTCCGCCGAAATCGCGCCGCACTTCGAGGTTATCCATCCAGAGTAAAACTGTTCGGACCTTTGCCGAGCTTCCAGCGGAACATTGCCACACTGGAAGTTCTGCGAAGAATTCTGGCGGATTCAGCCCTTCAGCCAGACCTGCTCTGCGACACACGCTTTCCTTATCTGGATCGGGATCTGCTGGAATTCCTTTACGCGGTTCCTCGGGAACAGATAGTGGGTGTAGGCAAACGCCGTCACCTGATGAAACGTGCGCTTCTCGGGATTGTGCCGGAGGATTTGCTGAACAGAAGGCGAAAAGCATTTGATCCGCAGGAGGCCAAAGAAGATCGCGCGACGACATGGCCGAATTTGGCGGAAATAGGGGAGCACATCATTGGCAGTTTCATAGGGATCATCGAGAAAGATCGACTTGTAGAGACAGTGCGGCAAGCTCGGCGCAACGAAGAAGTTCCCGTTGACAGTTTGAAGCAGTCCCTGTTCCTGGAGTCCTGGTTGCGTCACCTTACGAGCCGAGGAGTCCTGACAGACGCGACGGCAGCAACGAGACAAGACTATGCCTTCTCCTTCGAGCGGTAGGGAGATCAAGCGCGCACCTAATACAGAAGTACAGCTAGCAAGCTGTGTCAGTAAATCTCATCCATGAAAGGAGGTGAACACCATGAAATATGAAACTCCAGACCTGACCACATTGACGGCTGCCATCGATGCTATTCAGGCCGTGAAGGGCCCGCCCAATGTGAGCGACTCACATCGGGAGCCCATCGCTGGGTACGAAGACTGGGAGGACTAAGTAAGTCTCTGCCGGAGCGCTTGAGACAGGCGCTCCGGCAGCCAGAACTGTAAAGATGAATACGAGAAGTTCGAAGTGCGGACTTAACGTCATGACACTATTATTCGGAACTGTCGCACTTACACACTCAACGTTTCCCTAACTTTTTTGTCGTTGGTGGTCAACGATCTAATTTCCGGAAAAGCCCCAGGACCTTGTGCCTGAGGACTGAGAGATGATTGCAGTTAAGACACCTAACCGGCAAATGCGCGCAATCACGCTCTCTGTAGCAGAACTATCATTGCTAATTCCGCGAATGAACTAGGTTGAACGCGGGTTGAGGTGTGGTTGTGTTATGTTTCACCTTTGCCTGCAAGTTCCATAATTCGCGCCACCGCCTGTATTGCTCAACTTTTGCTGGGTCAGGATCTTCGTGTCCGTTGAGCCAGAAATCGAACCAGTCGACATTGCCCTGCTGTGAGACAATGCGCTCCCACGGCTTCTGAAGGACATGGGTTCCGTCCCGCATCATCACCATGTCCACCGGTTTACGAAGCAGAGTCAAACCTTCGAACCATTCCCAATCGTACATTAATGCTTCGGGTGACAATGTTGTGATCCGTAGAGGCGTGTGAGTCTTGTCAAGGTTGAATCCTGGTGACATTTGGATCCACGTCTTCAGAGCTTGTCCAAATGGTCGCCCACCATAAAGCGAATAAGCATCTACAAAATAGTTGTTGTTGGTCATAAACTGCAAATAGCCGCCATCCTCGCCTTCGGTCACCGAGGCCGCGGCGAACCTGACTGTCGAATGAACGAGAGCGTATTTGACATAGAAGCAGGTATGACTGAATCCAATAATACCGATACGACTCCGATCGATCATCTTCTTTTCATCAAGGTAATCGATGGCGCTTGCGTATATTGCTAGTGCTTTGTCGACTTCCTTCCTTTGCCCCGCTTTTCCGTATCGCGACGGTATGTATTCGTCCTGAACTTGAAGGACCATAATTCCCTTGGCGGCCAGCGGTTGCGCCGCATAAGCTGTAGTCCAAGGACCGTCAATCCAAAACTGCTGCGGGTCCCAATCATGGGTTTGGATCACTAGCGGGTATCGTCTGCCTGGAACATAATCCGCTGGATAGTACAGGCCGGCTTTGATCGTATGCTTCATTGACCATTGCCACTGTATCTCTTCTACTCTTCCAAATCGAAGCTCTTGAAATCCAGGGTTAAGATCAAGCAGGAGCTGTTCTTGATGCGTGGTCGGTTGGTATGCGTATATCCTAGGAGGATCGTTCATGCCTTCTCTGAGAATGATTTCCGTTTGCTTCTCATCTTCGACTTCCCCAGCAGATTGTTGCCATTGGCCTCCATTCTTTGCGAAGTAGACTCGGCGCAACTTCGCTGACCTACTAGTTCCAACACCACTTTTTGTAACAGCAGCAATTTCGCAAATCAGTTGCTGCGCTCCAGCCTCCCACTTCACTGCCCGAAGCCGGCCGTCCCCGATCTTCGTCAACCTGCCATTAGAAATGTTCACTTCGACCGTGAATCCCTGCGGCTGTCTTTCCCTCCGGTTGATTCCGACAGCGTTCTCGAAAGGAAGAAATACGTCGCTGAACACCACGGACTGGCTGTCCGGAAGCCAAACGGTCCCCAAGTCAGATGTGGTTGAAACAATCGGAGAATCTAATAGCACCCTGCTGCTGCCAGTTTCCGTATCCACGAGTTCATATTGTCCAAGAATGGAGATCGCCGGCGCTATTGCTTGGGTCGCGACTCTGCCAAGAACTCCGAAGAAGTTGTGGGGATAGTGCTTCATTATCTCCGGCTCTTCTGAAGTGGGGAGTTTGACAGTTGCCACAATGTACCTTCCATCTGGAGACAAGGAAGGCATGCTCACAAAGGGGCCCCCGCGTACGTTCATCCGTCGGACTCCCCCGGGGTCTTGGAAATACAGGTCGCCGTTCCAATCCTCCATCCCCGGTATCCCCGACCCCTTTTTCCCCAAAATAAGGTCTGGTATGGACTGCCGAGATACGACAATCCCGTCACGACGAGCCTTTTCGTCCCATAAACTCTCAAAAGGAACCTGGCCTGTGTATGCGATCTTGTCGAGCGTAGCGCTCACACTGTAAGCGTTGACGCAGGTCGGATGGTTCGTTAGTTTCCTCAGGTCGTGAGTGCGGATGTTGAATGCGTACAACTGACGCTGTTCCCCGGGGTTTTCCCCAAGGAATGTTAAGGTGTCGTCGCCGAACCATCTAACGGCGGCGATGGCTTCCCGGTTTGAAGAAGAAGACATCGTTAGAACAACTCTGGGATTGGCCGTGCTGAAGATGTTCTCGGTATCCCAAAGCAGCAACGAGTATTCGTTGGTGTTTTGCTCAAGATTTCCCCGTCGTAAGACAGTTACGGCCTTTTTTCCGTCGGGAGACAGCTGTGCAATTCCTCCATAGGACGGTCCACCTGCGCGATAGTTGGGATCGCCTAGCGTGGTCATGCGGATGGTGTCTGCCACTGTGATCGTGCGTTTTACCTCTAGCGATCTCCCCGGATCTCGCGCAACACTTTCCCGCAGGAATGCGGGGCCACCTAGGCTCAAGCATGCAAGAGTAGCGCAAATGGAAAGAGTCCCCTTCACTTTGTTCCTAAATATTCTCGCAAGCGACGCGAGTTGGTCGCTGCAGCAACTAAAACACCAACTTGAGGGCGAATTGCATCGAGCGGGGTCCGCCCATCTGGTATAGAGGGCTTAGAACACCTGGCGCACTTGCAAGCGTGCCCGTGGCCTGCCCAAAAGTGGGAGAGCCGAAATTCGGATTGATGCTCCCGAAACTCGGGTGATTGAGGATATTGAAAGCCTCCGCGCGAAATTGCATCTTCAGCTTTTCTGTAACAGGAAAATCACGCCGAACAGCTACGTCCATCTGCCATGCCGCGAAGCCTCTCACAAGGTTTCGCGGTGCCGTGCCCGGGCGTAGGGGATTACCCGTATTCGGGTCAGTAGGCGGCTGGACAAATGCCAGTGGATTGATGGCCCGATTCCCCGGACATTCTTGCCCTGGCTGGAGATCGCCCAAGCCTTGAAGAACAGAGATACAATTCGCACCATACAGATAGATCGGCTGACTCGAAATCGAATCTAGGCCGGAGTTGAGTAACTGGCCTGTCGCAGGGTCAAAATACTGACTCCCATTCAGGGTGACAGGAAAACTAGTTCGAGCGGTTATCCGATCGTCTAGCCCCCATTGGTCGATTACAGTCCTCACAAGCCTGCTGCGCCCGATCCGCGGCGTGTCATACGACAAAGCAGTTGAAAGATTGTGGCGAAGATCGAAGTCGCAATTCCCCCGCTCGGACTCCAAGTAATATTCCGCAGAGCCGTAATCGATGCAATGAGACCATGTGTAAGACGCCAGCGCCGTCAACCCTCTACTGAGTCTCCGCCGGAATTGGATTTGCATCGCGTCATAATCCGAAGTCAGTCCGTTCTCGGTAAAGAGGAATGTACTAGAGTTCGGGTTGCCGGGCGTGGACACCTGATTTTCTCTTAACAACCGCGACGCATGTGAACCGACATACGTCAGAGTCAGTGCCTGTGAATTGCCGAGCGCTTGCTCAATACTGGCATTCCATTGGAGGGTATATGGTAGTTGCAGATGTGACGGGAAGACGCTCGGTGCATTGTTGTATGGTGCAACTGGCGGGTTAACGAGAGTAGGAATCAGTGCTGCCCCAGCACCCGGAAACGATCCGGGCTGATAGGGTCCGAACGCAACAAGGCCTGGTCCGTAGAAGCCCAACGACCCTGCCTGTTGGCCAGTATCATAGAAAACACCGCCCCCCCCACGCACAACCACCTGCCTGCCCGGCGCTTCACGGACTACATACGCGACACCAAGCCGAGGCGCAAAGTTGTACCACGTGGTCTGCCACAGTGGTGTGCCTTCGGGTGCCAGCGCCCACGTGCTAGGGCCAGAACCTTGAATCGCGTATGGCCTCAGTCCCTGGGTGACGCCCGGCGCTGGGTTTACCTCCCACCGCAACCCCAACGACAGAGTCAAACGTTGCGAGACTCTTATTTCATCCTGCGCAAATGCCGAAAAGTTTTCATACAGAGGATATGCGTCAGAATTATTTTGGCCAGATGTAAGGGCACTGTTTTGTTCGACTGAAGCTTCATCGGAGTAAAAGTAATCCGATGTGGCAAACTGGTGTGCGAACGGTGCGAGTCTGCGATAGTCCAACCCAAATTTGAGCTGGTGGCGCCCTAAAGCGAGACTCACATTATCCACCACATTCCACTGCCGCTGGGCGCCGAGAGATGTGCCCGGCAACAGGATAGCTTCACGTCCGTCGTAATAAATCGCAATGTAAGTATTCGACCCGACACCCAGTCCCGCTATCTGTGCTAGGTTGACAGGCGTGCCGCCTCCAAACGCATCGATCACAGTGCTTTGAGTCACATCGTTGGAGCTGTAATTAAGATGGAGTTCGTTACTAAGGCGGCTTGTGAAAGTACTACTGACCCCCGCCGTGTAGGTCCGCAGAACGTAGGCGGACAGGCCCTTCATCGTGGGACTCAAGCCTCCCTCCCGAGCAGACGAGTTGGAATTCGTGTCACTGAACCGAAAAAAGAGCCTGAGCTTGTCATTTGCGGCGTGGTCGAATCTAACACTGGTGGAATCAAGCGAACTTGGGTTAGACCATCCCGCAATGAATTCCGCCCAACCATCGGCAAAGTCAGGACCATTGGGCACGGGAAAGGCATTCAGCGCTTGATTGAGAGGCGCAGGGGCAGTACCTCGCAGTGCCATATCCGGCACATAGTTGATCGAAGCTGGCTGTGGGCTGGTTAAGCGTAGCCCCTCATACGAAACGAAGAAGAACGTTTTTTCTTTGCCGTCGTACAAGTGTGGAACATGGATAGGCCCACCGAACGTGCCACCAAAATCGTTCTGGTGAAGCGCCGGTTTCGTTACACCAAAGTAGTCATTAAACCAGTCGTTGGCGTCAAAGTGGCCGTTCCTTAAGTAGTCGTACGCCGTGCCATGCCATTGATTCGTGCCCGATTTCGTTTCAAACGCGAACTGGCCACCGGGATTGCGCCCATATTCTGCCGAGTAGGTCGAACTCTGGACACGAAACTCTTGGAGATCATCTACGGAGACGAGAGCCTGGGTGGTTCCCAGGGAGGTTGCGGCAGCAACAGAACCGCTAGCACCCGCTGCAAGGGTCATATATCCACCTGCGGTGGCGCCCACATTGGCACTCACGCCATCGACGGTATAGTAGTTTGATTCGGTCCTCTGTCCATTGACACTGAACTCGCCTGACTGCCCAACACCAGCATAGTGGCCGTCTTGAGCATTTTGAGGCGACGCAGCCGCCACCCCTGGCGTGAGCAGGATCAAGTCCTGGAAGCTTCGCCCATTTAGCGGCATGTTTTTCACGTACGTTTGATCGATAACCGTGCTGACAGCTGCCGATTCTGTGTTGACTAGCGGTGCTCCACCTTCCACGGTCAAAACCTCGTAAGCAGCCCCGATCGGCAACGTGAAATTGATTGACAACGCATCTTGAATGTTGAGAACGATGTCAGGTTTGATCAACGTCTTAAAACCGATTTTCGAAACCTGTAGCCGATAGGGCCCGGGAGGAAGGTTGAGGATGACGTAAATACCCTCGTTGTTGGTCTTTGTTGTGTACTGCACCCCGGTTACGTCATTCACGGCCACGATCTCTGCCCCGACGACCGCTGCACTGGAAGGATCCGAGACCAGACCGTTGATGTTCCCGTCGGGGGACTGCGCGAGCAAATGAAGCGTGCTCAGCGCTACGAAAACGTACTGCGGAACAACACGGGGGAAGCGCATCTGGGCTCTCCAGCGAGCAACGGATTTCCAACCACTCTTCCATTGATTCGCAGGACGATCCGCCTGGGTATCAGTTAGTCCCCATTTTAGGACGGCTGAGCGAAGTTCACTCGCGCACCTGTACGGGATACGGACAGGAAAGCAATAATAAAGGAGGAACTTCTTAAGGGTGATTGGGATTAACTTTGAGGTAAGCGAAAAGAAGAGGCTTGCTGCTCGGCTTGTGACTGCCGCCGTTGGGCTCGACAGTCACGAATACCGCGTCGATTTGGGCCAAGGTCTTAGAGTCGTCGCACTTTAAGATCCAGCGTTTTCTAGACGCGTTGTCTTCGTAGAAAATGCCCAGGTTAACGGATTGCTGACGGTCCGGTCCTCGTCGACCCCAAGCCTGAAAGGCACTTGCTCGCTTGAGTTCGGTCTGTTGGTCCAGATCGTACGCATAAAAAATGAGTGATTTTCCGCGGGTATAGAAGACTCGACCATACGGCTTCTTAGTCTCGCCCGTTCCGGCCACGTCGTACACTTCTGCGATGTAGAGGTCGCGGGCTCCCATCAATTCGCGGATGTCTCGGTCGTGTGCGAGAAGTTGATCCTGCTGTTCAAGGTCCGTCTCGCGCTGCTGAAGCAGACGGGTGAGGTCGTTGATTTTGGCTTCCGATGATTTGGCGCGGTCGGTGTCCCGTACAGACTGTTGGGCCAGGGTGTCCAGTTTCTCCTGAAGTGCCTGGGAGTTGGTCTGGGCGGAGTCCAGCTTCTGTGCGAGTTCGGTTCGTTGCTGCGTCAAATCTTGCCGGCTGGCATCGTCTGCTCGCAGATCGTTTGCCAGCCGAGTCTGCGCCGTTTTCATATCGTTGATCTCCACTGACTGTCGGTCTAGCTGACGTCGAAGATCGGCGATCATCCGGTCGCGGTGGGCGATTTCGGCGCGCGCAACTTCGCGTTCGTGCCCGGCATCGCTCAGTTGCTCTTCAAGAGAAGCCTGGGCGGGAACTTGTGCGCTCGGCCGAGGAGGGGCAACCTTGGCGATATCGGTGCCGCGGCGCATGCCAACCCGGTAGGCGAAGAAACTCAGGGCAACGAACAGAAGAATGCCGACGGCGTACAGCATCCAGACATGACGCCACGTGGATTCAGTCGATACTGGAAGGATTCGATGGGGTAAATCGGGGGAGTCGTTTGGTTTCCCTACGCTGTGCGCCCGCTGCTTTTCTTCGCGGGCTATACGATGAAACAATACCTTCTCGGCCCGTGCCTGTGACCAAGAATGATCGTGCCCCACGTTCTCCGGTTCATCGGCCGCCGCGATGGCCGGCATTGCCCGGTCAACAACAGACTCGTACTGCCGAAGAGCTTCGCGACAGGAGGGGCAAACAGCAAGGTGCTCCTGGAGCCTCCTCTGTTCCTCTTCGGTCAGCTCACCGGAGGTCGAAACGGCGCAGAGCTCTAGGAACTCGTCATGGGGTCCAGTTTGAGACAACGCCCCTGCTCCTAGGGTAGACGAAATCTTTTATCATACTGCTCCCGGTCCCGCCATTTTGCCACTGAAAATGTGTTTTCGCAGTTTATCGAGTCCGCGGAAGTAATGGTTCTTGATATTGCCTCGTGATTGCCCAAGCTTTTCCGCAATCTCATCGAAAGTGTAGCCTTCTACGAAGAAGAGCTTCAGGGTTTGCTGCTGGTTCTCTGACAATTCCTCAAATACCCTCTGCAGGCTACCATTTCCTCTCGTTGCATCGATGAGTTCTTCGATTTCAGCGGCTGGATTTCGTGGATCGGCAACTTCGGTTTCCACGTCGTCCAGATCCACTCTGGTATAGAAGTGACGCGAAGTAAGATAACGACGCCGGGAGAGGGCACGGCGGTAGGTCATTTGGAGAATCCAGAAGCGTGCGGAAGCTTTGGAACCGTCGAAGGTGCGGCAGAGACGGTGAATCAGCAAGAAAACATCTTGCAGAAGATCGTCCGCCTCGCATCGATCGTGCAAAACTCGGTAGGCAATCCCACGGACGATGCGGGCATAACGGCGAAAAAGCTGGGCGAGCGCCTCTCCGCTCCCCAGGCAAATCTCCGCCATCAAGGCTTCGTCGGAAAAGTGGGGTGCCGCGGCCGGTGGTTTGACTGTAGTCGCTTGGTGCTCGGCAGTCCCCAATTCCGGCAGGCGAATTGTGATCGAACCGTTCATAACGAGGTCAAACCTCGGAGTCCCGCCAAACTAAACCCTTTTGCAATTGACTTCCCTGCCCCATCCGGCACCCTAGATTTGGCTCTTTTGACGCTTATTAATAAGGATCGACGTGGTCGGCTAGTTGGCACAGCAGAACACAGTGAAACTATTTAGTTTTCAACAACTTACAGACGAAATCGGCTGGCGGCGGACTCAGTCTTACCTGACGGCAGCTGACTACTGGCTCGATCGGGCCTAATTATTTGATGTCTATAGACGGTCATTCTATAGGCGGTGGACGCTTGCATGAGCTTGCTTTCAAATCTCGCACGTGACACAACTGCTCCTTAAGGTCGGGAAACGAGTACGAAACTTACGAACGGACCGTGGATGGTCGCAGGAAGAACTTGCCGATCGAAGCGGCGTAAACCGTTCTTATATGAGCCGAGTTGAACTTGGAAAATCTGACGTGTCATTGTCCGTCCTTCACAAAATTGCCCGGACCCTCGGACTTTCACTTGCGGAACTGCTAGCCGGAATCTAACGGCCAAATCAGCCAATCGGTGATCGAATGGATTAAACAGCGAGCGCTCGGTGTTTGTCAATGAGCTTTTATGCCGGTTTACTTGGACTTGGGAGGACGGCCACCTCGCCGGTTCTTTCGCTTCTTGGAAAGCTTGCGGTAGTGATCCGAACCGTACTTCTTATACGTCGCCCTCCCGCCTTTCCGCCCAAGATCCGTGGCGGCGGGATCTTTCTTCTTTGCCAACCGTATTCAGTTACGGGAACAACTGACTCAGTTTAGCAGCACGACCCTCTTCTGTTGAAAAACTCCGTGTTCCGAGGCGCTCTTCATCATCGTGAGAACGAGACTGCTAGCGCCATGGCACATAGTGTAATTTCCGCAATCTGGATACGAACGCCAAGATGCGCGGACGCGAGTCTAAGCCAATAACGCAGCTTCCACTTTTGCGGCAGCATCATCCTGCATGTGAGGCAGGACGTGTGAATATACATCTAGAGTGAACGCTGCACTGGTGTGTCGCAGTTGCTCTGATACGACCTTTGGCGAAACGCCTATCCATGTCAGAAGAAGAGTATTGGCGCATGTTTGAGCTGATCCGAGGAGACGTCGAGACCGCAACCAGGAGCTATTTTACCTACCTCACTGTCCATCGCCTTGCGGCGGAGAGCGCCACGATTTATCACAAGTACAATCGCTTTGCCGATTTCTGGATGTTGAACGCCTACAGTCTGCAGACCACCTTCTTCGTCACCTTTGGCCGTATTTTCGACACGCGCCATGATGTTTATTCGGTGCACAAGGTGATTGAGAACGCGATCGCAAATCCGTCATGGTTCTCGAAATCCGCGTTGCGTGATCGGAAAAGAAAAGTGTCGAGGATTGACGGCCACGACCCGCCGTGGCTCGTTGAGTGCATTGACGACGCATGGGAACCGAAGCGTGCCGATCTCGAAGGGTTGAGAGATGCTCTTGCCCCACATTACGCAAAGTTCAAAGTTATCTACCAACCCATTCGGCACAAGGTGTTCGCGCACAAGAGCATGCAAGATGACCGGGCAATCGCCGCACTGTTCGAAAAGACATTGATTGCTGATGTCCACGAGATCCTCCGTTTCCTGCACACGTTGTTCTGGGCCATTTGGGAGATGGCATGGAACGCAAAGCGACTCGATCTGAAGGACTTTCGCTTCTTCGTTGGCGAGATTAAGCGTGTGGTACACGAAACCGAGAAATTTGTTAGCGAACTGCGATGAATGCCGAACAACATCCACAGAAGAAGCTCCGTAATGCAGTAGCGTCCAGCAGGATCAGCCCTCCGTCTGGTACACAAGCGATAGTTGGCATTCCATGGCAAAGATAGGTCGCAACGATCCCTGTCCCTGCGGATCCGGCAAGAAATATAAGAAGTGTCATGGCGGGAGTATGACCACGTCGCCTTCGATCGAGACTGCCTTAGAGAAGATGTATCGCGAGTTGCACGAAATCGAAGGGCATAGTTTCGGACACATCAGTAACGGCTTCCCAGAACTGGTTCACGAACTGAGTTCCTACGATCGACTCTCGACCGTGACTGCCGTCGCCGGGCTATCGCTTGTTGCCGAGAATCGCACCTGCATCGTCCGCTTGGATTCCCTACTCCATTTTGCGGCAATCCATGCCAACGGCCAGCAGCCAGTGACGGTTCACGCTCTCGATCGTTGGCTGAACCAACTTCTTGCCCACTCTCCTCTATCTCGTCGAGAGGATCCTGCGGAAGACATCGCGGTGGGAAACATCATGACCTCGTCCGGCAACCGTCGTGTCTTCACCGGAGACTGGAGCAACCCAGACTATTACCTGCAAGACATCCTGGACGCAGTCGAGTCGGCTCCCGATTCCTTGAAGCCCCTCCGTGCAGAGTGCGATTCAGTGCTTAGGATTTCGGATCTACTCGCCACTCGAAAAGGATATCCCAGACTGACCGGGAAACCCGAAAGCGAATCTTCCACGGTATGGTTACCTGCCTCGGATGAGGAACTCTGGTCCCTCAGTCAGCAGGTTGTCATCGATTCTAACGATCTTGCGGCCTTACAGATTGGGGTCGACGGCATAAGGCCCTTCTTAATCACCTTTCAAGAGTTCTGCTCACGCGCGTCCGACACGACTCTGGGTGCGGTGCGGCGAACGCCATTGATCACCCTCGGTGACGTCCAAATTACCGCGCAGCCGACGGCGATACCCATGGCAGTCATCTCTCACGTTCTCTCTTCTGTTCGCAAGCTAGGATTACTCGCCGGTTTGCAAAAAAGCCTGTGTCGAATTCAAGGACGGCGAACATTAAATCAGGCCCTAGATGGCATACCTCGACCAGATGTATTAACAGCACTCCTGCCGCGAGATGAGGCCCCGCCGACCCATTATGTGAGTCAGACCGCTTTTCGTTTTGATGGAGACAAGTATCTCCACCTTCTCTTTCTACACGATGATGTTTACCACATCGACCGCGAGGGAATAACCTCGCCATGGCATCCGCCTTTCCGCGATTCTTTGGCTACCTTCATCCAATCCAGCGCGCAAAAGTTTCTCCAAGAAGGCGGTTGCACCAGCGGTCTAACCTTGATCGTCATGGGAGGGGTATGGAGGGGATGTGAGGTAGCCCTGCCGCGAAAGCCTCTGCCTGCTTGCGGTATCCAGGTCTGGTCGTCGGCCGATGTTGACCGACTCATGGCCAATGAACACAGATGGAAATTGCTTCTATGGAAGCTTTCCATGCAGCGCTCCGCTTTGGAAGAATTGGGACTTTCACTCGAGGCTCATAGCGATGCGAATCTGTTTTCCATGTGGACCCATCACGACTATCGACTAATTCCACGGGACGCCGGCTCTGATTCCCTCAATCACGTGACCTTTGGGGCAGAGTTTATTTTCGACATTCGACTCGAACATCGCTCGGGAATGGATGATCACTGTGTCTATCGTCCGGATCGCGCGAGCTGGGAAAGAGTCCGCAAGCTCGACACCAAATCTCACTTCCAGGAAGACTTGGCCAGAAAGCGATATGGGGCGTTGCGCTCCGTTGCCCGCGGCGCTTTGGAAGGTGCCGTAGAGACCGCGACTCGAGCCTGGTGGGTCGATTGTTCGACTACGCCGTCGAACCCAAGCCGCAGGCATCTCATCTACAACGTATGGGAAACAGCCGTGAACTGGATGGACAAGATTGCTCCCGTTCTCGGCCACTTGATCCCAGAGCTTGGGACCGACAATGTCATTTTTCGTTTGGATCTCTCAGAAATTGCAAATCACGAAGACTGGACGGCAGAGGGAATGAGGAGCGTCCCGGCTGTGACCTTCATCCCGAACGAAGTCTCCGACCGCGTTGTGTCCCTACGTCTCCCGATCGCTTTCGTGACCATGGGATATTCCCCGAAGAACGACGCCGAGCGTCTTTTGGTAAAGGCTTTCGCGCAGGGTGCGCTAGCCGTGGCTGGCCTTGCTGACGACGAAGATAGGGCTGCTCAAATCGACCGCTCCTTGGCTCTGTCTGACGACGATCGCTTTATGCATCTTTCTCTCACCAGAGATGCACGTCATTATCTGCAAGATTTTGATCACCGGACGCCGGAACTGCTCCATAACGACGATCTCGCATTTGGTGCCATCCAAATTGCTCATGAGGCGGGGCTACAAGCACCTTCCACCGCCGATACTGTCGAGGCTTCGAATCGGGTCTTGCATCAACTCGTGGATGCTTTTTGGAAACGGATCGAGGAACGACTCGGTCAGATCGATCGCGTCAGCCTCATCACTACCTGCATCACAAACCACGAACGCATGCTCTTTGACCTCGATCGATGGCAACTGACTAGTAGGGCTGTACTCTCTCTTCACAACGATCGAAGAGATGTGCTAAAGGCGACGCAGGCTCTTAAAGCCAAACGAGATCGTACCCAGATTACGCACCGCATCATGATTGAGATGGCTGTTTGCACCTGTCCCTTGCAGGGCGGGCGTTCCATAACCCAGTCCGACATCGATTATTTGGGAACTCAGATTCTTCTCCTCATCGCCACAGCGGCCCAATCTGACGCAGTCAGAGCCTGCTGTGCCGATCCTTCCATTCAGATCTCCGGTCGCGGTGACTTTACCTTTGGCGACAATTTCATGGATGTCATGCTTCCCTATGTGACCACCCATTTTGAAAAGAGTCATAGGGCTGAGATCGAACGATATGGAGATCTCTTCGTACCCCCACCGCAAGCATCGAAGACACAGGAGGAGGTGTTCGGAAATGACTTTGTGGAGAGCTTCCAGGAAGAATTTGGGATAAGCCCTGGCAGGCTGGCAGAATTGGGGATGGTTCTGTTGGAAGACGCGATCCAGCAAAGCGCCGTCGTGGTAGCACGCGAATCCGCTTCTCTACGGCAGACATTGGCCGCCGCCGGTTACTCCGAGAGCGAGGTGGAAGGAATCTGGCGAAGCTTCGTTCTCGGTCCGCGAGATCGCTGGAATGCGGCGCAAAAACCATTTCGAGACAAGGATTGGTACCCCTGGCGCTATCGCCGGCGGCTCTCGCTCATGGCGAGACCCTTCGTAGATCTTGGGCACGGGAGGGTCGTCTATGCTCCGGGGTTCTGTGAGGATAGTTTCCGACACGTCGTCATGGAGTGTTTTTCTGGAGCCTTTGAACCCGAATACTTCGATACCAAAAAGATGAAGAAATACGTCGGGGCGGTGAATGGGCGTAGAGGTTTGGAGTTCAATAAATCTGTGGGCGAACTCTTCCGTGCCGACGGCTGGAGCGTTCGGCTGGAGGTCGCGATGAGAGAGCTTGGAGCTCTCCCTAGCGAGGCGTCAGGCGACGTGGATGTCCTCGCCTGGAAAAACGATGTCGTTTGCGTTTGTGAATGTAAGGAGCTTCTGTTCGCGCGCAACATCAGTGAAGTCGCCGATCAACTCGTACGTTTCCGCGGCCAGAAGGGCGATGATCTCCATAAACATCTCCGAAGAGTGCGATTCATCCAATCCCACAACGAACAAGTCTTTCGGATTACGAGTGTCCGAGCGCCCAAGGTGGTTCCCCTTCTCGTCACCAGCAAAATCGTACCCATGCAATTCACTCAGACGATTGGGACCAGAGTGATTTCAGCCGACGAGATAACAGCCCCGTTTCTCGCGATCGTGGCTGACGACCCGTCGGTCCGGGACAACAAGTGACAGTTCGGCACTGACTTTTTGCACACGACTCCAAAACCGATCCTAGGGATGTTTCTTCCGGGTTCCCTTCCTCGGCGGAGGAAATTTGACCGGCCATCGGCTATCGACCGAGGCTTCGTTTCGGAACGAATCTCCGAACTTCGCATCCAGCAAACATTCCAGAAGCGTCGTGCGCAATAGCGTCTCCAGCCTTGCATAGAGCGGCACGTGCTCGTCTTTTGGCAATACCGTCTCCTGCTCAAACAGAAACTTCTGCGCATGCACCACCCCGGACCGCAGTTCGTAAGCCTTCTTCAGCTCGTCCACGTTCATGGGAATTCTAAAATGATCCGCCAGCTGCTTAACCCGCTCGCGAAACTGCAAGCTGACAAAGTCTTTTTGGGTGTTTATCAGTGCTTCGAACTCCGAGACCACGAAAGTCCATTTCACGTCCAGATAGTACGAGCGCAACGCGGCCTCATGATTCCAGTAAGCGTGATGAACGCGGTTGTGCATTTTCGCCGTCAGCCAGGGCACCAGTTTCTGTAATGTCTCCCCATCACCAGCCGAGAGCCAGTCCCTGCGACCATCGATCAACGAAACGTCAGGGCTCACGCCGAAGAAGCGCACAGCCTCGATGGGGGAGTTTGGATCTCCGTAACGAAACATCCGGGCACAGTACCGGTCGCCGGTGCTGGTGGGGTTCACCAGGCGCGAGAGTGTGATCAGCCCCGCAAGCTCAGACATGCCTTCATATTTGCTCTTTTCCCCGCTCGGCACCCTTCTGACGAACGCGTATAGGTGCCGGTCATAGCCAGCATCGGAGATGTTGTAGTGCGCCGGACTACACGCGACCTCAATCTTGTGGCCCAGCTCTTTGTCCAACCGTTCCATCCAAATGTCGTCTGTGATGCGAAATGGTGCCTGCCCCGCCTCCACGATCACACGAGCGCCAGCCTCGACCTCGGCCCTGCCAGGCCCGTTGGACATGTGCAGCGCAACGTAAACAGCTTCCAGTACCGGACAGCTCACCGAAACAGTCATAAAAATTACACCCTGAACCCCAAAAGGCCCTCACTCATGGACGCATCGCATCCACAAATGTGGGCCCTTTGGCGGAGAGGGAGGGATTCGAACCCCTGGCACCTTTGCAGGCGCGGCTGGGTATCAGCCAGCTGTCTTAAACCACTCGACCACCTCTGCTGAACTGCCGCGTGGCAGTTCAGCAGAACCGGCATCCTTATTTTACGCTGCTACCCAAGCCCGAAGAGGTGAAGATACCGGAGACTAATTTCGAGTCGGATTCCGCCTCCTATTGCCCTCCGCCAATGGCAGAGTCTCGGCCAGCTGAAAACTCCGATTCTGAATTCACGCTGCAGCAGATCATGCGGGACGGATTTTGGTTCCGTAGTGAGTATCAGTTGCCATCTGCGGAACTAGATCCATGAAGTGCCGGTGCTACAACACCGGAACCCTTCCATTGTTACGTCGATTGAAAACCATTAGAGCTGGCTGTGCTCGTCATTGAACGGGTTTGGAAGTGTCTTCAAATATTCGATGTTTTCAGGCTGGAGCTGCTTCCGGGTAATGATGAAGTCATAAGAGCGTCCGCTCACCCCGGCATCGGTGGCCACTCCAAAGGCTTGCTTGACCTCATATTTGAAGTGGGCGTAGGTGACAAGGAACTCTAGATGACTGAGACGGTCCTTTCGAGCTGCACCTGAGATGAGATACACCGCAACTGTGCCCCGTGATTTCTGGAAGTGTGTAAAGTACTTGGTCTCTCCCGTCGCTTCGCTCTTGATGCAGGCGTTCAGCACGCGTTGCCCAAGCTTGATGCGACGATCACGCGAGAGCCAGCCTAGAAACCGCGCCACATCCGCTGCGGTGGAGGCTGGGCCCGTATTCCACGGAAGATTAGGATCGACCTCGTGCGCGCGCGCAATCATGTCATCGACGGCTAATCCATAGCGCCATTCCTCTGATAGCACCAACTCGCCCGAAGCCTTTTGTCGGAATGCTTCGACAGTCCGGGCAAGAACCTCGGAGCTGATGGGCCGCATCCGAACTTTGTAAATCTCCGGCGCGAAGTCGATCATGTGCGCCAGGTTTTTCTCTTCGTCGTTCACGAGAAAATTTCCTTTTGAGTTGATATCCGTGCGCAACTCGATGAAGTGGACAAAGTCGGCCGCGGTATCAAAACGGTGGGTCAGCAGCTCTACGTCTGTAAGGGAGAAAACGAACACCGGCAAGCCCGATTCCTTGAGTTCAGGCACCAATTCATAGGGATCGAAGGGGGCAGACTCCTGGGCCAAAATAATGATCCCGTAGATGTTGGGATAATTCGCGGGATCGAAGTCGAGCTTACCGTAGACTTCGTTCGTCAGGGTCTTGACCGTACCAGACGTGAGACTGTTATGGGTGGCGCGCACCTGTTTCAGAGCTTTCAGGATGGCTTCCGTCGCCCACGCTTTCGCTTCGTGGCTTCCGCATTGCGCCTTCACTTGGACGAGAAGGGCAACATCATCAAAAAGAACAACCGCGTCCGCAAGCTCCTCCCCCTTTTTCTTTTGCGGATTACGGTAGGTAAAATCGCGAAAAAAGGAGCGCTCTAGGAACCATTGGCTGAGGCGCTCTTCGTAATCCCCGGGCTGCCCTCCGGGCTGGGGAACCTCCGTCATCCCGTAGCGTGAGTTCGCGAGTTCGTCTTGCGAGAACATCGTTTTGCCTCTGTCTGGCGAGCCGTTCAGCCGGAAAGGATTGATCCCGAGCCCTAGCTCTGTGTCACGGCTGAAGTTGTCGGTGGAAAGGCCATCGCCACTCGAATCGCGGGTAGCGATGTTGCCTCACCAGAAAATCTTCCCTGCTTCCCGCCTGAAAAATACTGGTAGAGATGGGCATGAGCACTCGGTTCGGGGATGCCGGGATCCTGTGCCAAATTCACCGTGTAGATGCGGCCAGGATTATGCTCCGTAAGGAACATTTGAATATGGGCCAGGCACGTACCGAGCCGGATCTCCGCCGCGAGGACGTGCGCCCGCCATCCCGCCCGCGGCCGCGCACCAGGATCCAGCATCGGCAGAAGCAACGGTTGATGCCGTACCTGGATAAACTCGTTCACGCGCCGAATCGGTTCCTTCGTTTCCTCGCGGATGAACGACCGAATCGCCGAAAACATCTGCTCATGGCCCGAATAAACCGGAAACTGCGTCAGAAAGTAGTGCAACCCGATCTTGGCGAGGCCTCGGAAATAACGCTCTCCCAATTGGAATTTTATTTCAGGTGTCTCAATGACATGGCTCATCAACTTCGGCTCAGAAAATCCCACCTCTGGGGAATGTTCTCGCAACAGCCTCTCCACCCACTCCCGCTCGTGTGGATAGCACGATAGTCTGGTCTCGAATGGTTTCGGAACGGCTTTCCGCGCGATTGCATTTCGGAGCTGATCTGCAGTCATCGCTTCCGTGAGCGGGAAAGTGATGCGCCAATCCGGTCTCCGTCTCGACCAGAATCAGTTCGCACATCTGTGTCACCACGCCTTCCCGAATCTCCAGGTTGACCTCGACTCCGACCTCTTGGTCGAATGTCGAGAACTCGAGCCTGCTCCCGCCGGCACTGCCTCGCGCAAAGGGATTCACCGGGGTGTGATGGTCCCGCCCCTTCACCCCATAAAACTCACGCATGAACCCTTCCGGGCCACATCGAGCCACTTGCTCGTCGAGCAAGCCAAGTCGCTGGTTATTGCAGGCCGAACAGACCGGAGCCTGCAGCTCGGGAGCGTCTCGGAACTCGCTAAACGCGGCCGGAATCACGTGTTCGCGCGTATTGCCGTCGGAGTCGCAGTAAAGGCACTTGGCCATCCATACATTATCCCGCGTGTCAGAGTCGCGAGCCAATCATCAATCCAGAACTCGATGCCAAGTCGGCGTGGCACCACCTTTCTGGCCTGCGTGCGCGTACGGCCGAATTCTGGTCTCATCCCGTTGATCAATACCGATTTGAACACCTTCGGTTTCGTTCGAGACCTTTGTGTCGGCCGCATGTTGGATAATTGGGAGTGGATCGCCCTCCGCTTCCTTAAACGGCATTTTGAGCGCGGACGTTGGACTCCGCTCCGGCATGAATAACAGAACTTACACGGCGCTCCTTGGTCTCGGATTCGATACGGATCTGATCGCAAGGATCGGAGCACATGGGCATACCGTCGGTGTGCTCCGCTCCCTGTCGAACAAGGCGCTCCAGTCAGATTACAGTCCATCCGACATAGCTCTCATCCAAGAAAGGATTCACAGGGCAGCGATCCCGGTTAAAGTCATAGACGCCGTTCTTGAGGCTTCCGATCGCGTCTGTTGCTTCCACCGGGATGGGAACAGCAGCCGCCCTTTCCAGATCCACCATGCAGTGGAGTATTCGAAAACGCAGGACAATTCTTTCGACAATCTGATCCTCATCTGCCCCAATCACCACCAAACGATTCCGAAAACTCAGACGCCTGAACAACAGAAACAGGCTCGTGCTGAGTGGTATGCGCTGGTGTCCGTGGTTCGCTCCTACAGGGAAAAGGGGATCGCGTTTCCCTTCGGGAGCTTCGTTGCGCTTGACTACGGAAGTGCACCAGATCCATTGGCCCTCATCGAGGGATACAAACTGTCGAACGCAACTGCTCTGGACCTTGCCCAAACCACATTCGCCCAAGACGCGGTCCAGCGTCTCGAGGGCTCCCCCTTCCTTGCGATCGCGGGCCAATCGGGCAGCGGGAAATCTACGTTTGCTAGGGGTGTCATCGGCCAATTCTGGAAGAGTGGGTTCGCGGCATTCCAATATCAACCCTTGTCACATGGACAGGCGCCCGCTGAGGTACTGACGTTCCTATCGCTCGCTGATCGTAATTCGATTCTGCTACTCGACGACGTCAACGTGTATCTCAAGGAAATCGATATCACAGCGATACAAACAGCTTCGCGTGTCGGTGCCAAAGTGGTCTGCACCTGGACGAGAGAAGGTGCCGGAGCTTCCACGTTGGAACGGCACCTTCCGGATTGGATGCTCATCGACTGGGACCAACTGCAGCCGAGCGTTCACCGCTATCTCCTACAGCATGAGACAACTTTGGCTCCAGCCATCGGTCGGCGTCAAGGTAACGTTGTCGGGCGCGTCGGGTTGGGCCACATGGACCAGCGGCTCGAACGATATCTCAACTATTTCGAGGCAAGTGCGAAGTCCGTAAGCGAGTTCGTATTCCTTCTCCGCGGCGGCGACGAAATCGTACAACGAGAACTTGATGTCTTGACATCCGCCGAACATAGTGAGATTCCCGTTCTCACCCTTGCGATCGAACAGATTGCCGGCTTCGAGAACATGCTCACCCCTGATCAAGTCGTCGAACAATGCGCTCGTGCTGGGGTCACTATGAAGCCGCCGATCTCTGCCGCATGGGTGAACAAGGTGCTTCGCAATCAAGTGGGACGCGGCAGGCTCCAGGAGTCGCGCGGCTACTTCACCACCATCCATCGAGACTGGGCCGCGCGCCTCATCGATAGAGCCTTAGCCAGCAATAGGACTTACGATGCAGTGAATCGACTGCTCCTGGCCGAATTTGATTTCGCATCGGTCGCTCCGGAGCGTTGCATGCGCCTCTGCAGCTGGCTCTGGCATCTGCCCACCGGGGGAAAGTGGACCAAGGAAAGGTTGGCTACGAAAACGGACGAAGACTGGTCCGTATTGGTGGGACGGGCGGCGGCGCGAGATTTAGGGGCGTTGGGTTTCGTAGCGGAGCGAATGCATCTCCTATTCCCGTCGCCGGACTGGGGACGTACCGTCGCCGCCGCATTCGAGCGACATGAATCCACTCTGCGCGCGTTATTGCGAACAGGCACTCCAAAGACCTGGCCAGCATTGAAGTCCTTGTCCTGGACTATCGAGACAGCCAACCCCTCACTCGCGTCGCGGTTGTGGTCCTCACCAGAAAACGATCCGAAAGCAGTCGCTGAACTCCTCGAAGCGACTCACCCGGATTATTACGAGACGGTTTCCTGGTACTTCGGCTCAGTCCGAAAGCAGAGCCCGGAATGGGTGGCGGAAGTCGGTAGAGTCTTGAACGTTGATCGGATGCTCCAGCAGCTGGGAAGCGTGTCCCTTGGCGACGTCTCAAGCGTCTTCACAGCGTGGGAAATCCTTGGGGACCTCCGCGTTCCTCGTCGGCGTTCCATGGTCCGCAAAATCGCGAATGCGTTTGGTAAGGCCCTCAAAGACTGTCCACTCAGATCGTTGTATATCGGATTTCCTCCATTGATGGATCCGACTTGGCTCGTCTTCAACGACGACATCGAGAGGGCACTCTCTTCCGTTGACCCGACAGCGTTGGCTCAACAGCTCGTGGCGTCGACTCCTCGTGAATGGAGACAATACTGCAACCTCACCGGCTTCGCCACACCGGCCGTTGCGAGTTTTGAGAAGAAGGTTATCGATGCGATTGATGTTCCCGCATTGGCGACGTGTGTTGCAGTTAGCGTCGCCGGGCACGAATATGAACTCCGCTGTCTTCTATGGTCGCTCGGCCGTGGTTCGCTGCCCGTCAGAAAGAAGATCGCTCACGCCCTCTACGAGGCAGTTGTGGCTGCATGTCAACGCTCTTCCTCGGAGCGTCCTCGATTGCTCGACGCTTTTTCTCCACTCGATCCGCAATTAGCCAAGCAGCTGGCTGCGCAAGTTTTTCCCGGATGTACTCCAGAATCGGAAGATGGTTGGCGAGATGAACTGCGGCGCACCAAGCGAGATGCGAAGTCACTTTGGGAAGATGCCATACGTCTTGAAAAGAAAGTCGCAGAACTCGAGAAGTCTGGGGAGGATTACATCTTTGATCCTTGGAACATCGACGACTCTCCGGATCGGAAGGGAAATGTCTCGCTAGGTACCAGCAATTAAGCCGGAGATAGCCTGAGTACCGCCCTCCGAATGTCTGAAAATGAAATTCGGCACACAACTAGCACGCAGCTAATTCAAATTATCACTTTCACGTGGGGACGAGAAAACGGCCGACTGATGGGCCGCAAGTCAGAAAATCGCACTTTCCGAGCTGAGCATTATCGCCGATGTGGCACACAGCTCGCACACAGCGACGTCCGCACCCAGCTTTCAGAGTCGAAGTGAAGGCGTCTCAACTTCCGGCTTGCCGACGACTCGCTCACAAAACCTGTTCTTCAATCGTAATCGATCGAATTGTTGTGTTAGATACCTTCCCAATCACGTTGCGGGCTGGATTAGCTCAGGGGTAATCTTCAGCTTGTCCGAATTTTGTAGGGCAGCCTGGTCTTTGCTGTGCGTCGCGGCCCGGCTGCCCTATTTGTGACTCGGGATGCTTTATCGAACTCGCCCGAAATATTGTTGCATTATTTGGTGACCTACTTTCAAGCCCAAGACCCTGCCCTGTATCACAGAATGGTGATAATGAAACCCGGCATAGATTCTGGCAGCCTCAACTTCTTGCATCAGGTCGTTGGTGCTGGTGAACGTATGCGTAGTACCAGTCACTTTGCTGTCCACGGAAAATGTGACGTTCGGAGTTCCGAAATATCCGGCGAGAATGGTCGAGACCGCGCCGGTCACGCAACCGTGCGCGGCGGGATACTCCGGGTGGCTGGGCGTACTCGCCAGCGGCAACCAATTTGGATCTCCCGTGAGGGCGGCATTGCCTCCCCCGGCTTGGATTGCAGTTACAGGCCTCCAGAAACTGAATGTGAACTTCGCATTCCAGCAGCCGATTCCCGCGTCGGCAAATCCCGCCCAGAGCATGGCCATGAGTCGCGCGGTATCTGAGGTTCCAAGCCCTTTCTGGGTAGCTAAATTCCGAAAAGCACGTGCATATTGTTGCCCCGTATGTTCCGTCCAGAAGAGACCGATCTCGGTTTGCTGTGGCGTTCGGACCGTACTGTTGAGAGCACCCAGAGTCATCACCTGGTTGTAGTCATCGATCCACTGCTGGCTGTCGAGTGCGTCTGGACCCTCGTCCGGGAAGAATTGCGCAGCACCGGACATGGTGAAGGGCATCATTTGACCGAGCCAGGGGGTGATGGGGGCCGCGAACGCGGGCGGAGTTGGCAGCCAGAAACCGGGCCCTACCGGTGGGGTGTAGGAAACATTGGCTAGCAAGCCGTCGTTGGCCCGAACGGTGATCAGGGCTTGTGCCGCATTCTCCCCGACGGTAATACCCGCCGAGATGTTGGCTGCAGTGTCGGAGATGGCGGCTATCGAAGCCGCGAACTGTGCATCCAAAGTCGGCTGCTGCGACGGGAAGTAGGTAACCAAAACCCGATGGGCGGCCGTGATGGCAGCAGCATCCTCATTCGCTCCTGCTGGAGGATTGGCGGTAAACAGGTAGGGCTGGAAGCGGTGGTCGATAGCATTCACGGCATCGAAAACAGCAAGATGCACATAGGCAAGCCATACTCCTGAAGTGGCAGATGCTTCTTTGCCATTCGTAATAATGGTTGTGGAAGCAATCGCGTTCCATTGCACCACGACATTCTGCGCGCTTAGGGAAGCGGCCACTAGAAGCGCGAATACAAACGACAGGGTAAGACGGCGTATTCTCATTTTTGGATTCTCCTCACGGAATCTGGGTTCCGCCGGGCGGGCGGCTTGGCGACAGCCCGAGCGGCACCGGGCTGACAGCGACCGTAAGGCGGCAAACTCCGGCCTGCAAGAGACAAAGCCGGACGGGCGACAGATGCCCGTGTTTGTCCGCCACTGGTAAACAAAGATTGCAGCCGTTTGCGTCTGACACTACAATCGGCACCACATCGTCGCCCCCGGACCCTCCCATGGGAACGAGCAAACCGCAGCCGCCGACCAGTTTTCCCGACACTTCGATCGGGCGTCTGGACTCGTGGAAAGAGATCGCCGCCTATCTGAAGCGTGACGAACGCACTGTCCGTCGCTGGGAGCGGGAGGGTTTGCCCGTTCGCCGCCACATGCACAAGAAACAAGCTTCCATCTATGCCTACAAAGCCGAGATTGATGCCTGGTGGGGCCATGGCCGTCAGCATTTCGAACCGGCCGGAGCATCCCGTCCTGGCAGGCCCGTAATACTTTGGTTCCTGGCCGGCCTGGTGGCGGCCGGACTTCTCGCATTCTTGGTTGTAGAAGTGAGCGCTCTGCGCAGAGCGCGTTGGGCCCGGAATCAGGCACTTCCTGAAATTGCACGCCTGGTTGATCAGGATAAGTCCGATGAAGCCTTCCGACTGGCCCTGCAGGCGCAGCGCTACAT
>Ga0307478_10000264_pt1 | contig 58371 bp, 41 predicted proteins | sample atmos_gasesECM4C_2_FD_203713 | JGI IMG/M metagenome (GOLD analysis project Ga0307478, IMG submission 203713) | Hardwood forest soil microbial communities from Morgan-Monroe State Forest, Indiana, United States - atmos_gasesECM4C_05 | ecosystem: Environmental > Terrestrial > Soil > Temperate...
AACTCCCAGCGTCACTTCAATGGCGTCGAGAAATGGCCGCCCCGACCAGGTCTCCTCGTCGGCACAAAATCGAAGGTGCGTGGTCTTGTTCATCGCTGGCAAGGAATCCGCCACGTTCGAATCAGATGCCACTGCGGTTGAGAGCGTTGTTGCATAGGACTGGCAGCGTCGGCTGGGGGCCATCTCGGCCACAAAAAATGGTCCCGTGCCCATCAACGTTCCATCCGGCTGCAGGCGATAGACAAAGAAGCGGCCGGAAGCCAGTTCTTCGAGCAGATCGGGCATAGCCACTGCCGATTGAATCACCACGTTGTTCCCTGCCGCGCTAATTTGCTGCCCATCGGGAAGAAAAGGTTGGAGCGCCGCCACCACATGCGCGCCGCTCAACGGCGTTCCGTCCGAATATTTGACGTTCGCGCGCAAAGTAAACTGCCACTTCTTAAAAGCCGCGTCGTGCGACCACTCTGTCGCCAATTGGGGCTGGAATCTTCCATAATTGTCCAGCATCACCAGCCGGTCATACACCAGCGCCCGCAACTTTTCATTAGTGGCAGACTCCAACGTTCCCACCCTCCATTCCCGCGGATCCAGCGACACCGCTGCCGCGCGCAGTTCCACGCGCAGCATCCCCCCATGTCGTGGGCTGGTCGCCGAGTGTGCTCCGCCGGCGGCCAAAAGTGCTCCGCTAATTAGAGCAAGTAATCGAGAGCCGATAAGCCTCATAGCGACCTGTCTGCAGATTTCGTACAACGGCTAAGGCACTCGCTCCGGTCGCGCCGTCACCCGCGAATTGCGGCGCCAGGGCGTGCAGCGCAGTAACTGCGCCGGCAACTTCGAGCGGGGATGAAACCGGCTGGGCTTGGCGCTCTTGAATTTCCATGGCCTGAATCGTGTCCGTGCGCGTCCAGTCCCCCTGGCCCGTGACGAGCAACTGCCAGCCACTTCCGCACCTGCTATGAACGCTGGCAATCTCGCTTCCCCATCCCGAAAAAACGGCAACAGGATCGGGGCCGTCTTCGTACAAGCGAGCTAAACCGTCCAGTCCGGTGGCGACAATTCTTGTTGCTTGCGCCGGACCCAACTGCGCTGCGGAGATCCACAATCCCATCTTTTTTTCCGCGACGGTGTCCGGAGAAACGGAACGAATTGGGATTGCGCCGCTATACTTTTCACACTTCCAACCTTGCGCATCCGGCATCGAGACCGTGCACACCTCTCCGGGGAGATAGGCCGCCTGCGAGTTAATTCCGAAATAGAGGAAACCTCTTGGTTCGCGATGTGAAGAACGGTGAACCGGAAGTTGGCCGGCTCCGGTTAAGGTCCAACGGTCGCCCTGCAGCTCATAGGAGGCCATCGCTTGAGTTCCGAGAACCGATGCATGCCTGGCATCTTCCTCAAAGACCAGGTCCAGAATCGGAGCATCCTGCGCGAAAAGAAATTCCTTGTGCACCATCAGGCCATAGGTGAGCTCTGCCGCCGGAGCGCCCTCGATCGGCCCAAGAACCTCCATCACGTTTTCAGAACTTTCCTTCCGTCGAATCTGGACGATGCCGATATACGCGTTGGGATTCTCCGTTACCGTCAGCACAATAGCCGCGGCAGCGTCCACCGGCAGAATTTTAGCGCCCAGCCGCAATAATTCTTCCTGGAATACGGCCGAAAGATTTGAAAACTCCTTTCCGGATAGCGAGGAAAGATTTTGCCCTTCGTAGCTGATGGAAACTGCATGCAGCGAAGACCCGGCTTTGCGGGCGAGTGCCCGGGCGCCTTCTTCGAGGGAATCGGCTCGGGAGAAGCCCGGGCAGGCAACGAGAAAAGCCAGCAGCACCAAACGGAGGGAAAACCTGCCGCGCGAGCGCAGCTGGGACAGTTTTTGCTTGGCGTACACTGGGTTATAGCCTGATGATATCACGGCTGCGCGAAAGCGACCGTGGACGGAACAGGAGCGAGTGAAAAAACTGCACGACCGTTGCAGCGAATAGGAATCAGGAGAGAAACGTTTTGCCCTGGCCAGCCGTCCATACAAGAGGTCCGTTGTTCCAGGCAAAATCCATCTTCAGGAGCGAGTGATGAAGTTCAAGTCTTTTCGTCGTCTGCTGTTGTGCCTGAGCGTATTGCTGTTCGCCGTCTTGGCGGCAGTTTCCGCGAAGTCGCCCGTTCAAGCCGCCGCGGACCAGGTTCCGGACGGGCCGACCAAGCTCCTCCGCTTCGCCGACATCTCCAGGGACAAGGTGGTTTTTGCTTACGCTGGCGATCTTTGGATCTCCTCGCGCGAAGGCGGCGCTGCCAAGCGGCTGACTTCCCACGTGGGCGACGAACTCTATCCGAAATTCTCGCCCGACGGCAAATGGATCGCCTTTACGGGCGAGTATGACGGCAATCCGGACGTCTACGTCATCTCCGCCGAAGGCGGCGAGCCCAAGCGCCTCACCTTTCATCCCTCGAATGACATGGTGCTCGGCTGGACTCCCGACGGCAAAGATATTCTCTTCCGCTCCGACCGCTTCAGCGCGCCTCCCGGCCGCTACACCAAGCTCTTTCTCGTTTCACCGCAAGGCGGCCCCGCCAGACCGCTCGAGGTTCCTCGCGCCAGCTTGACTAGCTTTTCGCCTGACGGCGCCAAGATCGCTTACCTCGAAACTTCCCAGGAATTCCGCACTTGGAAGCGCTACCGCGGCGGCTGGAGCCTCCCCATCGCCATCTTCGACCTCAAAAGGAAATCCTACGAAGAACTGCCGAAAACCACCGGCATGGACCTCTTCCCCATGTGGCATGGGAACACCATCTACTTCATCAGTGACCGCGACGGCGTGATGAACCTTTTCAGCTACGACCTCGGCTCGAAGCAAACCAAGAAACTTACCGACTACCAGGAATACGACATTAAGTGGCCGAGCCTCGGGCCCGACGCCATCGTCTACGAAAACGGCGGCCTGCTTTATGAATTCAATCTCGCCAGCGGCAAACCGCGCAATCTGCCGATCGTGGTGCGCGCCGAAGATATCGAAGCGCGGCCGGAATTCAAAAGCGTTGCGCAATCCATCGGCAGCTACTCGTCTTCCCCTTCAGCGGCTCGCGTCCTGATGGAAGCGAGAGGCAACATCTTCACCGTTCCTGCCGAGCACGGCAGTGTTCGCACCTTGACTTCGGATCATTCCCGAGTTCACGAGCTGAATCCCGCGTGGTCGCCGGATGGAAAGTGGATTGCGTATCTCTCCGACCAAACCGGCGAGTTCGAGATTTACACGCGGCCGCAAATGGGCGGCGCGGAAACGCGCATTACCACGGATGGCGGCGTCTATCGCTACGGCCCGGGGTGGTCGCCGGACAGCAAGAAACTTGTCTACTGGGACAAGCTGCATCAGCTCTGGTTCATCAGCCTCGATGACAAGAAACCTGTGCTGGTCGACAAGTCCGACTACGGCGACATCAACGACGCCAGCTGGTCTCCCGACGGCCTCTGGCTTACTTATTCCAAACCGCACCGCCGCGGCTCCAGCGACGTTTTCCTCTATTCCCTGGGCAGCAAGAAAATCACCATGGTTTCCAGCGGCTTTTATAGCGACAACAATCCGGTCTTCGACGGCAACGGGAAGTACCTCTATTTCATTTCCACGCGCTACTTCTATCCCAGCGTCGGCCAGCTCGATCAGCGCTTCAATTACTATTCCACCGATGGCGTTTTCGCCGTCACTCTGAAGGCCGATGAAGCTTCTCCATTCAAACCCCAAAGCGACGAAGAAAAAACCTCCGACGAAAAAAAAGATGAAAAGAAGGACGATAAAAAGACTGCCGACGCAAAATCCGCCGACAAGAAGCCTGACGAACAGAAAGAAGAGAAAAAGGACGAAAAAAAACCAGAAGTCGTCAAGCCCATCCAAATCGACCTGGAGGGCATCAGCTCGCGCGTCGCGCCTGTGCCTATCAGCGCCGGCATCTTAAGTGGACTCTCCGCCCGCAAGGACAAATTCTTCTATATTTCGACGCCCCAGGAAGCACGGCAATTTGGCGCTGGTGATCGCGGCTCCAAAAATGTCCTCCACATCTACGACGTCACCAAGCGCGAAGACAAAGTGCTGCTCGAAGGCATCGATGGCTACGACCTCGATAAGGAAGGCAAGAAAGTCATCTACAAAGCCGGGTCCGTTTACGGCATTGCCGAAGCCACTCCTGGCAAAGCCAAAGTCGGCGACGGCAAGCTCAATCTCAGCGAGCTGCAAGTGAAAATCGACCCGCGCGAAGAGTGGCGCGAAGTGTTCCACGAAGCCTGGCGCGTCGAGCGCGATTTTTACTGGGATCCCAATATGACCGGCCACAATTGGAAGAAAATTGGCGAGCGGTATGAAGCTCTTCTTCCCTGGGTGGCGCACCGCAGCGATCTGAATTATATCATCGGCGAAATGATCGCGGAGTTGAGCACTTCGCACACCTATGTCGGTGGCGGCGACCAGCCGTCCAAGCCGCACGTCAGCGTTGGCATGCTTGCCGCCGATTTCGAGCCGGACGGTGGCTACTTCCGTATCTCGAAAATCTATCCCGGCGAAAACTGGAACGATTCCTCGCGCTCGCCCCTTACCGAACCGGGACTAAAGGTGAAAGCCGGGGACTACCTGATCGCCGTTGACGGCCAGGAAGCGCGCTCCAATCAGGATGTCTATTCTTATTTCCAGGATCTCGCCGGCAAGCTCGCCACTCTGAAGATTAATTCCAAGCCCACTCCGGAAGGCGCTTGGGAAATCACTGTGAAGCCCGCCAACAGCGAAAGCGGTCCGCGCTATCTCGATTGGATGGACGAAAACCGCCGCAAAGTTTCCGACGCCACCGGCGGGCGGATCGGTTACATGCACGTGCCGGACACTTCCTTCCCTGGCATCATCGCGTTCGACAAGCAATTCACCGCGCAACTCGACAAGGACGGCATCATCGTCGATGAACGCTACAACTCCGGCGGCCAGATTCCTGATTTCTACACTGAAAAGCTTCGTCGTGAACTCCTCGCCGCGCTCGCCCCGCGCGAAGGCAAAGACATTCCGTGGCCGCCCGTCGCGATTTACGGGCCGAAGGTGATGATCGTCAACGAACTGGCCGGTTCCGGCGGCGACGCTTTCCCCTGGTTCTTCCATCGCCAAAAAATCGGCCCCATCGTCGGCATGCGCACTTGGGGCGGACTTGTGGGCATCTCTCGCGGAATTCCTTTGCACGATGGCGGCAACGTCACCGCGCCGGAGTTTGCCTTCTGGTCGACGGACAACGGCGGCGAATGGATCGTCGAAAATCACGGTGTCGATCCCGACTATGTCGTACCGCAGCGGCCCGATCTCGTTGTCGCCGGCCACGACCCGCAACTCGAAAAAGCCATTGAACTCGCCAAGGAAGCCCTAAAAAACTACCAGGGTCTTCCTCCCAGACCGCAATATCCCTCGGTCAAGGAATAGCATCGGCCTCGAGAAATCCAAATTCTCGCCGAAAACAAGAAGAAGCCCCGCGTGTGTGTCGGGGCCTCTTCGATTTGCAGCGTATTTCTAACCGCTAGCCGGGTGGCTCGAAACGCGACGCCGGGGGAGAAGCAATCTCTGGCCGAATCGGTCAAGCGCGGCGGTGCTTGGCATTCTGCTCGTGATCATCCCTTCCTGCAACCTCGCGTCCCGGGCCACTCGCAGGGGTTTTGGCTAGCGGAACCGGTCAGCACAGTTTCTACACCGTGCAAATCTTCGCCCCTGTCTTAGGGCCTCTTCGACGCCTTACGCTGCGCCCTCGCCGTAGCTGTTGGCTCCGGATCGTCGCCATCATCAGAAGAGCCGTTGTTGCTGCCGGCCACTCCCGAGAACGCCGACCGCATCACGTCATTCGCAAAAAAATTCTTCCCGTCGATCGGCACCATCATGATTTGCAGCTTGTCCGACAGCCGCTCGGCGATAATTTTCTGAATCAGCATGGGATTCGACTTCAGCACCGAGGCCTCGAACTTCATGCGCTCAGCATCGGCCGCAGCCGTCACGCGAATCCGGTTGGCCTCCGCATCGGAAAGATTCTTTTGCCGCTCCACTTCCGCTTTGCTGTCGATAATTTTCGCTTGTGCAGCGGCTTCCGCGTTTTGCAGCGTGGACTCCTTGCGCGCTTGCGCCTCCAGCTTGCTCTGCTCGATCTGCTTCTGCTTCAGAGGCAGCGTGTATTGCATCGCGTCCGCCTCCGACTTCGCCTGCAGCACGCGCACTTGCGCCTGCGCTTCGGCTTGCTTCACGTCGCGCGCCTTTTGCGCTTCCGCTTCCAACTCTGCAATCTTCACCTGCTTGCCTTTGATTTCCGTTTCCGTGCCAAGCCGCTCGTTCTCCTGCTCCTTCAGCAGCAACCCTTCCAGCCCCTTGGCATATTCCTCGGGCAGCAGCAAATCTCGCAGCAGCACTTCGCGCACGATGATCCCGTCGCTCGCCAGCCGCGCCGTGATGGCCTCCGCAGCTTTCGTCCGCAATTCTTCTCGCTTCGTCGCAAATATTTCCCGCGTTATATAATTCGGCGCTAGTTGCCGGTAAATCGTCGAGACCACCGGAGCCACCACTTGTTCTCCCACCGGTTGCGGCAGATTCGTGTGAATCGCGTCCAGCCGCCGAGAGTCCAGCCGGTACCTCACGGAAACCGCTAGCCCGATGTTCAACCCTTCCCGCGCCTGCACCGTCAGTACATCACCCTTTTGCTTGGCGTTTTCCGCCGCCAACGTCGAATACACCTGCTCGCGCGTATCGTAGATCGCTACGGAATCCACCAGCGGCGTCACCAAATGCACTCCGGGATACAACGTACCTGGGCGCGCGCCCCAAATTTCGCTCACACGAACTCCGGCTGCTCCGTCCGGCACCACCACAAAACTCTCCGTGAGCAGCAGCACCAGCCCTCCCGCTATCGTCAGTTGCAGCGCCAGCCTCCACCTCACTGGCCGTAAAGGGCGGCGAGCCAGCGCACCCACCTCCGCACCGGTTTCATCCGTTTTGTTCCGCGACAAGAGCCGCCGCAGTTGCACCGACAGAAAAATATCGTACGCCACCAGAGCCCCCGCGCTTCCAAAGAGTCCGGCGCCCACCAGCATCAGCAAATATCTCAAAGCCAACATCGAAGTACCCCTTTCTTCCATTTCCCGAAGCCGTAGCGCCGACATGTTGCCGGTTCTTCCGCCCCGCCAAACTCGTTGCTGCGAGGGAGCGGTCACCGCCATCTTCGCCGCTAGCATTGGGCCGAGTGATCCCGGTTGCACTCTTGGCAACCTGTAGGGCCGGCCTTCAGCCGGGCCGCCGTGTCCTCGAAGGCCCGGCTTGCCCTGAGACTCCCTCGATGGGCATTTTTCCGGCTCTTCCGACTTCGGGAGGGGCGGGGCTTGTTTACCCTGAGGAAGCCAAAGGGCCCCGCCCGTTCTTCGCTGCGGCTCGCCAAACCGCCCCCGTCACCGCGAACCTGAATAAACCCGCGCCAACTGCGCCGTCCCTCGCACCAATTCCGTCCGCCCAGGAATCCTCCGGGCTGTAGCCGGGCGCATCATTAAGAAAGCCGCTTGCAAACACACCCAAAGCAGCCCAGCGGCAGCAGCCACCGCAAACATCGTGGCCATGGCAAGCGTTGTAAATTCCAGCGTGGCGATCATGACGTGCCTCCCTTAGAACGATTTGAGGAATCGCACGGCCATGACCAATCTCAAAGTATTGATAGAAAAGGACTTACACGAGGGATCTTTAACAATGCTGTGTGGCACATCACACACCGTGTCGCTCTGCACGCGCTCATGCCTTGTAGGGGTGAGCGCCCCTGGTGAGAACCGTCAAACAATTCTTCTCCTGCTCTTAGGATGACAGTTCTTTCGCTTTCGCCACGTTGCTAATTTGGCAATCCCTTCCACAGATTTTCACAGGGATACGGTAAAGACCCTATCCAACGATACAGCGTTTGCTAGATTTACCTTCTTTCGCTGGTGACCGAGCCTTTGCTGGAGAAAACGCACCGATATCCAACAGGCGTTGGAGTCGTCAGGAGGCGCAAATGGCTCGATACCACCGTATACGGCGCATCGTGAAGACCGAGCGAGCGGGCGCACATCAGCGCATCAGCGCAATTTGTGGGCTCAATTCAGATGGAAGTCATTGGACACTGACACTTGAGGACGCTGTTTCACAGGTCGAGAATAGAATAAGCGCGTTTTACGTAGAGGGACCTAGAGGTCAGCGATATGATGTAATCGTCGCAATGGATATTCACGCGCACAGGTACCTCAAAACGGTGGACCGAGACCAACCTGACCAGCTTACGTTTCTTCCGGCTTGTCCTCACGTCGTGCACACACCTTACTGCGAACCGAACCAGCGCGTTGTGGGTGGTAAGCCGCACCTAACATCGGGAACGTCAAGTGGAGCGGGCTTTGCCTTTCGCATCGAACCTCCGTCGCTAGCGACGTTACGTTCGCGCCCATCGGTTCGCTACTTCGTTACCTCTTTGCTTCCTTACTTCCCGCGCCGCGACCGGATCTCCGGCCAGCGCGCGAACACAGAGGTGGTCAAGCCGCCGCGCGGCGTGAATTCGCCGCGGACAACGCACCATTCGGGCTTCACGGCGGCGACAATGTCGCCGAGCATCCTGTTGACGGCGTTTTCGTAGAAGATGCCCAGGCTGCGGTACGCCAGGAGATACATCTTCAGGGCTTTCAACTCGATGCAGTCTTTCTTCGGCATGTATTGGATGGTGATGGTGCCAAAATCCGGGAGGCCGGTCTTGGGGCAGACGGAGGAATACTCTGGGAAGCGCGTAGTAATAATGTAGCCGGGAAATTGATTCGGCCAAGTTTCGAGCGCGGGCAATTTGGTGCTGATTCCGGCGCGGGCGTGTTCTTCGGTATAGTCAGGCATGTGGGCTCCTGAAGATATTGTATCGTGGTGAGCCTCGTCGCCGAAGGCGCGAACCGGAACTTGACGTGGCAGGTCTTTAGACCCGCGATTTTTCGTTGGGGCAACGTGAGAGAATTGCAGCGCCATCGTCAAATGAACTACAAACTCTTGCCGAAGGCTACTACTTCGCCTATGCTTTGCTGGGAGAGGAGTGATCGACGCCAGTACCATAAGCTGCCCGGTATGCCACAGCGGGAATAGCCGGCGTTCCAAGCGCAGGTCGGTGCTGGATCATCTCTTCAGCATCGTGGGAATCCTGCCGTGGCGCTGCGAAGACTGCGCCGCGCGGTTCTACGCGCGCCCGTTGCCGCTTAGCACGTTTCTTTACGCGCATTGCGGAATTTGCGGCAACTCGAGTCTGCAGCGCATCTCCGGCGAGCACGTCCCGGGCGTGACCGCTGTTCTCGGACGCTTCTTCGGCCTCCCGGCGCTGCGCTGCGCACCGTGCCGCCATAAGTTTTTTTCGATAAGGCCGCTCCGCCGCGAACAACGCCCGGTAGCGCCCGCGCCAACCAAATAGCGGCGATCCACGCCAGCAGGACCAAACGCGCAAACGAATCGCGCGGCGCGAATATATCCCTTCGCGGTTGCGTAGTGCGGCGAGAATGCGGTACTAAATCCGTACTTCGCCGGGTCCCAGTGTTCCCGGTGCGTTTCGCGCGTTTCACGTTTGCTTGCGCGCGGTTTCCAAGCATGCGAAAATTGCTAACACCTTTTTTGGCCCTGGCGATATCGTCTAAAGGTTAGGACGTAGCCCTCTCAAGGCTAAAATCCGGGTTCGACTCCCGGTATCGCTACCAAAATTTTGCGCTCCACCGCCTCCCGCATCCGAAAATCTGCCAAAATAGAAAACTACGTGTTCAATTTTTTGAATCTGTCGCATCAGGTCTTTTGATTGACGGTCGGAATAGCCGCGCGATACCCTATTGCCGGGCTGGCGGGTTCTTTGCCGGCCAAGAATTTGCCCCTAAGCTTGCTTCTTATCCCAACTTGAGGAGATTCATGTCGAACGAACTGCGAAATTTTCTTGCCCTTTCCTATGACGAACTGGAGCAGTTGAATCTGAAGGCCAAGGAACAGCGTCAGAAACGAGTTGCCGAGAATAAAATCCAGGAAGAACGCATCAAGTATTTGACGGACGAAAAGCGCATCAAGGCCGTTACCGTGCTCTTCAGCGATCTTGAAGGCCGCTTGCACATGCTTGATTACGACAAGAAATTTCTAATCAAGAGCTGGGACAACCTGACGTTTGACGGCTCCTCGATCCGCGGCTTCACCGCGCAGCGCGAAAGCGACTTGCGGCTGGCGATGGATTGGGGCGCGTTTTACTGGGCGCCTTCGGACGTTTTCGGGTCCGGCAAGGTTCTCGTCTTCGGGCACGTGATTGACAAGGACGGTTCGCCCTACGCCGCCGACATTCGCGGGGTGCTGAAAGGCTACGCCGACAATCTCTACGAGAAGAAGGGCTACACCCTCAACGCCGCCAACGAAATCGAAGGTTTTCTCTTCGCTGGGCCCGACGCCGAGCGCCGTTACCACGAAACCGGCAAATTCGATTACGTCAATACCGGCGGCTACTACCACTCGCTCCCTGGCGATCCGCTCCGCACTTTCATTGATACCACCGCCGAAGTACAGCGCGCCATGGGCTTCCAGAACGAAAAAGATCATCCGGAAGTGGCGCCATCGCAATTTGAAATCAACTATGGCTACGGCGAAGTCGTCGCCGCCGCCGACCAGATTCAGCTTTACAAACTGATTTGCCGCCAGGTTGCCACCAACATGGGCTTTACCGCCAGCTTCCTGCCGAAGCCCGTGGTTGGCGTCAATGGCAGCGGCATGCACACCAACGTTTCCATAAGCAAGGACGGCAAAAATATCTTCTGGGATCCCAAGGGCGAGGAAAAGCTCAGCAAGTTCGGCTGGGAATTTGTTGACCGCATTCTTACCCACGGCAACGACATTTGCTTGCTGATTAATTCCAGTGTCAACGCCTATCGGCGCCTTGACCCGCACTTCGAAGCGCCGAACCAGCTCAATGCCTCGCCCACCAACCGCGGCGCCATGGTGCGCATTCCCATCGGCAACGAGCGCAGCATGCGCACCGAAGTCCGGGCCGTGGCGCCGGACTCCAACCCGTACATGGTGATGTACTCGATTTTCAAAACCGGCCTCGATGGCGAAATGGCCAAGATCAAGGATCTGCGCTCCGCCAAGCGTTTTCTGCCGGACAACATCTACACGGCCATTGAAAACTTCGAAAAAGCCGACTGGACCACCAAGCTTTTCGGCGCCGACGTCAAGGCCCGCTACGCGGACTTGAAGCGCGCCGCCGCAGACCGCTGCCCGCGCTCCCTCGGCACCATCGTCAAAGCTCAGGAAGTCCAGTTCCACCACGAGGTCTACAACCAGTTCCTCTGGAACCAGTTCTAGAAGAATTTCGGCAACATAGAATGAAACGCCCCCGGTTTTTCCTGGTTTTTCCGGGGGCGTGTTTCTTTTGCAGCGCAAAGGAGCAGCAACCCTGCTGGAACTAAAAGGCGTTGGAATTCGTACGGTATGGTAAGACGACGGTGGGGGTCTGTTCGTCAGTACACCTAAAAGGCGGTGGCTTTCCTTTGCAGGAGGAGACAGACAAACATGAAGCACATGAAAAATTCGGCAGGGAAGTGGACAACGGGAGCGATTTGTCTCGCAATGGTCTCAGTGCTGGGCGCTGCCCCCGCAGGGGCTCAGACCGAGAAGCGTACGGTCTACACCGAGCACGATTTTCGCTGGCAGGGACACTTGAAGGCCGGGCAAACGCTCGAGGTAATCAATCAAAATGGGCAGATTGAGGCGACCAGCGCCGCCAGCGATGAAGCTCGGACCGAAGGGACGTGGAGAGGGGACGCCGAACGCGAGTTGTTCATCGAGGTTGTCGAATATTCGGACGGCGTGACGATTTGTGCCGTACATGCGAAGGACAAAGCGCCCGGACGCTGCCATCGCGGAGGCGTTTCGTCCGAGTCCTGGTCCTGGAGTTGGCGTGGGAACCGGGCGAAGATTAACTTCGACGTGCAAGTGCCACGGGGCGTGAACTTCCATGGGCTAACAACCAACGGAAGCGTACTGGGCCGGAATTTGGCAAGTGTGGTCGAAGCAGCGACGACCAACGGAAACGTGGAAGTTTCGACGAGCGAGTGGGTCTCCGCAACAACCACGAACGGGGGAATCCGCGTATCCATGGGCACCGCGCAATGGACTGGCGAGCTGAAGGTGAGTACCACGAATGGCAGCGTGGAGGTGACCATGCCTGCTTCCTCAGAATTCAGAGTCAATGCGGCCACGACGAATGGGGGGATTCAGACCGATTTTCCAGTTACCGTAATGGGAAGCTTCAGCTCGAAGGAGCTTTCCGGGACCGTGGGCGGCGGCGGGCGGGAATTAAAAGTCGCAACGACTAACGGCACGATTCGGCTGAAGAAGAGCTGAGGCGAAAAGGATTTGCGGGGCTGAATCTCTTCAAATTTGAACTCTTCAGCTTTCCCTACATTTAACCTCGTGGCTTTCTGAACTTGCGCGTGGCGGTGATGCCTTTTCCCTCAGTCACGATCACGGTTTGGCCTGCGGACACACTCGAGAGGCGGTCGATCTGGCCGCTCGGCCAGTGAATCTCAACGGTGTCGGCTTTTTCGTTGCGCGCTAGTCCAAAGGTCAAAACGAGTTCGCTGGCGGAGAGATAGCTGGAGCCGCTGCGCAGCATCTGCGTTTGCGTTTCGCGGCCGGCGCTCAATCGCACCGTCGCACCGATGCCATCGTGATTGGATTTTGTGCCGGTCAGTTTGACGCGCAGGCTCTTATTCGATGCCGCGGCGCCCTGCGCTTCATTCCGAAATAAATAGGTTGGGCCGCCGTTAGTGGAAAGCAGCAGGCCGAGGCGGCCGTCGTTAGCGAAGTCCGCGTAAGCGGCGCCTCGTGCCACTCGGGGAGAGGCAAACGCCGGCCCGAGCGATTTCGTCACCTCTTCAAATCTTCCTTTGCCGGTATTACGGAACAGATGCGGCGGCATGGCGTATTTGACGTTCGCCTGCACGCGCTGTATATCCGCGTCGATGTGGCCGTTGGCCACCAAAACGTCGGGCCAGCCGTCTAGATCGTAATCGAAGAAAAAACAGCCGAAGCCGAGTGTGAGCAGTGAAGCGCGGCCGATTTCCGAGCGTGGCGCTTCATCGACGAAGAGCCCTTTTCCTTCGTTGTGATAAAGCGAGAGCATCTGGTTCGAGAAATTTGTAATCAGCAAACTCGGAAAGCCGGAGTGATCGTAGTCAGCCGCGTCCACCCCCATGCCTGCGCGAGCCACGCCGTCTTCGCTAAAGGCAATTCCAGCGACGACCGCTTTTTCGGTGAACGTTCCATTGCCGTTATTGCGGTACAGTTTATTCGGCTGCGTATCATTTGAAAACAAAAGATCCGGCCAGCCGTCATTGTCGAAATCCAGGACCGCCACGCCAAGACTCTTCGAAGTGGGCTCGCCGAGACCGGCCTTCTGTGTCGCGTCTTCAAAAGTGCCATTGCCGCGATTGTGCCAGAGGCGCACGGAAGTGCCTTTGTAGGATTCCGGCGTGCAATACGATTTACTCTTGCCGTCCAGCGTGCAATATAGATCGGTTTCCGGCGTCCATTGGACGTAATTGCCGACGACGAGATCGAGGTTTCCATCCTTGTCATAATCGACCCACGCCGCGCTGGAGCTAAATTCTTTCGGCCCCAGCAAGCCGGCCTTTTGCGTGACCTCGGTGAACGTGCCGTTGCCATTGTTGTGAAAAAGGCGGCTCTGTCCGTACGCCGTCACGAACAGATCGTCGTAGCCGTCGTTGTCGTAGTCGCCGACCGCCACACCCATTCCAAACATTTCGACGTCGAGCCCCGCTTTGTGTGTCACGTCGGTGAAGGTGCCGTCTTGATTGTTGTGATAGAGCTTGGGCGTGGAGTGCTTCTGAACGTGGGTTGGCCAGTCCATCCCGTTCACGAGAAAAATATCCGGCCAGCCGTCGTTGTCATAGTCGATGAAAGCCACGCCCGGCCCCATGGTTTCGGGCAGGAATTTCTTCCCGAAAGCCCCGTTGTTGTGAACGAAATGGATTCCCGCCGTTTGCGTGACATCTCGAAATTGAATCGTGGAAGTATCCGCTGTTGCTGCGGTTCCCGCTTTTCCAGCGAAAGCCGGGGCCAGCCCAAGAAACAGCATTGTCGCCAGCGAACGCTTCACCATTCCCCCAAGTGTCAGTCGCGGCCCACGCCGAGCGCATCAGCCGCGCGATTGATGTAGCTAAACCAGGAAGCAATCAGCGTGATTTGCAGGATGCCGCGGTCTTCGAAGCCCACGGCGCGCAGCTTGGCGTGATCTTCCGGCCCGCAGGTGGTCGCATCCTTGGTAAGTTTCACCACGTAGTCCAGCATGGTGCGATCTTGTTCGCTGATTGGTGCGCTTCGATAATCGTTGCGCAGGGCCTTAACCATCGTTCCATCCAGAGTGACCCGGCGCAGAAACTCTGCGTGTGATTCGATTCAATAGTGGCAGCGATTCGTCACCGAAACCATCGTAGCGATCATCTCATGCTGATGCCGCTTTAGAGGCAACTCCGGCGACATCAGCGCTCCAAACGTGCTGAAAGCGTGAAACAGCACATCGGGAAGCAGCGAATGGCTCGCCACGATGTCCGACGTTTGTCCGTCATTCACGGGGTGGACCGGAGTTGCGTATTCGATGGGGTAGAGCTTGCGCTGCGCTTCCATCGCGCTCTTGACGCGGTCGTCTTCCGCCATCGAGACAGTCTTAATCCAGGTCATTTTTGGCAGCTCCTTCGATCGGCAATGGCCTTGAGAATTATTTCGAACCGCCTGTGCGAGAGCGCTCCCCAGCGACGCCTGGTATTGTTGCCCGCGCCGCCACCGTCTTTTTGACCGCCGGATGCGGCGCCAGCGCGACGCTAACGTGCTCGTGAATCGCCTGCCGCTCGTTGTTGTCCTCGGGATGAGCTTGGCGGTACGGCCCGGTAATGGCTTGCGCCGACTCATCGGCCTTGAACCGCAGATAGCGCACCTTGTGCTCGTTTGCTTTGGCTTCGTCGCCCAATCCGCTGTAGCACAGCATCATGTTGTAGTGCGCTTGCAAATCTTCGGGATCGATCAAAAGCGTCTGCTCAAATTCTTTCACCGCTTCGGCGTAGCGTTTTTGCAGGAAAAGCACGCGCCCAAGTTCGTTGCGTACCACGCGGTCGCGCGGAAATTGTTCCAGCACGGTTTCTAAGTGAGTCGCCGCCGAGTCATACTCGCCATCTTCCCTGAGCGCGCGCGCGTAAAAGAAATTCGTCCGCGCCAGTCGCGGGTCGATTGCCAGCGCTTTTTCCAAAACTTTTCGCGCGCCGGCGGTCTCTCCTTCCTGCACCAGCACGCGGCCGATGTTGGTCCAGCCATCGGGATTCTGCGGGTCGGCTTTCGTAATTTTCTCGAACGCCGCCGCCGCCGCTTTCAAATCGCCCTGCAAGAAGAGCCCGATGCCATAGTCGTTCCACCGCGTCCAATCTTCCTTGGTGCTGACAGTTTGGGGTTGCGGAACGGCAGCGCCGCGAGGAAGGACACGCAGGGTTTTGGTGTCCTCCGCAATCACGACAATAGGAAGGTCAGGAATCGTCTGGAGATTGCCAGACACCTGCGAAGTATCTCCGTTGAACGCCCATTTGCGGTCGTCATAATCCGGCGTGGTCGTGGCCGCTGCTGTTGTACCCGCGGGCAGCGCGATCGGCCGATGGCCCGGTCCCGTCTTGCCCGCTTCGACGCCCGCAAACGAGAAATGCGTGTTAAACCAAGTGAACTTGCGATAGTTCAGCTTGGCATGCAGCGTGATTTTGTCGCCCGCATTTTCCGGAATGTAGAGGCGATAATGCGCGGTGTCTGCCGCACCCGGAGGAATCAGATGCACGTAAACAACCGACCGCGTCGCCCAGGCATTCCGTTTATTGATGGGATTTCCGTGTCCATCGATCTGCAGCGAACGATAAAAGTGCGCTCCCGGTTCGACCGGCCCCTTTCCATCGTCTTCCACCTTCCCGCTCCAGAAAATCGTTTGCCCTTTTTCATCGGTGGCCTGCAGTTCAAGCCACACATCAAAAGCGTCCACAGTGCCGCCGGGGAAAAAGTGGCCCACCTTGCGTGTGCGCACAACTACATCTACGCGCTCATCGTCGCCACGCCGCACGGCCGCTTCCGTGCGGTCGATGGGAGCCGTAATCGGCCGGACTTCTCCGACAGGGCCCTGCGGCAGCGAAATATCGGATTCTTCGCCAACGGCGAAGGTCGTCGAAAGCTCGGTCTTTCCCATTCCGCTTCGCGCTGGCTCGTTCGCCTCTTTTCCTTCCGGAGAAATCGCGAAAATATCCACGCTCAGTTGTTTGTCCTGCAAGAACTTCTTGGCGAATTCGTACTGCGCCTGGTCCTGATTCGCCGTCGGCACCGCCGTGTTCGCTCCGGGGAAACGATGCGAGTGCACCAGCCCGTTCACATTGCCATCGTCCGATGAAGGCACCGTAGGCATGTGGCAGTCGGGGCAGCTCATTGGCGTCTTCGGGTAATAGAAGGAGCGCGCGCCTTGCCCGGAAACGCCGCTGGCTTGCCAGTTATCGTACTCATTAAAGCCGCGAATCCACCGGTAATGATTCACCGGCACATCCAGATGCACCTTGTGGCAAGAAGAGCAGAATTCCGCCGTGTCCACGCGCATGAACGGCTTCAGGAAAGTGCGGCGGTGCGGTTCCGGGTTCAAACGGACTACAAAGTCGTGTAGCTTGCGAACCAGCGGATTTTCGCTGGCGGCCAGTTCATGCAGCTTCGGATACTCTAGGAAAAAATCGCCTTGCCCCATCGTGCTTTTTACTTCCACGATGCTGTGGCACATCAAGCAGCCGAGGCCCGCGCGTGCTTCCGGCCGGTCGACGATTTGCTTGATTGGGGCATCGAACAAGCCGCTGTAAAGCAGCGCTGGATCGTGGCAGCCGGCGCACCACTTCGAAGAACGCACGCCGGCCACTTCCTGCATGTACTCGATGCTCTTGCGGTACCACTGATTATTGAACGATGAGAAGTGATGCATCGAGCTGTCCCACTGCTTATAAATATCCGCGTGGCAGCGCTGGCAGGCGTCCGATTTCATGAAGTATTTGGACGGAATATTGATGCCCTGCTTGGTTTGCGCGGAACTCGGAAAGAACTTCCCTTGCGCTCCATCACCTTCCGCATCCATGGACCCCGGCGGCATCAGTGGATTGGAGATGCGATTCGCGTTCTTCCAGGCCACCTCGCGCGTCCACCACATTCCGCCTGCAACGCCCGCCGTCAGCAGCGCCAGCGCGGCAAATCCTAATCCACGCCGTAGGAAACTTTCTCCCAGCCGTCCTTTGGAGATGAGCCAAGACGTTGCCAGAAAAAGCGTGGCAAGAACGCTCAGAGCGATATGCGCGTAGAGCCACGGCTTCAGCCGGTTCGGCGTCCCGACCTTGATCAGCACCAACCCAAGAATCGTTCCCACTGCCAGCGTGATCCATCCTAGGCGGGCCAGCAAAGATTCGTGGCGGAGCAATCGTGCCGTATAAAAAAGAAGCAGAATCGCCAAGACGATGCCCATCGCCACGTGCAGCAAATCCACAACGAAGTAGGAAATAGTCGCCGAAGGATATCCGTACAGGTAAACCGCGCTAAGCGTCAGCGCCGCCAGCATTCGTGACAACCACTGCCTTACAGATTCAAGCTGTTTCATTTCCACCTGTATGTGCGATGAGCGGTTATCAAAACAGCGGCCGGATGTCTAGGTAACATCCGGCCGCAATTCAGTTTGGGGTGCCCCGAAGCGCGCCAAGAACTGGCAGTGCTAGAGGCGATGTTGCTTGTGGGCATACTTATACGTTTCTAGGAAAAGACTGGCAATACTGTAAAAACACTAGCAACCGGATAATAATGCGAAAGCACGAGGGCCTGGCAATAATACAAAACCATTAGAAGCCATCTTGCGGATCAATGCCTTTTGTTTCCAAGAGCTTATAGCTCCTGCCGGCGCGCAGGTCTTTGTATTCTTCCGTGCGGCCACTGGGCCAGTCGACCGCCACACGATCGATTTTATCGCGCCGGCCGAGGCCAAATGTCACCGGCAACTCGGATTGCGAAAGATAGCTCGAGCCGCCGCGCACCAGCCGCGATTGCGTTTGTCCATCGTGGAAAATGCGCACGGAGGCGCCGATGGCATCGCGATTTGATTTTGTGCCTTTCAGTTGAAAACGGATGCTGCGGGAATTCGCAGTTTGCTCGTTGCGGTACAAATAAGCGGGGCCATTGTTGGTGGTCATCAGGATGTCCAAATCGCCGTCGCGATCGAAATCCGCGCAGGCCAAGCCGCGCCCAACCTTTGGTGAATCGAACCCGCCTCCGGCTTCATTGGCAACGTCGCGGAATTTTCCACTGCCGCGATTGAGGAAGAGCTGCGGCGGTTGCGCGTAGCCAACGTTGCCCCGGATATTTCGTACGGTTTCATCAATATGGCCATTAGCTACGGCAAGGTCAAGAGCGCCGTCAAGGTCGACATCAAGGAACAAACAGCCAAAGCCCAGTGTGTTCCGCGAAGCCGTGCCTATCCCAGAGAACATTGATACGTCGTCGAATATCCCTGGAGCGCTGGCGCGATACAGACCAATCATCTCGTTGTCGAAATTGGTGACGGCCACACCGGGCTTGCTTGATCCGTCGAAATCCCCGGTGTCCACGCCCATGCCGGCGCGCGCTTTCCCCTCCGTGCTGAACGCCAAGCCGGCCTCCACAGCGACGTCCTTGAATTTGCCATTCCGCAAATTCCGGTACAGCTTATTCGGTTGCGTGTCGTTGGCGACCAACAGATCCGGCCAGCCGTCTTCGTCGTAGTCGAACATCGCCACTCCCAGCGATTTCGAGCTGCTGTCAAAGATCCCGCTGGTTGCGGTTACATCTTCGAAAGTTCCATTGCCGCGATTATGGAAGAGCCAGCAAGTGTCCCCGCGATAAGCTTCCGGCGTGCAATACGATTTATGCGTGCCATCCAGGCTGCAAAAGACGTCGTGCTCCGGGGACCAGCGCACATAATTGCACACGAAAAGGTCCAGCAAGCCATCGCGGTCATAATCGAACCACACTGCGGAAGTGCTGAAGCCCTGCCGCCCGAAGAGGCCGCTCGAGCGCGTGACATCCACGAAAATCCCCTTGCCGGTATTGCGAAAAAGCCGGCTCTGTCCCACGCAGGTAATGAAAATGTCTGGAAAACCGTCGTTGTTGTAATCGCCCACCGCCACACCCATCCCGTACATCTCGACATCGAGGCCAGCGCTTTTCGTCACTTCCGTAAAAGTGCCGTCGCGATTGTTGCGGTAGAGTTGCAGCGTGGATCGCTGGCGTTTGCTCGTACTGAGCGAAGCGCGCGCGTGTCCCGGCCAGTCCATACCGTTCACCAGCAGGATATCTTGCCAGCCATCGCTGTCGTAATCGAGGAACGCGCAGCCCGAGCCCAGTGTTTCTGGAAGCAGTTTGCCGCCATAAGCGCCGCTGTTGTGGAGGAAATGGATTCCCGCCCTGTTTGTAACATCCGTCAGGCGAAATCCCAGCGCGGAGGCGGGATTCGCGCGCGCCCAGGCTGGCGTGGCCGCCGTGACAATCCCTGCGCCCAATGTTTTCAAAAGAAAGTCTCGCCGGTTCAAGGCAGATTCACCAGCCCATTGCGAATCGCGTACACCACCAGCTCTGCCGTTTTGTGAATCCCCAGCGTGTCCATGATATTGGCGCGGTGCACCGCCACGGTATTCACGCTGAGATGCAAATCCGCGGCGATTTCCTTGTTCGATTTTCCGGCGACGATGTGCGACAAAATTTCCAGTTCCCGCGGCGTTAATCCCCCGCCCCGCTCTCCTTTGAGATTGTCTGGGCGCGACACCTGTGGGTCGAGCACCGTGATGCCCGCCGCGACGCTTTTCACCGCGCTCACCAAGTCGAGGTCCATGGCGTTTTTCAACACGTAGCCGCGCGCGCCGGCCGCCAGTGCCTGGCGCACCAGAGTTTCCTCGGAATGCATGCTCAGCATCAGGATTCCCGCTTCCGGGAATTTTTCCAGGATTTTTCGCGTCGCTTCGATGCCGCTCAATTCCGGCATCGCGCAGTCCATCACCGTCACTCTGGGTCGCAGTTCGCACGCTAATCGCACGGCTTCTTTGCCGTCGCTGGCTTCTCCCACCACGGAGATTTCCGGGTCGTCTTCCAGCATGCGGCGAAATCCGCGGCGCACCAGCGCGTGATCGTCTGCCAGCAGAACCGTAATTTTAGGCGCCATTAGCATCCACTTTTGCCCGCGGGATCTGGAGAAGGACGTTCGTTCCCCCTTGCGGCGGCGGCGAAATCGTCAGTGTGCCGCCAATCAATTCGGCGCGCTCCCTCATGGCCACCAAGCCGATCCCGCGCTGCATCTTTTCGGGCACAAATCCGCTCCCGTGATCTTCCACTTCGAGCTCCAATGCATTCGGCGAAAATCTCAGCCGCACCCAGGCGTCCGTCGCCCCGGAATGCCTGCTCACGTTATTCAGCGCTTCTTGCAGCACACGATAGATGTGCACGCCGGCGCTCGTCTCCACCGCGAAAGGTTCACCCGTCTTTTCGTAATGCAACGCAATGCCGGTCTGCCTGGCCACCGTAGGAATATACCAGTCCACCGTGCTTTCCAGCCCCGCTTCCTCGAGTAGAACCGGGTGCAGCGCTTGGGACAGCGTCCGGATATTGTTGAGTGTCGATTGCGCGATTTCCTGTACCTCTTTGAGATCATCGCGCAAGGGCGATCCGTCGGGAGCGTACTTGCCGGCGCGGCCCAGCATCGAGCCGATGGCCGTCAACACTTGGCCGAACTCATCGTGCAGTTCGCGCGAAATGTGCCGAAGTGTCGATTCTTGCGCGGAGATCAGTTTCTGCGCCAAGTCGCTGCGCTGCTCGGAAAGCTCCGCCAAGCGTGCAAAAATCTGGCGGTTGCTGCGAATCAGATACAAACTCGTCAAAACAATGGCAATGAGCGTTGCCGCCAAGAAAATATAGAGCTGCCGTTGCACGCCATCGTAAATCTGCGCGATACGCGCGGCCGCTTGCTCCTCACCTTCGTTGTTTCCTACCAACAGGCGCGATACCGCCGTGCTGAGCGCTTGCTGTCGCGCCTGGAGCGACAACCGAATCTGCTCGCGCGCCTCTACGTCCTTGCCGTTCTGCGCCAGCGCGAACATCCGGTTCACCGCGTCCCAGAACTGCGACACCTCTTGCGTGAGATACAGCCGCTGTTCCGGCGTGCGGTTCGCTCCCGCCAGGCTCTCTTCCAGTTTCAGGCCGGTGTCCAGATCCTCGCGAATGCGTTCGAACTGCGCGCTCCACGCCGTCAGCGGATAGGGTTCGGTGGTGTCCAGCATATCGCGCATGGCCAGCGCGATGGAATTGAGGTCGTTCTGCACGCGCAACAATTGCAGCGAGTCTTTGCGGTTGCGATCCACCATATCACTTTGAAGTTTTCGCAGGCCGGCGAGCTGCACGGTAATGTAGGAAGCATAGGCCAGCACGGCCGCCAGCGTGATCACCAGTCCAAACAGCAGTCCGTTTGTCGGCGAGCGTTCGGACGATGCGGCATTCGGCACGGCCTAAGAATACCTCACGCGGTGGTCTGCCGCCGCAGGGACAGCACCAGGCAAATCAAAATCGCCGCGCAAGCCAGCGGCACAAGCAATCCAACGCGCAAGCTGCCGGAGAATTTGGAGACCGCGCCGATCGAACCCGGGCCTGCCGATCCTCCGAGTGAAGCAAGCGCGAATAAGAGGCCTCCGATTTTCTTCGCGCGCTCTCCATACCACCGCGAAAGCCAGGCAATGAAAATGGGATAGACACTCGCGCACCCCAGGCCGGCCAGGAAAACAGCCACGGTGGCAACAGACAGCGTTCTGGATGCCATTAGCAAAACGGTCGCGGCGGCCTCCAAACTGAGGGCGCCTAGCACTAACTTTCTTTCGTGCAGACGTTTTAAAGCGGGCGATGCGGCCGCGCGCCCGGAAGTGAGGCCGGCGTAGAAAAACATCGGCGCCAGCGTGGTCATGCCGGTGATGCCGTTGGCCACTCGCTTGGCGTATTCCGCCGCCCATATGCCGACGCCGTTTTCCATAGCCACGTAAATGAAAAACATGGCGGCTAGCGCGATCGTGATTCCCAATCCGATTTTTGCTGATGCCGCCCCTGCCCGGTTCTCATCTTTTTCTTGTTTCTGCGCTCCGAACGATGTGAGTGAAAGACCCAGAACGAGAATTCCGCCGAAGATCGCCGTGCCCGTCAACAAGATTGACACTCCGTTGCGTTCCAGCGCCAAGGCGATCAGCGGGGAACACGCCATGGCGCCCGCCCCCCAGGCGAAATTGAGCTGGTTCAATAGCGACGCGCTCTTTGCTCCTCCCAATTCGGCTACAAACAAATTCGTTCCCGGAGTGATCAACCCGTAGCCCAAACCGAAAGCGGCAGTAGCCGCCAGCGCAACGCTATGCGTGTTTGCATTCAGAAACGCCAGACCTCCTCCCATCAGCGCATACCCAAAAACCAAAGGTCGCTTATATCCGCGCCACGCGGCAATCGCGCTAGAGGCGAGTGTGCCTCCCAATGCCGCCAGGAATTGAATCGTGGAAAAAAGGCCGGCTTGTCCATCATCGAGAGACCATCTCTTGATAAAAATAGGCAACATCGGACCCACGATCGTCGTGGCTATACCGCTGAGCACGAAGCCCGCGAAAAGCAGGACGAGCAGGTTGCGATGCTCTTGCGTGTTTGTGACATCTGAGTTTTGTTCGCTCACGGGTAATCTGTCATTCTGAGGGACGCCGCCTTTCGAAGCAACTTCGCGCTCCAGAAAAATCCTTCTACTGGGAATTCCAAAGTTCGGTACTCTTTAGCGTTCGCTTCTCTGGAGAGATAGAGTCCCATGATTGAAGTCGGCCTCGTCGGATTCGGTCTCGCCGGCCGCGCGTTCCACGCACCCGTGATTCGCGCCGTGCCTGGCTTGCATCTCGCCGCCATCGTGCAGCGCAGCGGTACGGAAGCGGCAGAGAAATATCCCGATGTTCGAATCGTCCGAAGCCTGGACGAATTGCTAGCAATATCTGAGATTCGCCTTGTCGTGATTGCTACTCCCAACGAAACGCATTACTCCTTCGCCATGCAATGTCTCCAGACCGGCCGCGACGTTCTCGTCGACAAGCCGTTTACCACAACTCTCGAAGAAGCTGTTTCACTCGTCCAGTTTGCGAAGAGCGCCAATCGCCTGCTTACCGTCTATCAAAACCGCCGCTATGACGGTGACTTCCAAGCCATCCAGCAACTTGTCGCGGCTGGCACCCTGGGCCGAATTGTGCGGTTCGAAACCGCCTACGACCGCTACCGCCCACAGCTCAAGCCCGGCGCTTGGCGCGAAACTTCTCGCCCCGGCAGTGGAATCCTGTTCGACATCGCCCCGCACCTTATCGATCACGCCATGGTTCTTTTTGGCCTGCCGGAAGCTGTGACTGCCGACGTTCGCGTGGAACGTGAAAACGCTTCCGCCGACGATGCCTTTGATATCACTCTCCGCTATTCGAACGGGATGCGCGCGGTGCTTCGCTCGAGCATCCTCGCCGCGGCCCCGCGGCCCCGTTTCGTGCTGCTCGGCACGCAGGGCAGTTTCGTGAAGCAAACATTTGATCCGCAGGAAATGAATCTTCGCCGTGGCCAAATTCCCGAGGGCCAACCTTGGGGATACGAACCGGAAGAAAATTGGGGCGTCCTGACGCTCCCAGCCGGTGATTCGTTCGAGCAGCGGCGGATTCCTTCCGCGACTTGCGACTACCGCGATTACTATGCGAATCTGCGCGATGCCATTCTAGGACGCGCTAAGCTGGCTGTGGCTCCCGAATATGCGCTGGACCTCATGCGCATGCTCGAGTTGGCGCGCGAGAGCAGCCGGAAACGCTGTACGATTCCATGGTGAAGCGCCGGATCTCGAATATTTACTTGAACTTCTGCCTCTACGCGCGGTTTTGTTGGCATCACACTTTTCAGCACGGTCGAGGACTTCCGCGTATAATCTGTTTTCTCTGAAGCACGGGAGGAGCGCCACTCCGCACATGGCTATTGAACTAGCACCATCCATTTTGTCGGCAAATTTCGCGCGCCTCGGCGAAGAAGCCAAAGCCGCGCTCGACGGTGGCGGCACGGTAATCCATTGCGATGTGATGGACGGACATTTCGTGCCAAATCTCACGATTGGGCCGCTGGTCGTGGCCTCGTTGCGGAAAGCGCTTCCCAACGCCATCCTCGACTGCCACTTGATGATCGAAAATCCCGACGATTTCATTCCCGCGTTTGCGGAAGCCGGTGCGAGCTGGATCTCCGTGCACCAGGAAGCGTGCGTGCATCTGCATCGCACGCTGCAGCTGATTGAATCGCACGGCTGCCAGTCTGGCGTGGTGCTGAATCCGGCGACGCCGGTGTACATGCTGGATGAAGTTTTGGATATGGTGCATCACGTTTTGATCATGTCCGTGAATCCGGGATTCGGCGCGCAAAAATTTATTCCCGGCGCGCTGCACAAAGTCAAGACGCTGGTCGAAGTTCGCGAATCGCTGGGACTGTCTTTTCGAATAGAAATCGATGGCGGAGTCGCGCTCAATACGGTCGGCGAGATTGTGCGGGCCGGTGCGGAATTGCTGGTGGCCGGGAACGCCGTCTTCGGCAAAGGCGATATCCGCGAGAACGCGCAGAAATTATTGGAAGCGGCGCGCGCGGCGATGCTTACCCGCGCTTGAGAAAAGTTCACGCGAAAAGACTTTTCACAAAAAAATGTAAAAACCTCCTTCGCTACTGCTCTTGATAGTTCCAAGTCAGCCCGCCATCGACAAAAAACGTTGCTCCGGTGGCATAGTCGGATTCCGACGAAGCCAGGAAAACGGCCATGGCGGCTACGTCTTCCGGTTTTCCCAGCCGCTTCAGCGGAATGTTGCCGAGCAAGGCATTCAGCTTGGCGGGGTCGTTCAATAATTTTGTGTTGATGGGTGTTTCGATCGCTCCCGGGGCGATGTTGTTGATGGTGATGCCCAGCGGGGCAAGTTCGATGGAAAGATTGCGCGTCAGCATTTTAACGCCGCCCTTGCTGGCGCAATAAGAAGTAAAATGTGGGAACGGAAGCTCTTCATGCACGGAGCTGATGTTGATGATTTTGCCGCCGGCAGTTTTTCGGGCGGCTTGGGCTTGCATGTGATGCTTCACGAATGCTTGGGTGATGAAAAAGACGCCTTTCAGATTGACGTTCAGGACGGCGTCGTAATCGGCTTCAGTGGCGTCCCAAAAATCGGCGTGGCGTTCGAGACCGGCGTTGTTGACGAGGATGTCGATGTTCCCAAATTGCGCGACGGTTTCGGCGATAAATTTCTGTCCCTCGGCTACGCGGCTCACGTCGCATTGGAATCCCGCTGCTTTTCGCCCCAGCTTGCGAATGTCCGCGGCCACTTCCTCGGCTCCCGCCTTGTTGGAGCGGTAGCAAAACGATACGTCCGCGCCTTCCTGGGCGAAGCGCTGGGCGATCGCCAGTCCGATGCCCTGGCTTCCACCGGTAATTGCCGCTACTTTGCCGTCCAGCCGATTTGCCACGATGATCTCCTTACGAGTCGTTCTTGTATCTGATGCGGCAACTTGATTCTTGTTTCAAATTTGAATTTCCAGTCGTTGGCATGGGATCTGTTCTCTGATTCCTGGCGGAGCTATTCGCGCTGGTAGGCAAGGTTATCGAAGTGGAGGGCTTGAGAGTTGGTGAACTCGAAGAGGACTTTGGAACTGGGCGCTTGCCAAGCGGTGCGGAGGCGGCGAAGTTCACCAGGTTCGAGAATGAGGACGACGGTCTGCGTCTCCGACGAAGAAACTTTGAGGGTTGCCTCGCCCGGACCGTCATTGTAAACATCGAGACCCAGGAAGATGCGGGGAGCAAGAAAACGGAACTCGGCGTGGGAAGGTGAGTTCGCTAGAGCCATGTGAAATGTAGCGAACTTGCCGAAGGGAGGAGCGATTTTCCAGACGCTTGTGCCCCAATCGAACAGGTTGGAAGGATACGCGCCGGAAAGGAGCGTACCGGCAGGCAAATGCGGGTCGTCAAAGGTGACGAGCGTAGGCGGAATGACGTCGCTGGAGCCTTGAATGTCAACATCGCGCGAATCGGCGTGACGAACACGGAGGACGCGTGTGGAATCATCAAACGTATAGCCTGGCGCATCCAAATTCTGCCGGCGCGGGAGTTGGCGTCCACCGCAGGAGACGGTCTCCGGAATAAATGCAAGACGCAGAACTTCGGTGGAATCGGCGTCGAAAGTCGAGTAGGTGACCGAACCACGCCGATAAGTGATTTTCGTGACCGGTGAAAGACCACCGAGCAGGTGAGATTCCGCGGAGGGAGCCCACTCCGGCACGGCCCAGAAAGCGTCCATTAACCGGCGCGGCCCATCGGCGAACTGATCGGTCCACCACCACTGTCCGGTGAAGGGCGCGTGGGCGCCGCCGGGCAATCCCTGAAAATAGGTGACCCAGTTATAGGAGCGGTAAGCCGCCTCTTTGTAGGTCGGATCACCGGTTCTGGCAAAGTAAAAAGCTTCGACGGCGGCGAGGCGCGCGGTGTGGCTATCGCAACATTGATTGGGAAGATTGCAGCAGAATTCCTTGCCGCTGCCCTGTTCGGTGGTGACGGTCGCGCCGTGAACGATGTACTTGGGCCAGCGAGGCGTGGTCTTGACCCAGTCGATCAGTTTGCGAGCGTGTTCGCGCCAGTCAGGATCTTTTTCCGGGTGGAGAAGAACATAGCGAGCGAATTCGAGCGGAATGACATTATTCATATTTTCCATGTTCGGGCCGACATCCTCGAAATAGCCGACCCAAACGTTGTTGGTCATGGGGTATTTTATGAGCCAGGCCCAAGCGCCTTCGCGAACCAGTTTGTAGGAAGCAACGTCGCCCTGGCCGATACGGGTGAGCTCATCAAAAAGCATGATGGGCTCGACGACGTTCGCCGAATAAGGGCTCATGCCCTTGCCGGGAGAGAGAGCGCCGTTGCGAGCCAGGCAGCGGAAAGGCCACGGGGAATTTTTCTCGTCACCGGGCTTGAAATTCTTTACCAGGGCAGCTGCGCAACGAATGGCGGCCCGCAAATATTTCGCATTGCCGGTCATTTCGTAAAGGCGCAAGTAAGCATAGCCGTCTTCTCCTACCACATGAGGCTCGACGAAATCTTCGCCGTGATTGCTCCAGCCGGTGTATTTACGCGAGCCGGGATTCGCCGAAGGATAGGGAACCTGCGACCAAGCGTCATTTTCCGGAGTGGTGCCATTCTCGAGTTCGTAGTCCACGAAATTCTGCAGGAATTCGAGTGTGTGCGGATCGCCGGTGTAGGGATAGAGACGCTCCAGGAAGCCTTGCATCATGGCGCGCAAATAGCCGGTGGAGTTGACCCAATTGGGATCAGGAGCCAGTTCGTAAGTGGCGCGGTCAAAATCGAAACAACAGTAGAAGTAAGGAAGACGTTGGCGATTGAACTGATCCCAGAGGATGGTCCACTGAGAAAGAAAATGTGCGGAATAGGAGTAGCCCGGGTCATCCGGCATGGGCCAGGGGAGGAGCTTGTGCTGCGAGTCGAGGGCAACGGGGCGGCCCGCGATGGCCGGCTCGTCGACGGTGGAAACGACGGGGAAAGATTGTTGAGGCGAAAGAGTGGCCGCGAAAACAAGGAATGCGGCCAATAAAGTAGCAAGAGCTCTAGTCATGGTTGTGGAACCAGCCTCAGCATAGGGCTCGCGCGCGGAAGAATACCATTCTCCAAGTGTGCAGGATACCCGCGGCACGTGAATCGAGGAAGAAAGTGCTGAAATGGGCGTGAGCCGTCATGCTGGAAAAGGGGGAGGCGCTTAGGGATCGAGCAGGATGAGTTCCAAAATGGGAATGGGACGGTGGGGATAGGAGATCGTTGGAACGTTGGAAGGTTGGGACTGGGGAGAGATAGTGCGAAAACAGTAAGGCACAGCTTGTGGCGTGCCTACGGCACCGGCTATCAGGCGACGGTCACTTCAGGGCTTAAGTACACGTCCTGGATGGTGTTGAGGAGCTGGACGCCTTCCTTCATGGGGCGCTGGAAGGCTTTGCGGCCGGAGATGAGGCCGGTGCCGCCGGCGCGCTTGTTGATGACGGCAGTGGCGACGGCTTCCTCGAAGTCGTTGGCGCCGGAAGCGCCGCCGCTATTGATGAGGCCGGCGCGGCCCATGTAGCAGTTGGCGACCTGATAGCGAGTCAGATCGATGGGATGATCGCTGGAGAGATCGCTGTAGATGCGCTTGTCGAATTTGCCGTAGCTGGAATCGCCTATATTGAGAGCCTGGTAGCCGCCGTTATTTTCCGGAAGTTTTTGCTTGATGATGTCGGCTTCGATGGTGACGCCGAGATGATTGGCTTGGCCGGTAAGGTCGGCGGAAAGGTGATAGTCCTTGTCCTTCTTGAAAGCGTTGTTGCGGAGATAGCACCAGAGGACCGTGGCCATGCCGAGTTGATGGGCGTGCGCGAAGGCCTGGCTGATTTCGACGATTTGGCGGCCGCTTTGCTCGGAGCCGAAATAGATGGTGGCGCCGACGGCGGATGCACCCATATCGAAGGCTTGCTGCACGGTGCCGAACAGAATTTGGTCGGACTTGTTGGGGTAGGTGAGCAGCTCGTTGTGATTCATCTTCACGATGAAGGGAATTTTGTGAGCATACTTACGCGCGACGGAGCCGAGGACGCCAAAAGTGGAAGCCACCGCATTGCAGCCGCCTTCGATGGCGAGCTTGACGATATTGCCGCCGTCAAAATAATCGGGATTTTTGGCGAAGCTGGCGCCGCCGGAATGTTCGATGCCCTGGTCGACGGGCAGGATGGAGAGATAGCCGGTGCCGCTGAGGCGCCCGTGGCCGAACAAGCGCTGGAGATTCGTGAGCACGCGGACGTTGCGGTCAGTGGCGGCGTAGACGCGATCAACGAAATCCGGACCAGGAAGATGCAGGCGCTCTTTCGCGATTTTCGGCGATTTGAATCCCAGCAGGGATTCGGCTTTTGCGCCAAGGTAGGTCTCGATTTTTCCTGATGCTAAAGTGGTGGCCATTTCTTTCTCCTCAGTTCACTCGGCGATGACCTCTATTGTACTGTGACTGCGAGGCAGTCCGCTAATCTCGAATGCCCGATGTGAGCATGCTGCCGGCGGCAGTGTCCACCAGCCATAGCAGCTTGCCGTTTTTTGGCTGAAGGGCTTGGGCAGGCAGTTGGTCGGGTTCGAATGGGCCTTCCAGAACAGATTTCAAGGCACAGGCTTTATCCACGCCCGTCACCATGAAAAGGATCTCGGCGGAATTGCTGGCTGCAGGCGCAGTTAGTGTAACGCGCTCGGTGCACAATTTGCCGACCCAATTTCGTACCACCAGGCGGGCATCGGCGTGTAAGGCTTTGGTTCCCGGAAAAAGCGAGAGCGTGTGGCCTTCGTTGCCCATCCCGACTAATACGAGGTCAAAGCACGGATATCCTCCCGCTTTCAACTTGAAATAATCACGCAGAGCCTTTTCGTATTCGAGGGCGGCTTGGTCCGCGTTGGGATATTCGCCTTTGATGCGAGTGACCTGCTCTGGCCGCAACGGCGATTTCGAGATCATCGCTTCGCTGGCCATGCGGAAGTTGCTGTCGGGATGATCTGGCGGGACATGGCGCTCGTCGCCGAAAAATAAGTGAATTTTGTCCCACGGAACTTGCGAGCGCAGCGCGGAATCATTTGCCAGGAGGCTGTAAAGAGCTTTGGGGGTCGATCCGCCCGCGAGGGCCACGTTGAACGAGCCACGAGCGCGTACCGCTTCAGCAGCAGCTTGAAGGAATTCCTGCGCGGCGCGCTTGGCGATGGCCAAGCCGTCGGAAAGGATTCGAATCTCACGCTCCACGCTCGTTCCTTTCAGGTGATGATTCCCGTGCGATCCGGGACGGCAATCCTGCCGCGCTTGTCCACTTCTTCTTCGCCGATGCGGCGCCACGAGCGGCCGTCGCGTTCCAGCAAGTCGTCGGCCTCGATGGACCCCCAGGAGCCGGCTGCATAATTCGGGAAACCGCGGGCGGGGAGGGCGTGCCACACGTCGAGAATGGGCTGAATCACGTTCCATCCGGCTTCGACCATGTCCGACCGCTGGAAGAGCGTGGCATCGCCGGCCATGCAATCGCGCAGCAGGCGTTCGTAGCCGGTGCTGTGCTCCAAACCGAAATAGGTGCCGTAGTCGAAATCCATGTTCACTAAGCCGAGCTTCATGATCGAGCCGGGAACTTTTGCCCCGAAGCTGAGGGAGATGCCTTCCTCGGGCTGAATATGGATGACCAGGCGATTGGTTTCGAGATTCTTCACCGTGGTGTTGCGGAACAGCACGAAAGGCGTGCGACGGAACTGGATGACGATTTCCGTGGTGCGCTGCGCAAGGCGCTTGCCAGTGCGGAGATAAAACGGAACGCCAGCCCAGCGCCAATTGTCGATTTGCAATTTCAGGGCAACGAACGTTTCCGTGTTCGAATCGTGCGAGACATCCGGTTCGCTGCGGTAGCCGGCGACCCGCTGGCCATCCACGGTGCCGGGACCGTACTGGCCGCGCACCATGTTTTTCAGCACGTCTTCAGGACTGAGCGGCTGAATGGCGTGCAGCACCTCCGCTTGTTTGTTGCGGACTTGATCGGCGTCGAACGAAATCGGCGGCTCCATGGCGGTCATGGTCAGGAGTTGGAAAAGATGATTGGGGACCATGTCGCGGAGGGCGCCGGCAGTTTCATAAAAGCCGCCGCGATGCTCGACGCCGACGGTTTCCGCGGCGGTGATCTGCACGTGGTCGACGTAGTTGCGATTCCAGAGGGGCTCGATGATGTTGTTCGAAAAACGAAAGACCATCACGTTTTGCACGGTCTCTTTGCCGAGATAGTGGTCGATACGATAGATCTGCTGCTCCGTCAGAACCTGCTTTAAATCCGCGTTGAGCTGCTTGGCCGATTCCAAGTCATGGCCGAATGGTTTTTCGACGATCACCCGGGCCCAATGGCCGCTTTCTTCCTTCGCCAAGCAGCAATCGGCCAGCATCCCGGCGATGGGAGAAAAGAATCTGGGCGCCACCGCCAAATAGAAAAATCTGTTCCCTTGCGTGTCATGAAGCTTGTCCGCTTGCTCGATTTGCTCTTTGAGCCGCTTGTAAGCTTCGGCATCCTGAAAATCGCCGCGGACGTAGTAGATGCGCTGGGAGATTTCGTTCCAGAACTTCGGGTCGACCGGCGCTGGAGCATACTTGGGAATCTCTTCCGTCAACATCTTGCGAAAACTGTCCGTGGTGTAGTCGTTGCCCGCAAAGCCAACGATAGCGAACTGCTCGGGAAGAAGATTGTCCTGCTCGAGATTGCAAATGGCGGGAATGAGCTTGCGTTTAGTGAGGTCGCCCGTGGCGCCGAAAATAACCATTACGCACGGGGCCGCCGCGGGGTTCATATCCAGATGATTTAGGCTCATGAAAAAGACTCTCTGTCTTCAGGCGTCAAAGGACTCTTGAAATTTTCTAATGGCCCGACTTCTTTTCGATGTGCCCGCCAAACTGGAAGCGCATCGCAGACAAAACTTTCGCGGCAAAGTCATCTTCGCCGCGCGAAGTAAACCGCTGAAATAAAGAAGCGGTGAGAACGGGCGCGGGTGCGGTGGATTCGATGGCCGCGAGGATGGTCCAACGACCTTCGCCGGAATCGGAGACGCGGCCGGAGAAGCGCTCGAGCGTGGGCTGGTCGAGTAGAGAGATGGCGGTCAGATCGAGCAGCCAGGAGGCGACGACGCTGCCGCGGCGCCACACTTCCGTGACGTCCGCGAGATTGAAATCATACTGATAGTGCTCGGGATTGCGGAGCGGCGTGGTTTCCGCGTCGGTTTCGCGGTGGGATTTTCCAGCGTTGGCGTGCTTGAGAATGTTCAAGCCTTCGGCGTACGCCGCCATCAAGCCGTACTCGATGCCATTGTGGACCATTTTGACGAAGTGGCCGGCGCCGGAAGGGCCGCAGTGAAGGTAGCCTTCTTCAGCGGTGCCGGCGACTTTTTCGCGGCCCGGAGTGCGTTCGGCGTTGCCGCGTCCGGGCGCGAGCGTTTTGAAAATTGGATCGAGGCGCTTCACGACTTCCGTTTCGCCGCCGATCATTTGGCAATAGCCGCGTTCGAGGCCCCAAACGCCGCCGCTGGTGCCCACGTCGCAATAATGAATGCCCTTGGCGGAGAGTTCTTTCGCGCGGCGAATGTCGTCGATGTAGTAGGAATTTCCGCCGTCGATGACGACGTCGTCCTTCTCAAGTTTTCCGACTAGATCGTCGAGCGAGGCGTCAACCACGGCGGCGGGCACCATCAGCCAGACGGCGCGGGGCTTTTGGAGTTTCTTGACGAAGTCATCGATGGAAGCCGCGCCGGTGGCGCCTTCGCCTGCAAGTTGCTGAATGGAGTCCGCGCTGCGGTCGTAGACGACGCACTTGTGACCGTTTTTTTGCAAGCGCCGCACCATATTGGCGCCCATCCTGCCCAATCCGATCATCCCCAGTTGCATCGTCTGCGCTCCTCAGCCTTCCGCGAATTTGAGATTTCTTGCAACTCTAGGCCATCGCTTTATGCACGGCCTTGGTTAGAGTGGCGAGCCCGGACTTCAGATTCTTTCCAAGGTGGACGCGCAAAGCGCGGCGGCCGCGTTCGGCGAGAACGGCAAAGTCACCGCGGGCCTGCGCGGCTTTCACGATGCCAAACGTATACTTTTGGCCGGGGACCGGCAGATCCTGGGCATCCTCGCAGGTAATCTGCAGGAAGACGCCGCTGTTGGGGCCGCCCTTGTAGGCTTGTCCGGTGGAATGCAGAAAGCGCGGGCCGAAGCCGAGAACGGTGGCGACTTTTTTCTTGTCGCGAACGGCGTGGCGAATACCTTGCAAAAGTTTGTCGTTTGCCGGATTCATAGTGATGTAGCCGAGGACGCCAAAATAATCGCCCGCCCTAAGCCGCAAAATATGCGCCTTCAGAACGGCAACAAGAGTCGGGCCGTGCACTGCGGCTACATTTTTCTCGTCGGCGAAGAGTTTGATGCCGCCGGCTTCGAAAAATGGAACTTCTGGAGGAAGGCTTCCGGTCGCTTCGTACTGGCTGGTCAATTTTTTGGTTTCGATCTTGCTGGCTTCGACGTCAGGCTGGTTGAAGGCGTTGATGCCAATGATTGAGCCCGCGACGGCCGTGGCGATTTCCCAGCGGAAAAATTCCTGGCCGAGAGTATAAGTGTTCGGCAAAGTGATTCGTACGACAGGATGCCCGGCCTTTTCCAGGGCGGCAACCGCGGCATCCTGAGCTTTATTGGGCTTGGATGCCAGACGTAGATAAGCGAAGACGCGATCGTTGCCATAGACGACTGGCTTGGCAAGGAGCTCGCGATCCACGGGAATGATGCCTTTGCCGATTTTCCCCGTGGACTCGGCAATTAATTGTTCGAGCCACGCGCCAAGATCAGAGATTCCCGGCGAAGCGATGATGGTGATTTTGTCGCGGCCGTTATTCGCGGCGACGCCCAAAATGTTTCCCAGGATGACGCCTGGATTCGTATCGACGGCAGAGGAAGCACCACAGGCTTGGACCATCTCTTCGGTGTTTTTCAGGAACTTGGCGAGGTCCAGGCCTATGACCGCGGCGGGAACCATACCGAAATTGGAAATCGCGGAATAACGCCCCCCGATGCTCGGCACGCCGAAGAAAATTTTACGAAACTTATCCGCTTCGGCAACTTGCTGCATCTTCGAGCCTGGATCGGTGATGGCGATGAAGCGATTGCCAACTTCTTTTTCGCCCACTTTGGCTTTCACCCGTTCGAAAAAATATTGTTTGTAAATGTTAGGTTCGAGCGTACTGCCGGACTTGCTCGAAACGATGCAGAGGGTGCTCTTGAGGTCCACTTTCGCTTCAATGGCCTTGATTTGCGCCGGATCGGTGGAATCCAGAACGTGCAGCTCGGGGAAACCTTTGATCTTTCCAAAGGTCATGCGCAAAACTTCGGGGCAAAGGCTGGACCCGCCCATGCCCAGCAGAAGAGCATGTTTGAATCGCGCTTTCTTCATGTCCCCGGCGATTTGTTTGAAAGTAGCAATGTTCGCGAGCTGTTCCTCGGTGATGGTGAGCCAGCCGAGCCAATTGCTCTCGTCCGTCCCGGTCCAGAGCGAAGCATCTTTCTGCCACAGGCGGGCAACTTTATTGTTTTTTTTCCAGTCGTCCAGGGACGCGGCCACCGCGTCCGCAAATTGTTTCGGCAATTTGTAGGTTTGTTTGTTGACGCTCACGCGCGCACCCCGGCGCTTTTACCGGTTGCGGCCAACAGTGTCGTAAAAGCGTCGGCGAACAACTTGACACCGTCCATCAAAAGCTTGTCGGTGACCTCCTTCATGGAGATTCCCGCCTTCGCCAGGTCCGCCATAGTCTTCGCGGCTCCTTCGACGTTTTCGGTGAGGCTGGGGCGCAGCTTGCCGTGGTCGCGAAAGGCATCGAAGGTAGCCGGCGGAATAGTGTCCACGGTATCTGCACCGATCAGCTCTTCGACGTAAATCACATCGCGATACTTTGGGTTTTTGGTGCTGGTACTGGCCCACAGCAGACGTTGCGTCTGCGCGCCTTTGGCCGCGAGAGCCTTCCAACGCGGCCCGCCGAAAAGTTCCTGATACTTCTTATAGGTGAGCCGGGCGTTGGCGATGGCTACCTTGCCGTGTAGGCTTTCGAGCAGCGCCTTCTGGCTGGCGTCCGAAGCGGTCTTGAGCTTTTCGTCGATTTTGCTATCAACGAGCGAGTCGATGCGGCTGACGAAGAAGCTGGCCACGCTGGCAATGTGGCTAACGTCCTGACCCTTGGCGGCACGAGCTTCAAGAGCGGCGAGAAATGCTTCGGCGACTTGTTCGTAGGCCGACTGAGCGAAAAGCAACGTGATATTGATGTTGAGCCCGTCTTCGAGAGCTTGCCGAATGGCTGGGAGGCCCTCGGGTGTGCCGGGAATCTTGATCATCACATTCGGGCGATCCACGGCCTTCCATAGGCGGTGCGCCTCCGTAAGCGAGGCTTTTGTGTCAAAGCCAAGAAAAGGCGAGACTTCCAAGCTAACGTAACCGTCGCGGCGCTTCGACTCAACGTAGACGGGCTTAAAGATGTCGCAAGCGTCCTGCACGTCACGAATGGCGATTTTTTCGAAGACACCATTGGCATCCAACTGCCCGGCCTCAGGCGAGTTGAGGATATCGTTGTAGAGGTTGCTCCCGGTGATGGCCTTCTCGAAAATCGCCGGGTTGGAGGTCATCCCGCGGAGGCCGTCGTTATCAATGTACTTCTTCAATCCGCCGCCGGTCAGCAGGTCTCTCCGGATGTAATCCATCCACGGGGACTGCCCGTAGGCCAACAACCCTTTTAGCGGATTGGCACCCTGTCCGGTGGTCATGTTCGGAATCGTCGTTGTCGTCGTCATAATGTTTCTCCTTGCACCAAACCTTCATTGTACGCCCCGGAGGGTGGGAACGCTTAAGGCTTCGGACCGCAATTATCTCTCAGGCTTTGTATCCAGCTGCATATTTTGCTTCGAGAGCTTTCACTTTCCCAAGCCGCCGCACGTGCCGTTCTTCGTTGGTGAACTTCGCGCCAAGGAAGGCCTTCACCAGTTCTTCGGCCAGTTTTACGCCGATCACGCGCGACCCCAGCACGAGCACATTGATATCGTCGTGCTCCACTCCTTGATGCGCCGAATACGTGTCATGGCACATTCCGGCGCGAATGCCAGGCAACTTACACGCCGCCACACTAGCGCCAACCCCGCTGCCGCAGATCAGTACGCCGCGCTCCGCCTTGTGATCGAGCACGGCTCGCCCCACGGCTTCGGCAAAATCCGGATAATCGGAAGGGTTTTCATTGAACGCGCCAACATCCAGGACGTCGTGCCCCAGGGAGCGCAGCAAATCGCCCATGGCTACCTTCAATTGAAATCCCGCGTGATCCGAGCCAATCACTATCTTCATGGCCGGCTCACTTTCCCAGGACTTCTTTTGCGGCTGCAACCACTTTGTCTGCTTCCATGCCGAATTTCTTCAACAGGTCCTTCAAAGGCGCCGATGCCCCGAAGCTGCGCATTCCAATCATCTTGCCTTTGAGGCCGACGTAGCGCTCCCATCCAAATGTGGAGGCCATCTCCACGGATACCCGCGCGCTAACGCTCGCGGGCAGTACGCTCTCTTTATAGGCGGCGTCCTGGCGTTCGAAAAGCTCCCAAGAAGGCATGCTAACGACACGAGCCTTGATGCTTGAGGCATTCAATTTTTCGGCGGCTTCCACGCAAAGAGAGACTTCGCTTCCGCTCCCCAGCAGGATCACATCCGGTTTTTCGCCGGGAGCTTCCGCAAGAATGTAAGCGCCCCTAGCGACTCCCGCGGCGGATGCATATTTCGTGCGATCAAACGTGGGCATGGCCTGACGAGTCAGAACCAAGGTTGACGGCCCATGTGTGTGTTGCAGGATGACCTTGTAGGCTTCCACCACTTCATTGGCATCGCCCGGCCGCAGAACCAGCATGTTAGGCATGGCGCGCAAGGATGCCAGTTGCTCGATGGGCTGATGCGTCGGCCCATCTTCTCCTACCCCAATCGAGTCATGCGTGAAGATGTAAATCGAAGGAATTTCCATCAGCGCGCCGAGGCGCATGCTGGCCCGCATATAGTCGCTGAAATTGAAGAACGTCGCGCTGAACGCGCGGAGTTTCGAGAGCGTCATGCCATTGACGATCGCGCCCATGGCGTGTTCCCGCACGCCGAAGTGTATGTTGCGCCCGCGATACTGATTCGGGTAGAAATCGCCCGCGCCCTCGAAGGTCAAATTCGTCTTATTGGATTTCGCCAAGTCTGCCGAACCACCAATCAGCCAGGGGATATTCTTTGCCAGGGTGTTCAGAGTTTTTCCCGAAGATTCGCGCGTGGCCATGCCCTTCGGATCGGCGGGAAAATTCGGCAAATCCTTGTCCCAGCCGTCCGGCAATTGGCCGGTCTGCATGCGATTCAGCTGATTGGCTTGCTGAGGAAACTGTTTCTTGTAGTCCTCGAATTTCGCTTGCCACGCCGCGCGGGCCACTGCTCCATTCTTTCCGACGCCATTCTTGAACTGGTCATAGACACCATCAGGAACGAGGAACTTCGCATCTTCGGGCCAACCGTAATTCTTCTTCACCAGTTTGACTTCCGCTTCGCCCAGGGGCTCACCATGGGCTTCGTAGGAATCCTGCTTGTGGGGTGAGCCGTATCCGATGTGGCTGTCCACCACGATGAGCGTCGGCCGGTCTTTGGAACTGAGAAAATTATTGTAGCCGCCGGCCAGCATCTCCAAATTGTTCGCGTCCGTGACGTGCGTGACGTTCCACCCATAGCCCTTGAAGCGTGCGATCACATCTTCGCTGAAGGACCACTCCGCCGGACCGTCCAGCGTTACGCGGTTGTTGTCGTAAATCCAGCACAGGTTGGACAGTTTCAGATGGCCAGCGAGAGAAGCCGCTTCGCAACAAACCCCTTCCATCAAATCCCCATCGCCGCAAATCGCGTAAACATTGAAATCGAAAACCTCAAAGCCGGGCTTGTTGTAATTCTCCCCCAGCCATTTTCCGGCAATGGCCATGCCCACGCTGTTGCCCGCGCCTTGCCCCAGCGGGCCGGTTGTGGTCTCCACTCCGGTGGTCAGATGTGATTCAGGATGTCCCGGGGTTCTGCTGCCGATTTGCCGGAAGCGCTTGATTTCCTCCATGGGAACGGCGAGCTCGCTTGAAACTTCGCCTTTGGCATTGACGGCGCGTACTCCGGCGAGGTGCAGCGTGGCGTAGAGCAGCATCGAAGCGTGGCCAGCCGATAACACAAAACGATCGCGATTCAGCCAAGTGGGGTCGGCAGGATCATAGCGCAAGAACTTTTGCCATAACTGGTAGACCGCGGGGGCAAGACCCATGGGCGCCCCGGGATGGCCAGAATTGGCTTGCTGGACCGCGTCGATGGCCAGGGTCCGGATGGTGTTGATGCTCAGTTGGTCGATGGTCCCGACATGGCCGGGGTCACTCAAAGCAACGTTCGGCTGGCTCACATTCGCTCCTGCTGCGGGCAGGAGGGGCTCCCGCAGACCGTAGTCAGATTTTAGATGCACCGCTGAACGCAACGGATTAAGAGATTTTACGCCAAATTGAAACGGTCTGCTCGTTCGAGACCGGTAACAAAAGGACGGCTGAAAGGCAGCCGAATTGTCGGGTCTATCGAGTGGCCCACTTTGAGATGCCATTCGGCCGGATGCCATTCGGACGAGAAAACCGGCAAGGTTCCCGCCAAAATACGCTGCAAAGCTAGAACGCTACAAGGCTTGCGAATGCCTGTCAAATGAGGTTACGGAATATTAACGAAGTCTAAGGATTGCGGTTGAAACAGATCTATTGTGCTGCCCATCAGAACAGCAACCGTGAGCCCAGGATTACTCCAGCGGCGATTCCTCAGGGAAAAGCTTGCGAACCTCTTCCATAAGTTTTTCGGGCATTAGACTTTTTTCCACAAAACCATCGGCGCCGCTTCGCAAGCACTCTTCCCGGAGGGACAACCCACTCAACTGGGAGAAGATAAGCACTCGCATCCCGGGGTAAGCCTTGCGCAACTCCGTCACTGCCTCCAGACCATTCATCTTCGGCATGCTCAGGTCGACTAGCACCAGATCGGGGTGCAAGTGCTCGGCCTGCTGCAGGAGATGCTGGCCATCGCGGGCGGTCCCGGCGATTTCGAAATCCGTTTCAAATTTGAGATATTTGCAGACGGAACGCAGAGCGGCGGGCGAATCATCGGCCACCAGCACGCGAATACGGCGTTTGCGGATCTCCATTGCACGCTCCCGAAGCAACACCAACCGTCCCATATCTGTGGTTGAGTGTGCCTCTGGCAGAACCGCGTTGAAATGCGGCTGATTCCCTAGGGAATTCCCTGTAGAAGGGACCAGGGCCTCAGCCCCGAATGATTCAGCCCTGAATAATATTGTTGCGAACCGCGTAGCGCACCAAGTCGGCAAGAGAATGAAAGTCCAGCTTTAGCATAATGTTGGCCCGATGAGTTTCCGCGGTCTTTACGCTGATTCCCAGGTACCCTGCAATTTCCTTATTGCTTTTTCCTTCGGCAAGAAGCTGCACGATTTCGCGCTCCCGCGGTGTCAAGCGGCTTCGCGAAACGTGGTCAGATGTGGGGCCGTCCAGCGCGCTCGAGGCCGCCTCCGAAACACGCGAGGACAGGTACGGCTTGTGGCGGCGAAGCGCGTCCACGGCCGCCACCAAATTCCGGTCTGCGTCGTCCTTCAATATATATCCATGAGCCCCGGCTCCCAGAACTTCCTGGACCAGCAAGTCGGAGTCGTGCATGGTCAAAATGAGGATTTCCGTCTGCGGCGAGAGCTTCCGAATCTGGCGCGTAGCTTCCACCCCGTTCAGCAGCGGCATGCCAATGTCCAGCACGGCCACGTCAGGCTTCAGCTGGCCGGCTTTCTCCACAGCTTCACGGCCGTTGGCAGCTTCCGCACAAACCTGCCAGCCCGTCTTGGACTCCAGCAGAGCACGGAGTCCAGTGCGCACCACTTGATGGTCATCGGCCACGAGGATGCGCACCGGCATCGATAACCTCAGTTCTTACAGGAATGGAAACCCGCACAGTAGTCCCCGATGGGCTGGATTCTATCTCAAGTTTCCCGCCAAGCTGCGTCATTCGTTCACGCATGCCCAGGATCCCCACGCCCAAACGCGTTCCAGAGCCGTTTCCGCGCTCGATGGCTTTCTCGTCCATCCCACGGCCATGATCGATCACCTCGAGGTTGACGCAGGCGGTATCGCCACGCAAATGAATCTTGGCGGTCTTAGTGCCAGAGTGCCGCTGGATGTTTGCCAAGCTTTCCTGGACGATACGGAACAGGGCTGTCTCCGCTTCCTGGGGCAGCCGGCCAAAGCCGGCTTGAATGTCCAATGCAAGATTGATGCCGCTGCGATCGCTGAATCCCTCGGCATACTCTTTCAACGCGGAAACCAATCCCAGTTCATCCAGTAGGGGAGGGTGCAGCAGATAGGAGAGCGTTCGAATCTCCCGCGACATTTCCACCAGCACTCTTCGTGCTTCCGCCAGCGCGTGGCGCGAACGTTCGTCCTTGGACGTTAGCGAACGCGACGCCTGCGCCAGATTCAAATTCACTGCCAAGACGCTTTGCGCCAGGCTGTCATGGAGTTCCCGCCCCAGGCGCCTCCGCTCCTCATCTTGAAGCTGCAGCAACCGGGTGGAAAGCTGGTGCAGCGCCTCCTCCGCTTGCTTGCGCTCGGTGATATTTATAAATGTGTTGATCGACGCGGAAACGGAGCCATTCTGCGCGAACTGCGGCACCACGTTTCCCATCGTCCAGAGAAGCTCGTTCGACCCGGGGCGGCGCCATCCAATTACTTCATTCTTGAACGTCTGTCCGGTCTTCGAGGCCAGCGGCCCGGGCCGCATGGAAAAAGGGAGTTCCGTTCCGTCTTCCCGGATGGAAATCAAACTTAGCTGGGACGAATCCTTTCCCTGAGCTTCCTCAAGGGTGATTCCAAACATTTCTTCCGCGGCTTGATTCGCGAATTGCACTCTGGCATCGGGCCCCAGCAGGACAACGCCGACGTTGAAATCCCGAACGAGCGTGCGAAAACGCTCTTCACTGGCGCGCAGCGCCTCCTCCGCTTGCTTCCATAGGGTTACGTCGGAAACCGACAAGATTGCGCTGACCACTTCTCCGTTGGCGCCCAGGTGAGGCACGGCATCCATCAAGGTCCACAAGATCTCATTCGAATTCGCGCGGCGCCATCCCACCATCTCATTTCGCACCGGCTTTTTGGTCGCAATGGCTCGAGGCCCCGGACGCTCTTCAAACGGGATCTCCGTCCCGTCTTCTCGAATAGATATCATGCCGACGTTCGAACTGTTCCTCGCGCGAGCCTCCTGTTCACTCTCTCCAAAAGTCTCCAGGGCGGCTCGATTGGCAAACTTTATTTCCGCGTCAGGGCCAAGCAAGAGCACCCCCACGTGCAAGTCTTGGACGAGATTGCGGAAACGCTCTTCGCTAGCCCGCGTGGCCTCTTCCGCCCGCTTGCGGGCAGTAATGTCATGAACGATTACCAGAGCGTAGAGTTTCCCATCCAGTTCGATTACAGATGCGGAAAACTCGCCAACTCGAATTTCTCCCCGTTTCGTCCGGCACTCAAATTCTTCTTCCCGGACTTCGCGCTGCTCTTGGAGTCTTGCCATAACTCTCGTTCGGTGGGAAATGTCCACCCAGAGATTCAGTTCCACCGGCGATCTTCCAAGAGCTTCTTCTCGCGTATGACCAGTAAAGCGCGAAAAGCTGTCATTGACTTCCAAGAAGCGGCCGTCCGGGATCAGGCTAATGCCGACGGCATCGGGGCTCAAACGGAATGCCGTTGAAAACATGTGCTCCGATCGCTTCAATGCGTTCTCGGCCTGGAGAATGTCGTTCGCAAGCCGGCGTTGCCGTTCACTAGTCAGAATAAGACGCGCGGCGGAAAGAATGAACGAAGCGGTGATAGCTTTCCATGAGAGCGTGATCTGCTCAGCGGCGATACGCCGACCCATGAAAAGAACCAACAGCGGAATGATAATCGGTAGAGCTTGAGAGACGATGACCGTGCGGAATCGAGAACTCACTGCAGAGGCTCTGGGCTCTTCTTCGCGATTCCAGGTTGCGGCCATGATGGCCACAAACAAATACGGCGGGCACCAGGTAATGTCGGTCCAAGTCGCACCGGCACGAGTTGTGTACGGGACCGCAAGATAGAGAAGTTCAGAAGCGGCCACCACCATGAAAAATCCGGCCATCCTGCCGAAAAAGGCCCGGATGGAGCCCCCCGGGGCGGTTATCGCCCGAATCACAAACCCTGCGCCGATCGCCGCGTCTCGGATCATCTGCAGCCGCATGATCTTGAGGACCATCTGCGGCCCTTCGGTTTCCCATCGAGAAGGGACGTAGAAAAAATAAAGATACGCAGTGAGCGCTACCACCCCAATCTGGGCAAAATCCAACACTTGCTGCCAATCGATGGCTCCGGATTCTTCCGCTGGCCTCGGCAGAAACATCATCGCCGCAGGCGTTACCCAGAGGATAAAGAGAATGTCGGAGGGCCAGGGAGTCAGTGTTGGCGCATGCGCAACACTCTGATAGTAGGTCTCCAATACTTGAGCCGCAGTGTCCAGAAATAGCGCCACCGCGAGCAGCATCCACAGTTGGCGCAAGTAGCCCGAGGATCGCCGGGCCACCTGGAGTGCACAAAGAGCAGCCCACAGCACGATCGCGGCCTGCAAAAGATCCGATAAAAGAAGACTCTTCTCCGGCTGGGACACCTCTCCCACAACGAAGAAAAGGAGCGCGGTCAAGAGACCGGCGACGGTAAGAACAAGCGAGGAAAACTTTCTAGAGGGAAGCAAGAGAGACTCCGTCTACTAGCTTCAGTCTATGTCGAGTCCGCCCTTCGAACAATCGCCACGCTCGCTCATGGAGCGAATAAAGAACACTCCAAGTTTCCAACAATTCCGGCCGTCGGAAGCCCGCTCTCGGTAAGTGGTACAGAATTTAGTCTGGCCCAGTCCCGTTGAACCCCATTAGAAGCCGGTCAGAAGTAGACCTATTAGCCTTGCAGTAGCTGTCCCTGTCCGCTAGATTTGTACTTGCCGCTGCCCGGGTGGCGGAATGGCAGACGCTGAGGACTTAAAATCCTCCGGGGATTTTTCCTCATGTGGGTTCGACTCCCACCCCGGGCACCACTCTTTCTTGTTGAAGATGAACGAGTTGTTGGGTCGCACCTTTCCGTGTACCTCTGGTGTACCCCACTTTGCGAAAGAACGAGCGGATCGCGGCTCCAGGCGTTAATCAAATCCGCTTCCAGTTGTTCCTGTCGCGAGCGCACCCACGGTGCGTAGTGCTTCTCGGTAATTCTCACGCTTTGGTGGCCGAGCAAAATCGAGACTCGTTCGATGGGAACTCCAGCAAGAAGCAATTCAACAGCGAACGTGTCGCGGAAGCGGTGCGCATGTCCATTCGGAACGTTTGCGAGTTTGAAGAGTTTGCGCAATCGCGTTTGCCAGCTCCGCACGATGCTTTCTAGCTTTCCCCTTCCGCTCCAGAAGAAAAACTTATCTGTGACCTTTGGCGTTGCTTCCAACGCCGACAAGACAAATCCCGGAAGGATTGTGTTCACTGGGACACCCGTCTTCTGCGTGTAGAGGAAGAGACGGTTGCCTTCGAGCCTATCTGTGCTGAAGTTGACCCCATCACCAATTCGCATCCCGCTGTAACGAAGTAGAAGAACAAGACCGCGAATGCGCCGTCCGTTCTCGATCCCGTGACTCGGCATCTCTTCTTTGTATTGGTCAGTTGCTGCGAGAATTCGCACCATCTCTTCGCGGCCAAATGGAAGGGTAGGACAGAGAGTTATCTTCGGGGCCTTCAGATCGAGTGCCGGATTTTCGGTTACCCACTTGCGTTTTTGAGCGAAGCGAAAGAATGCGCGCAACCTTTCGAGTTTCTTGGCGCTCGAACGGGGACCATCTTTCCATTCGGAGCGGAATTGACTTACCTTTGACAAGTCAAAGTCGGCAAGGATACGAAGACCGCGTCGTTGGGCAAACTCTTCCATTTGGCGGTTCAACAACTTGTATTTTCGTGCCGTAGAGTCGTTGAGTTTGCGAGCCTCGATGTCCGCTAGGAATTCCTTCCATGCTTCCTGCGTAGATTTCCTTGTCAGCTGAGATGTGCGGCGATTTTCGATCTCCCATTCTCGGATGATTTCTTGGGCTCGCTGCCAGTCCCGGACCTTCAGTGATTCACGTATCTCCGCGCCGCCCAGTATTCCGTCAACCCAAATGGGGCACCTGCAGTTGCGATAACTTCGGCCTTCATCACGCCGTCTGCAGCTTTTGAGATGTCTTCGATAGGCTGTGAGCATGAGTTGGACCTCCTACCGCGATACTGATTTCGATGACAACCGAGCGTGAACGCGTTCAACGACCGATTGCGGAACGCGCAAAGTAAGGTAACGCCGCTTGCGCCGCGGATTCGATTCCCCAATCACAAGCACTCCAGCTTCTCGCTCGAAAAGCTCACGGACTTTATCAGGGCTCAGGTTCCACATTTCGGCGATTTCCGTAACGGCGTAGTGCCGCTCGATGTGCACCGAGGTCTCGATTTGTGAGAATACAGCCATTGCGTCGAAGTGACTCCTGCAGGTTTAGAAGATCGACGATTACCTCGTCGATTTGGCTCTCCAGCTTCCGACAGTGCTCTCAAGAAAATTCCTCTTGCAACCAGTCGCCGAATGAGCTACGGTTACGTAAACACTTCGTTAGGCGCCGTTGACCCATCTTTCACAGGCCAAAGTCCAGACACGGTCTCAACAGACGACGATTTCGTGTTCCGCGAATACTCCATCCAAGGCCGTTGGCCCTCGCCCGACCCAGCAGCCCTCACCGCGGTCGACCCCTCCATCCCCCAATCCTGGAACCGCTACGCCTATGTAGACAATAGCCCTTGTAACTCTATAGACCCGGCGGGTCTCGACACATGCACCTTCGACATTGGGATTAACAACAATGCTAAATTGACAAGTCAGCAACTAGGGGATTTGCTAGCGCGCATAAACGCTGTTCTTGGTTCGGCACTGTGGAACGGAAACTCTGTGCAGGCGCAATTCTTTTTCACCGGGAAGGCTGACCAGACCCTGAATATATCCCCTAGTGCTCCCAGCAACAGAGATGGTTATTCAGGTTGGCCATTCTCGTCTCCGGTTATTTATTGGGGCAACTTAAATAATAACACGACATACGGTGGAACTGATGCCGCTCACGAACTTGTGCACAGACTCGCGGGCCCTGTCCTTGCTCTTTGGGGTAAGTACAAAGGACCTCCAAATTTGATGAACGTCAATCAGGCACAAGCATCTGGACTCGGCAACCAGGTAAGTGCAGACTGGTCAAATCCGAGCGCAACTGCGGGCTTCTCATCATTGTCGGCCGATCAGATAAAAAAACTGTATAAGAAATGCATTAAGAAGCACAAGGGTGGAGGTGGAGGGGGGGTGGGGGAAATGGCGGCTTCGGTATTACCCCGGGCACATTGATACCAATATTCCTGACGTCCTGTAGCGATGAGGGTTGCAGTAGCTACTGGGCAGGCTGGTGGTACACTCCTGGAACTTTGAAGGGGCCCACCTACTAAGGTTCAACCAGTGCGCCCAAGCAGCTTCTATTCGGAATGGTGAGTGGAGCTGATTGACTGGAAGCTGCCTATGGGCCGATGCAATTGTCCGATTTGTTCTTCGAACCTGGACGCTGAACTCGGTTCGATAGACACATCGAGTTCGCAAACGTGCGGCAATCGTTTCGTGAGGAAGCGCTATGGGTAAAGATAAAATTTCAAGGTTCAGAGCGCTGCTACTGCAAAGTGTTTTGCTGTTGATCGGTGCTCGGCCCAGCACGTCGCAATTGCCGCCGACAGTAGGCCAACTAGTCAACGAACTGCCACCCTGCAGTATCCTCCGTGAAGAACTCGAACGAGGTGTTCACGGCGATGGTGTGGACGAGCCCTATATGGCAAAGATGCGGGCGCAGGGCGTTCGGCGCGCGTTACTAGAGGTCAGGGCCGTGTTCCGCGGAAACCGGGCCCAGAGTGCTCACGTCGTGCGGAGACTCTACTTTCGGCAGTTCGATGGTGCGGACGCCCAAATATCCGATGAAGGTAAAATACAGGCAATTGACAACAGTGGCTTGGCAGAGGTGCTCGACGACCTCGCTCGGAACCGCGTGGCCGCTGCGCCTCTCGTCCGAGGAGAGCGTTTTATTGGTGACCAAGTCTCCAGTTTTGTTGAGTTCTTCGCAGACGCACGGTTGCCGGAGCAGAAGGCCTTGCTGTTTCCAACAGGCCACCCGACGCCGCTTACCGGAGCCGTTGTCAATGGGGACGTTGTGGACACCCAAGCTTTGCTCCAATCGAATAAATTCTCCAGAAAGCAGCTAGATCGCGCGTTATTCGATGCGGTTCTCAGCCGCTACGATAATACGACTGTCATTGACCTCCTGCTGAAGGCTGGAGCGGACGTAAACAGTCGCGCTACGGACGAGTCGACGCCGCTTATGAGTGCGGTTGCCCATCCGTGCAACCTACGTCCCTTATTGGATCGCGGAGCCGACTTAGATGCCCAAGATAAATGGGGCAGGAATGCACTCCAAGTTGCTCGTGAGAATAAGGTAGTCACTTCCATTCGGTTGCTCGAGGAGGCCGATGTCAAGAGGCACGGTCTGATTGGATGAAGGCATCGGCTCCCCGCTCCCAGTAAACCTGAATTGTGCGGCGCAGACGGACGGTTCCTAGCGAGGAAGCGCGCCGTTGGAACAAGCTAAAAGGTACCATGCCACCTCCCGAGCGTTCATACTGCGTACCTCGATATTTCGATGTGTTTCGCCATTACGCATCCCGGACTCTAGATGAGACTACGCGGGTACGAGCTTCGTGCAGGACACTGCGTACCTCAGAGTGGGCGGATGCCCTTCCATATCCGTTTGTTCAGGAACTAGATCTGTCGTTACTAGTTACTACACTATACGTACGATTTAGTCAGAGCTGCGGGCAGCGAAAGTCACGCAATAAGCGAGATCGTCTCAAGCTGCGCCCAAGTGTTTCCCGACGCGACCACTGATTTTGTGTGGAGGCATGTGATGTGGCTAATCAAGTACGGCTTCCTCACACTAAACGACCGGCGGTTGTGCCTTGTCGATGCGACTGAGAGGCGACTAGCAGCGGATTTTGCATGACAGAATCGGAGGCCTTGAGCAAAAGTATTTGATATCCTTAGATCAATTACACAAATTGCTATCATAAGTGCCCTTGTCTTCTTCCCGAAAAGTTACGTCAGGCGAACGGGAAAAGCAGAATAAGAGATGAGACAAACGCCACTAACTGCTGCCCTCGGCGTAACCTTCGCATTGCTGTTGCCGTTCGAGACCTTCGCTCAGCGGCTTCCGCGAGTTGCTCTTCCAGATCACTACGATCTTACTTTCGAACTGGATTTCGATCACCAGAACTTCACGGCGGAGGAGACCATCAAGGTGCGAGTGCTCGAGCCAACCGCAGACATAACGCTGAATGCGCTTGACCTTGAAATCCATTCGGCGCAAATCACCTCTGGGAGAATCAGGCAAAAAGGTGGCATTACCCTCGACACGAAAAGTCAGATGGTCAGACTCTCAGTTGACAAACCAATTAGACTCGGACCGGCTGAGATTCACATTCAGTTCACAGGGAGACTGAAGGACAGGCCCCCCGGCTTTTATGTCGCGGAGTCAGATAGCCACATGTATGCCATCTCGCAGTTTGAGCCCACCGATGCCAGGCGCGTATTCCCTTGCTTTGACGAGCCCGACTATAAGGCTACGTATTCCATAACGCTCGTAATAAACAAGGACGACACTGCGATCTCCAACGGACGGCTCCTCTCCGACACATATGAGTCGGGCACGACGAAGCATACGCTGAAGTTTTCGCCATCACCTATAATGTCTTCTTATCTCGTTGCGTTGGCCGTGGGTCAGTTTCAGTGTTTGGAAGGGGTTGCTGATGAGATTCCCATTCGGGTCTGTGGCCCGCCAGAAGAGATAGAGCAGGGTCACTACGCGCTCGAAACTGCGAAGTATTTCCTTCAGTACTTCAACGGATATTTCGGCGTTCCGTATCCGTTCCACAAGCTCGACCTCATTGCGGTACCCGGCTTTAACGGAGGTATGGAAAACACGGGAGCCATTTTTTTTGACAAAGCGATTCTGCTTGCTAGCCCCCAGGACGAGCCACCTGAAATGGTTGGCGGTCCGAAACATGTCATCGCTCATGAAATGGCTCACCAATGGTTCGGGGATCTTGTCACGATGAAGTGGTGGGACGATATTTGGCTGAATGAGGGCTTTGCTACCTGGATGTCTTTCAAGGCATTAGAAGCCGATCACCCAGATGGGAGCGAAGGTATCAATGTGGCATCGGAGGCCTTCTTCGATGCCGATGTCAGGACTCCGCCAATTCACAGATACGCTGAGGTGCCGGAAGAGATCGCTAAACTCTTCGGCTTCCAGACTGCATATCGCAAACCCTCAACGGTTCTGCGGATGCTTGAGGCTTATGAAGGCCCAGCGAAGTTTCGCGCTGGCATCAATGCATACCTTAAGAAATATGCCTATGTTAACGCTACGGGAGAGGACTTTTGGAACACGCAGACGGAGGTTTCCAAACTTCCGATTAACCAGATCATGCCCACCTTCATTGATCAGGCTGGAGCCCCTCTCATAAGTCTGAGCGGTTCCTGCGAGAACGGCATAGAAAGTTTGACGCTCTCTCAAAGGCGGTTTTTCTCTGATCGTGATGCGTTCGAGAAAAGCAACGACCAGATCTGGCGACTGCCCGTGGGGCTCAAGTGGCAGGATAGTGGAGGCAAAATCCACACACGCTACGAGCTACTCAAACAAAAGCAAGAGGTCTTCCATCTACTGGGATGCCCTCGGTGGATTTTCGGCAATGCCGCAGCGCACGGCTATTATCTCGTGTCCTACGATCCTGCCAATCTGCTTAGGCTTATGGCAGACGCATGTGCAAAGCTAACACCACCAGAAAGGACCGTCTTGGTGGTTGACGAGTGGGCGCTGGCGAAGATCGGGAAAGATTCAATTACAGGTTTCATGACTGTTGCCGAGGCTCTTCGTAACGATCAGACGCCCCAAGTGATCAGAACTCTGCTCTCTCATTTGCATGACATTGGCAACAGTCTCGTCACAGATTCGAATCGCGATCTCTATAACGTTTGGTTGCGGCACTGGCTTGCTCCGCAAGCAGCCAGGCTCGGCTGGCAGCCCGCTCCAAACGAAGGCGCCGAACAGCGCTCGCTGCGCGCCAGCATCCTCTCCACCCTAGGCGGCGTTGCAAGGGATCCTCAAACCCTTGCTGAAGCTCAGAAGCTTGCTGAAGGTTATCTCGCCGATCCCCGGTTAGTCGATTCGTCATTGACAGAAGTAGCGCTAAACCTTGCCGCGCTCAACGGCAGCGCGACCTATTACGACGAACTTCTGTCTCACGCAAAAGCGACCGAAAACCGGGATATCTATCGTCGCTGCTTGTTTGCGCTCGCTTCCTTCACTGACCCGGTCCTACTCGAGCGGACACTCGATTTTGCGCTTTCCCCTAGTCTTCGGAACCCAAAGGAACTATTTGACGTGATCCCAAGAATGATGTCGACTTCAGTTAGCCGCGACTTTACCTGGAATCTGATTGAGCGCCACTGGGATGAAATTCTACAGAAGTTTCCTTCTGCTGGCTCTTTCTTGATTGGTGAGGCGGGCTCGTTTTGCGACAGTCAGCACGAAACAGACGTCAACCAGTTTTTCACGAAGCATCCGGTGCGCAGTAGCGATCAGACCCTCCAACAAACCCTGAAAGCCATTAGCAATTGCGCCGAGTTCCAGTCAGAGCAGAGTTCGAGTCTGTCCAGATGGCTTGCGAAAGAGAACTCGGTCGTTGTCAAATAGAGGGGAAATGAACGCTTATGCGCTTATTCTTCACTTGAAACACTTGTTCCGAAACAAAGCTAATTACAGCCCGAATACACGGTCTTCAGACGTAAGGTCATGGGACGCGAAGCTGGCTGCCTTTGCCGTGGTCATCACTTTCGCGTGCGCCCTTCTCTTTTGGTTGGCTCCAGCCGTCAAGGCGTAGCCGTCCGATTCCTACCGTGTGTACTTCAAAGGTGTGAGTGAGGATGATGGCCTTTGTGGACACTTTCGATTGTGTCCACAAAGAGGGAATCGTGGACACATCGAATGGTCGAAGTCGAACGCGACGCCGACGCCAAGCGCTACGGTCAATCCATCGCTAACGCCCTCCACTCCTCCATCGGCGCTTAGGTAGGACAGCCATTCTTCCGTGTCTTCTTGCACTTTCGTCGTTCTCCTTGTCGCGCCGCAATTTCCCGCAAATCTTACACCGCGACCGCGGGAACCTTTCTCTCGCTGCGGTTTCTATGTATTCGTATGCGCAATGCTTGCTTGTGCGGAAAAAAAACATCCTTCCGCGCAGGAGGAAGCCTATGGTCCGAGACCACTACATCTTGGTTCCGTCCCCTCAAGAAAACTCTGATCGGCATTTCCATGCTCGCCGGACTCTACCTGTTCGCGTTCCAAGTGTCACGATTGGTCGTGAGCTCTCCGTTCATGGGTATCGAATCATCGCGAGCCACCGGCCTGAGCGCTATTGCTCCTGTCGCGTTCCACGCCTTGCCCGCCTACCAGTCGGCGGACGGTCTCTTGCAAGCCGGCGGGATTAATGTTGTTCGCGCCTTGAGCCTGGCGATCGAAGTGCCCCATTTCGAGCCACTGAATCGCGCCTAAGGGGAAATCATTCGACAGTCAGGCGGTTTCCTGGAAGAATTTAAAATCCATAGGCGATCGGAATCCTCGCCCTGGCTCGAAGCGAGGTTGCGCCTACCGGTTAATTCGCTTGACTCCGCGCTCACCACGATCCGAAATTTGGGCAGCGTCAGACAGGAAACCGAATCCAGCGAGAACACCAGCGCCGAGAAAGAATCGCTAAACATTCAACTCGAATCCAAACAGGCTGAGGTTTCGCGCTTGAACGATATTGTCCACCACCGCAGCGACTCGCTCAGCGACACGGTGGCGGCGGAGGAGAAACTCTCCGAACGTCGGAATGAATTGAACGATCTCGATAAACGATGGAAGAAGCTGGAATCGCGCGTCGAATACGCTTTAGTCGAGCTTCAGATCGCGGAACAATATCAAGCCCATCTCGACTGGCGCACTGGGATCGTTCTTTCCGATCTTCGCAATTCCCTGATCGAAGGCCTGGATGCCTTGCTCTGGTCCATTGGGGAAGTCCTCAGTTTTCTGCTTCGCTACGGGGTGCTGATCTCTGTATGGGCCGGCATTCTATACTGGCCGTCTCGGACTGTCTTGCGCCGCTATCGCCGCTCGCGTCCGGTTGCTTCAGCCACCAGCGCCTAGCCCAATCTTCTCTAGGCTGCTCTGCGTCCTTGGCGTCTCACCGTTACTTTTTCCCTCGGTTCCCAGGGAATTTTTCTCGCAATCGCGACATTATACTCAGTGCACGACTCAGGCTGGGCGTCGACCGCTGGGCTGTCGCAGACGATTGATAGATATTTTCCCGAACGATACATGGACTTCACTGGAAACCCTAACCACTTCCAAAGCTTCACAGTCCTCTCGATTGTACGTGACCAGTGCCTGCCTGATGGAGGTATACCGCGTTTCCTCGCATCGTTGTCCTCAGACGTCCAACTTGTACCATTCTCGCTCACAATTTCAGACCCCTTCTCCTGGTCTAACCTCAGGAATTTTCGGGGGCATTCAGGGGGCTCTAAGAATTCCCTCTCTTTCCTTTCGATACCTTTGAAGGCCAGGCTGCACCGCAAAACTCCTTTGTTTTCTCACCTGCGGTGGATTCGAATCCCACTCGCCACCAATTCTCTAACCAAGACGAAACTGAAGTGGCTTCGATTTGATTTCCCCAACCAGCCTTATCACTCGGAATAACTTCCGGTTGGCCCGTTATCCACCCGGAATCGCGCAACATACCACGCCTGCCCGTTTGAGGCTATACTCGCGGCACGAATGACCATAGCTCCCCGCACAACCCTAGGGCCATACGAGATCCGCGCCACCCTCGGTGCTGGCGGAATGGGAGAGGTGTATCGCGCGCGAGACACGCGATTAGGGCGGGACGTGGCAATCAAGATTTTGCCGAAAGAAATGTCCGCGGATCCGATACGGAAGCAGCGATTTGATCTGGAAGCAAAGACGATTTCCAGCCTGAATCATCCGCATATTTGCACGCTACACGACATTGGTTCACAGGATGGCGTTGACTACCTGGTGATGGAATGCGTGGAAGGGGAGACGCTGGCGAAACGGTTGGAAAAGGGGCCGCTACCGCTGGAGCAAGTTCTGAAATATGGGGCGCACATCGCGGATGCGCTGGACAAGGCGCATCGCGCGGGGATCGTGCATCGCGACCTGAAGCCCGGGAACATCATGCTGACGGCGACGGGAGCGAAGTTGTTGGATTTTGGATTGGCGAAGGCTGCAGCACCGCTGCTGAGCGGTGCGACACTGACGGCAGCGATGTCAACGACGCCGGTGACGCAGGAAGGGACGATTGTTGGGACGTTTCAGTACATGTCGCCGGAGCAGGTGGAGGGGAAGGAGCTGGACGGGTGCAGCGACATCTTCTCGCTGGGTGCGGTGCTGTATGAGATGTTGACGGGGCAAAAGGCATTTCAGGGGAAGAGCCAGTTGAGCGTGGCGTCGGCCATTCTCGAAAAGGAACCCGCACCGATCAGCACGATCAAGCCGATGACCCCGCCAGCGCTCGATCATGTCATACGGAAATGCCTGGCAAAAACTCCGGACGATAGGTGGCAAAGCGCCGCCGACATCAAACATGAGATCAGTTGGATTTCGCAATCGTCCGCCGACGGTATGGCGACGATGTCGAAATTGCCGATCAAGACGGTACGGACGCGAACGCTGGCTGTGGCTTTGGGGGCGCTGGCTGCTGCGAGCTTGATAGCGAACTTTCTCGCGAATCGCAGGGAGACCGCCGGACCCGTTGTTCGCGCGACCCTCACGCTACCGTCCGATGTAGCTCTGCTTACGCTTGGGGACCAAGCTGGAGCACCCGCCATCTCGCGCGACGGCGGCAACCTCGTGTTTACCGGGATGGCGGAAGGCAAGGAGATGCTGTTTCTGCGTTCCATGGACAAGGCAACGACAAAAGCGCTGCCCGGCACGGAGGGCGCCAAGTTTCCCTTTTGGTCTCCGGATGGAAAGTCCATCGGCTTTTTCGCTGACCAACAACTCAAACGACTGGACATCGCGGGCGGCCCGCCCACAGCCTTGGCTCCCGCGACCGACGGGCGGGGAGGAACATGGGCGGGGGACTTCATCCTTTTCACACCTTATATCTACGAAGCGATCTACCGCGTATCGGCTTCCGGAGGCAAGCCGGTTCCCGTCACAACACTAGATCGGTCTAAGTACACGACGCATCGTTGGCCTCAGTTTCTTCCCGACGGGAAACATTTCCTTTACTTGGCGGCACACCACATGGGCGATAGAGAAGGGAATTCAGGAATTTACGCAGCGAGCGTGGATGGCGGAACTCCGAAACTCATCCTTCACACCAACCGCAGCGTGTCCTATTCCTCGGGAAACCTGCTTTACTTCCGGGACGGAAGCCTCATGGCGCAGGAGTTCGACGCGGATCGATTGGAACCGCGAGGAGAGCCGAGACCAATCGGCCAGGTGCTTCAGGAAAGCGGGAATTGGGGGGTGATCGCGTCGGCATCGGATAACGGCATTCTCCTTTTTCAGAGTCCAGGAGAAGTTAAGTATCCGGTCTTGTGGTTTGACGGGAGCGGGCACGCTGCAGGCACTTTGCCGTTCTCGGCGCAGCTGTTCGACCTGCGCCTTTCACCAGATGGAACCCGCGCTGCGGTTGTGAGCTTTGAGGGGGGGCCTACGCCGGATGTCTCCGTATACGATCTCAAGACAGGAGCGCGGACGCGGCTGACCTTCAAAGAGAATGCATGGTTTATCGCTTGGTCGCCGGACGGATCAAGAATCGCCTACTCGGCGCAGAATCTCGGCAGTGAAAACACGAATATCTACTTGAAGCGCACGGACGGCGCTGGAGAGCGGGAGTTGCTGTTTTCCTCTGGCAATATAGACCACCCCTCGGATTGGACGCGGGACGGCAAGTACATCGTGTTCAGTCGTGGGCAGGTAGGCGCTCAACGAATATGGATCCATCCGATGTTTGGTGATCGAAAGCCGTTCCCGTTGTTTCCAAATGCCACTTACGACCACTATGAGGGCCGGGTCTCGCCCAACGGAAAGTGGCTTGCGTATAACTCGGCCGAATCCGGTCCTGGGGAGATCTACGTGACCTCGTTTCCCAAGGGAATTGGCAAGTGGCAGATCGGGTCGGGCGCAGTCGTTCCGCCATTGCATTGGCGAGCGGACGGAAAGCAACTCTATTTCGTCACCCTTGAAGGCAGTCTGATGGCCGCTTCTATCCAAGAATCCGCTGGAAGCATCACGGTTGAAGGAGTGCGCCGGCTAGGCAGGTCACCTTTCCTCACCGGTCCCGTGCTTGCCATTTTTGACGTTGATGCAAAGGAGGGCCAGCGGTTTATCGGAAGCACAGCGCCGGACACGAGTTCTCTGCCCCTAAATGTCATCACCAACTGGACTGCAGAAGTGAAAAAGAAGTGAGCCCAATGCGGCATTAAGCTCACTCCGTCTAAATTATGCGCTAAGTGAGTCGGTGGCGTACACGCTGGCGCGGTGTTTACAAACAGGCGCCGCGCTATTTGAGGGATGAGTTGTCGTCTACACGGAAGTTATCCCGAAGCGGCGTTCTGGGAGGAAGCTACTTGGTGCGCAGTGGGGAAAAATCGGCGAATGAAATGGCGAGATCAAGCAGGGCGCTAGGTGCAAACCCGTGCTCGGCAGTGATTCGCAGTGCATGATCGACGATTGTCACTGCGGCGCGGTGGACGTTGGATTCGTATTCAAACCACTCGCTGTTGCGCATCTCGGTACGGAGCCGCAGAAGGAGTAGGCCGCGATTCAGAGACGAATCATCGCGCAAGAGCTGGCAGACGAGAGCCAACGCGGTACGCCGGTGCGCATCTCTCAACTGATCGATCTCTTCCTGTACGCCCATCGGATTCTCATGTTCCGTACCGTTCTGCTTGAGCCTACGATCATTCCGTGTACCCGCCGTGTACCTCACTTCGGCGTTTTTGTGGTTTTTCTCCCTTTTGTTGTTTCGTGGAATCAATAACTTACGTAGAATCAATCCCCCCGAGGGGTTCGACTCCCACCCCGGGCACCAGTTTTTCCTTTATTTTCAATCAGTTGAGGACTTGCGCGTCGCCGCGTAACTGCTGCGTAACTTTTGCTTCAAGATGAATGATGGGGTCGCGGCCCCAAGCACGCTCTAGATCTGCCTCCAACTGCTCCTGTCGCGACCGCACCCAAGGGTTGTAGTGCTTCTCTGTAACCTTGACGCTCTGATGTCCGAGAAGGATCGAAAGTCGTTCAATGCGAACTCCTGCGAGGAGCAATTCGACGGCCTCACTTGGTTTGTAATTTACCGCCCAGCCTCCGCGCGACCCTCGTTTCAGTACCACGACATACCAGACTTTTTAAGGCCCCGCGCCTTAGGATTTTCTTGGACACCGAATTGTGATGAAAATGGACATCGTCAAAGTCACCGTGGTCGAGTGATGCACCCTAATCTTTGGGGTCCTGTAGGTCTTCGCTCGGCGAGCAAAGCGAGTTTAACTGTCGAAAAATCCCTATTACACTCATTGACCCCTGGCGCATCAGTGGGAGCGTCACAGTGCATTGCTCCAGGCCGCGTAACGTTTGCGTTGCGAGTAAATATCCGGATCGGGTTGATCCCCCCGCTTTCCGAGATGTCTGTTACCTTTTGTGTATGAAAACGGCGTTGCACGGACGGATCGTATTTGGCGCGGCGGCGGTGTTGTTCGGCGTCATCGCGCTTATGTGGCACGACGCTGATACCTGGCAAAACTTGCAACATATCTGGAGCCTGCCTTTCGGTACCATAATTGGCGGGTGTCTCATGACCGCTCAAATTGTGGGTGGGATTGGGATACAGTACCCGCGCACCGCGCACTTGGCTTCGGTCGTACTTTGCGTTGTCTATTTGTGTTTCTTGCTGGCTTGTATCCCTGACATCATTGCCGCATCGAACATCTATGAGCGATACGGTGGGAGCTTCTTCCTGTTCTTTTCCTTACTCTGCGGCGCGATTGCGCTGTACGCTGCGACTGAGGCAAATGCAGCAAGGGCGGTAGTGTCCGGCCGACTGGCACGCCTTGGACTCGGCGTGTGTGCGATTTCCTTTACGCTGGGTCAGATACTCTTACCTCGTGAAACAGCTAGCCTGGTTCCAAAGTGGATTCCGCCGAACCAGATGTTTTGGGCGATCCTCACGACGATCGCGTTTGCACTCGCGGCCATTGCCATTCTCATGAATCGCCAGGCGCGGCTTGCGATGCGCCTGATGACGCTCATGCTGGCACTCTTTGGCGTAATGGTTTGGGTGCCGCACCTGATCGCTCACCCGAAGGCGCATTTCAACTGGTCCGAATGCGTCCTGACTTTCCTTGTTACAGGGGCTGCCTGGGTGGTGGCTGATTTAAAGTCTTTTTGATTTAGGCTGTGTTTGCGCGCCGCTTCACCGGACAAACGGGATGACACTGTGTCCGTGACAGTGGCGGATTAACGTCTAGAAATCTTGCGGTAGGGTCTATCCGATTTTTTCGACCTACTGAATACGTCCGACAAGCGAGAGGAACTACGCAGCATTATTGAAGCCGCGCGACGGGGAGAAGTTCCCCTACGCTAACCCACGGACGCAGTTGACGTAACATCGCCATTACACTCATCGAACGGGGCTAGTTGTCCGCAACACGGAAGCGTCCAGAAAACGTGGTTCGAGGAGACCACTGGCGATTTCCTCGAATCGGACTTCTGGCTCGTTTCGCCAGATTCATATCCACGAGTAGCAAGTTTGCCTCTGAACTTGTAAAGATGGTTTTGCGAATTACTTCTCGCATGCGATATACCGGCGCGGTTCGCTCTCGCGCAACTCCCGGCAGGTTGCTTCCAACCGCTAACGAGGTTTCACTTGATAGCCGGCACCTCGCAGGGGACGGCCCGGGCGCTCATCGGTAATCGCTCCGTCCCACACCACGGGACGTCCATTCACAAACACATACCTCACGCCCACGGAGTAATGCATGGGGTCACTGAAAGTGGCGGCGTCGCGAATGGTCTTGGGATCGAACACCGCAATGTCCGCAAACGCTCCCGGACGAAGAATGCCGCGATCCAGCAATCCTACGCGGCTCGCCGCCAGCGAAGTCATCTTGCGCACCGCCTCTTCCAGACTCATTGTGTGTTGCTCACGAGCATAAATTCCGAGGACGCGCGGGAACGTTCCGAACGCGCGCGGATGCGCTTTGGTTTTGCTCAGAGGACCGTCTTCCGCCTGAGCCTCGGAGTCCGAACCATACGTTACGATCGGGTTCGAAACCGCCGTGCGCACGTCTCCTTCATCCATGATGGAAATGACCTGCCCGGTGTGGCCGTGATCCGCGGTTACGATTTCCATTGCCACGTCTTTGGGATCCTTGTTCCACTGGCGGCCAATTTCTTGCAGCGTCATGCCTTCATACTTTGCGAGTTCGGGATTCATCAAGCCAACCAGCATGATGCCGGAGCCGTCTCCACCCGAACCGAGCCATTCGTTTTCCCAAGTAGTGCTGGGCTGATCCATTTCTTTCTTGATACGCTCCCGTTGAGTCGGGTCCTTGAAGCGGGTAATCATCTGTTCGATTCCGCCTTCGGACACCCACGGAGGGAAAGAAGAAACCAGTCCGTTGCTGGCGCGCGTGTAGGGATAAACGCTGGCCGCCACGTCGATGCCTTGTGCGCGAGCATCTTCAATGCGGCGAAGCACCTCTGGCATCTTTCCAAAATTCTCGTGGTACGCGGTCTTAAGGTGCCAGATCGTCGTAGAAATGTTGGCGCGCCGGGCAATCGCAAAGACCTCGTCGAGGGAGCTGAAGATGGCGTCCGTTTCCGATCGCTGATGAGTGAAATAGACGCCCCCATACTGTCGGGCCACTTTGGCCAGCTCCACAATCTCATCCGTTGAGGCAAAAGTGTCCGGAACGTACTCGAGCGCTGTGCTGATTCCCATAGCACCGTCCTGCATCGCTTGGGCGACGAGCTGACGCATCTGCTCAAGTTCTGCCGGCGATGCGGGCCGATTGACCGTTCCCATCACGTAATTGAGGACGCCGCCCGCGCCCACGAAGGTGCCCAAATTGATTGCGGATTTTGTCCGTTCAAGATGTCTGAAGTATTCGTCGAGCGTCGACCAATCCACTGTCACGCCATATTTCTTCGCGACTTCCTCGTTCTCCTTTTTCATCCGGTCGTTGATGGGAGCGATCGAACTGCCTTCGCCAGTGATTTCGGTGGTCACACCCTGCGTGATTTTGCTCGCCACGCGATTGTCGACCAGTACATT
>Ga0307478_10000265_pt1 | contig 58365 bp, 50 predicted proteins | sample atmos_gasesECM4C_2_FD_203713 | JGI IMG/M metagenome (GOLD analysis project Ga0307478, IMG submission 203713) | Hardwood forest soil microbial communities from Morgan-Monroe State Forest, Indiana, United States - atmos_gasesECM4C_05 | ecosystem: Environmental > Terrestrial > Soil > Temperate...
CAGGGACTTCGACGGTTCTTACCTCTTCATCTTTCCAAACAACGACCTCGAGAGTATCGCCCGGGCTTTTCCCAATTTGCTCGCGTATGGCTTTAGGCATGCCCAGCAAATGGAGGGGCTTGCCGTACTTGATAAGCGAGCCCGTATAGGGAACCCCATCGAAGGTCGCCTTTACAGACACTCTTCCTTTGGTGGCGAATTCCTTTCCGGTATCGTAGGGAAAGAGCACATAAGCTCCTCCGCCATCGCCCGCTTCAATTTTCGCCTTGAATTTGTATTTCTTCATTGCTTTGCCAGTCCCCCCACCGCGCGGCCCTCGATCACTCGGAATTAAACCACTTTCCCTTATGGCGCGCTACGCAGGACGTTACTCCGGTTTGTCGGCGCTAGGCACGCCCACGCGCCTCGTTTCCGCAGCATCGCCCCCACTGTATTAGCCGGCGCTGATACTTTCGATGCTAGAAGAATCGCGGCTTATCGTCGTGGTGCTATACCAGGACCGTACCACCATCAACGATAATGGTCTGCCCAGTGGCGAATCCTTCCTGCATCAAGAACAGATAAGCTTGCGCGATCTCGGAAGCTTCGCCGACTCGGCCAACAGGGAGACTGTTGCCCACGCTCTCGTATAGACCTTCCCGCTCCGATGCACTCATGGTCTGCCAGAGGTTCGTGCGAACGACGCCGGGAGATACTGCGTTAACCCGTATTGGCGCCAACTCGACCGCTAGAGCACGCGTTAGTGCTTCGATAGTTCCGCAGACACTTGCGGCAATGACCCATCCTTTTTGCGGGCGCTGGCCGGCGATTCCGGTTGTGAGCACGATAGAACCCTCCTTGCGGATATGTGGGCCTCCGTACTTGACCGCGGCGAGTGCGGCCCAATAGCGCAACTCAAAGGCGTGCCGGGCCTGTTGGAGATCCGTCGTAGCAAGGTCGCGCAAATGCAGGCTATCGCCGGCGGTGAATACCAAATGATCGAAACCGCCAAGCTTCGCAAAGAAGGCTGCAACGGCTCCTTCGTCCGAGACGTCGATTGCCTGCCCCTGTGCTTCGCCACCGATAGACTCAACCGCCTTCTGAATTCGTTCCGCATTGCTGGAGACAATAACGACCTTGGCTCCTTGCGAGGCCGCCTGTTGGGCGACTGCCAAACCAATCCCCGACGACCCACCCACCACGACCACCCGCTTCTGCTGCAAATCGTTTCCTCGTTGCATGGAATCCTCCTTGGGCGCTCTTCTGACTTACACAGTTACAGATGACGGACAACGACATGCGGTTCATGCATAATAGTCATAGCTACCATGCGTTTAGAGAAACTACGACAAGTCGACTTGAACCTCCTGATTACATTCGCTGCGATTGCGGAGGAGAAGAGCGTCACGGCGGCGGCATCCCGGCTGCGGCTGAGCCAGCCCGCGGTGAGCCGCGCGTTGCAGCGCGCCCGGGCCATGTTTCAAGATGACCTTCTGCTCCGGTCGCCGCATGGCTTTGAACTCACGTTGCGGGGCCGCAAGATTCTCCAAGAGCTTGAGGGATTACTACCCAGGATGGAGAATCTCGTTACGCCGAACCTGTTCGATCCAACGCGGGAGAAGAGCCACTTCCGCATTTCAGGCCCTGACAACGTCTGCACGGTGGTGATCCCCCGCTTGTGCCGGCGGTATGCAAACGGACGCTACCAAGTGCAGTTTGAATTCCTTCCCTGGCAGAGCGGCATCGCGGAATTAGTGGAGCACGGACAAGTCGATCTTGTTCTGCACATAGATGACGGGCTCCTGCCGTCACACTTTCACTCAGAAAGACTTTATCGGGAGGATTGGATTTGCGCTGTCGCGCGTGGCAGCCGCTTTGGCGACCGGCTGTCGCTTAAGCAGTACCTGGCGGCGAGCCACATCTTGGTGGCTACCTATGCCGGTGTGCAGACGATCCCGGACAAGCAGTTGGCGGCTGTCGGCGCCAAACGCAGTTCGTGTATTCGATTGCCTTACTTCGGTGTGGCCCTGCAATGCCTTCCCGGAACGGAACTCGTGCTTACTGTAACCAGTGGTATGCACTCAGCCATTAGAGGAAATCGCGACTTGCGCGTTGTGAAAGCACCACGCGAATTGCATCCATTTTATTTTCTGATGGCCTGGCATCCGAGACTCAACAGCGATCCGCCTCACGTGTGGCTGCGCGAAGCGATACGGTCAACAACTAACGCTTTCAACAAATAATTAATGTATTGCGCCACTACAACGGCCGACGGGGGCAGACGTGGGGGCGCGAGGAGAGGTGCGCGTTAGACTCACGCACTTGGCGGAGAAGTTTTGATTGAAGTCCACGGAACGTTGAAGTAAAAGCTGAGTATTCAATCGGTAGCGTTCGTTCGGGGTGACGAGCCGCCGCCGCTCGGGGTAGCGGAAGACTGAATGGTTTCCGATAGATTTTATGGCTTCCATTGGGAGGACTCAGATGCAACGACGTCATGGTGTGTTTGCGTGGATCACGCTGTGCCTGTTGGCGCTGGGGTGCGCCGGGATTGCCGGGGCGCAAGTGAATACAGCGACGCTTTCGGGGACAGTGACGGACCCGCAAGGGCTGGCCGTGCGAGGGGCGAAGCTGACGATTACCAATGCGGGGACAGGCGCAGAACGCACCGTGGTGTCGGATGATGGCGGGCGATATAAGGTCGTCGGGCTGGCTCCTGGTAAATACAAAGTAAGCATAGATGGCGGAGCGAGTTTTGGGGGCTATCAAAACGATTCCGTCGTGGTGACTGTGGGCGAGGACGCCACGCTCGACGCGCGGCTTGCACTGAAAGGGATCCAGCAAACCATCATGGTGACGACAGAGACTTCTCCCGTGGAAACTACGAAAACAGAAGTCTCGCAAACGGTCGGAGAGCAACGCATCGACAATCTCCCAATCAACGGACGGAACTACATCAATTTTACTTTGACCAATTCGCAGGTGAATCGCGACGTGGCTCCGACGATCGGGCCGGCGCCGACGAGCGGGCTGAACTTCGGCGGGCAGCGAGCGCGTTCGAACGAGGTGAGCGTGGATGGGGCCGATGCGGTCGATAACTCGATCAACGGGATACGCGCAACGGTTTCGCAGGAAGCGGTGCAAGAGTTTCAACTGATTTTGGGGGACTACAACGCGGAGTATGGGCGGGCGACTGGCGGCGTCGTGAATATCGTGACCAAGAGCGGCGGGAACGATTTTCACGGAGATGTCTTCGGCTATTTGCGGAACAAAGCGTTTCAGGCGCGGAATGCGTTTTCCGGGCAAGTGGATCCAACCACCGGGACGCTGGACCCGACCAAACAAGCGTACACGCGCGTACAAGCGGGAGTGACGGCGGGAGGGGCGCTGAAGAAGGACAAGACGTTTTACTTTTTCTCGTATGAAGATACGCTGCGGGAAGAGACGGGATTCTCGAGCATTGGGCAAGGAGCGGCGGGAACCGGGCCATGGGGGATGGTCAACGTGCCGTTGCCGACGCCTGGCGGCGTGGTGAACGTGCAACTGACTCCTTCGCAGGCAGCTTCCGTACAAACTCTTCTGTCTACTGGAATTGCTCCTTTCCAAAAACTCGGCGTGTCTTACGGGCTGTTGCTGGGTTCGGCATCGAGTGTGGCGCTGAATCGATTGGACTTTGGCGCGGTGGCGACGAATTTTGGATTGAATCCAGGGCCGGGGGCGAATTTTCCGGTGCCGGTGACGTGCCCGGTGGGCTTTACGGTCGGAAATGTGGTGTGCCCGGCAGCGTCGCCGTTCGGGCCGACCTTCAACTACGCGTTCGGCATGGTGCCGCTGCCGACCTCGTACAAGGCGTTGAATAGCTTGCGCGGAAACTTCCCGGTGACGGAAAAAACGAGCTTGTGGTCCATGCGGCTAGACCAAAGATGGAATAGCCAAAACAATTCGTTCTTGCGGGTGGGAGTATCACCCTCGTTGGTGACGGGGATTGAATCCACTGCGCAGAACCAAACTTTTGGAGAGAACGCGGGATCGCGCACGGGAGTGAACCAGTCGCGGGACCTCGACATCGTGTTCCAACACGACACGATTTTGAGCGCCACGGGATTCAACGAATTCCGGGCGCAGGTGGCACGGCGCGGTTTGCATTTTGGTTTTTCGGAGCTGCCGGGCGGTGGCGATATCGGTGTGAACATTCCCGGTTTCGCGTACTTCGGGCGCGAGCCGTACTCGACGGTGGACCGCATCGAGCGGCGCTTCGAATTCACCGATCACGTGAGCCTGATCCGCGGGAATCACACGTTTAAGATGGGCGGAGACTACAACTTGATTCAGCTGCGGTCCGGGAAAGCGCAGATTTTTGAGTTGGACTATGGCGGCGACGTGAATTTCGGCGGTTTAGCTGCGTCTACGGTGAGCGGAGGCGCTATTCCGGATTCCGTGACGCTGCCAAGCGGGCAGACTGTTCAAATGTTCGGGACGACTGGATTGCAGTCTTACGGATTGGGGATACCGACGACCTACATTCAGGGCATCGGGCAGTCGAGCCAGCCGTTTGACAATTTTCCAATCGGCCTTTTTATTCAGGATAGCTGGCGCGCGAACAAGCACGTGACGGTGAACTACGGACTGCGGTACGACGTGGAAATTACGCCGCTCTTCTCTCCCCTAAACTCATTTAATGCGGCGGCCGAAAAAGCGCTGGGCGTGGTGGAAGGAATTCCACGCGATTATCACAATGTGGCTCCGCGGCTGGGAATCGCGTGGGACCCGAAGGGCGATGGAAAGACGGTGATCCGGGCTGGATTCGGGCTGTTCTATGACCACCCTTTGTTGGCAATTGCGTTTGACTCGGCGACCGCTGATGGCGGGCGGTCGGTGCAGCTGATTACGGCGGGAGGAGCATCCTCGGCTTGCGGCGTTCTTCCAGCGGGCTCAGCGCCGCCGGGTTATCCGATGTGCGGTTCGGACATCACCGGCAATGCGCTAGATGGTCCGACAAACCTGAACGGCTCCACGATTTTCCAGGGAGCGCTGAACGCGCTGCCGAACATGTTCTATCTGCCGAATCAACAGAGATTTGATCCGCTCGCTTCAGGATCGCTCTTCGCGAATCAGAATTATCTGGCTGCGGGATTTCCGCTCCCGATCTTGCCGTTCGTGTTGCCGGTGGCGAAGAACTTTCAATTCGGAGTCGCGCAACAGGCCAATCTGACGATTGAAAGGCAGATCGCCGGGTCGTGGAAAATCAGCGTGGGCTACCAGTATACGAAGGGACAGCACCTGTACCGCCCGGTGGACGTCAACTCGACCGATCCGCAGTTGCTCACGCAAAATTATGCGGATTGCGTGGCTTCCGGCTTGACCACGTGCAGCTCGACGCCGGTGGGCATAAGCGTGCCCTCGGGGCAAGTGACAACCGCAAACGGTTGCACGTTTACCCCGACGATTCCCAGCCTCGTGGGAACGCTGAGCGGCTGCCCTGGGCCGCTTGCGGGATTGAATGGAACGCCGGTCGCAACTGCGGCGGCGTTCAACTTTTTCCGTCCGTCCGGACCCAATCCATCCTTTGCGGGCCCGAATGCGGCGGAATATCCACTTCTGGCTGGTGTAGCGGGAGCTTCGTGCTTTCCAGCCGGATTCTTCGGAGCCGGCGCACCTCAGAAATGCTACCCGACAGGATTCGGAGTGCCGGTGGCGTTCAACAGCGTGGACGCGCAGCTTTCAGACGGGAATTCGATGTATAACGGGCTGACCGTGAACGTGCAGAAGCGTTTTTCAAATGCCTTTGAGCTGCTGTCCAGTTACACGTGGTCGCACACCATTGACGATTCGACGGACTTGCAATCGCCCCTTGAGCCGCAGGACAGCCGCTTCCCGTTCCTGGAGCGGAGCAATTCGGACTTTGACCAGCGGCATCGCTGGGTGACGAGCGCGGTTTTCCAATCGCCGACGGCGAAGAGCGGCGATGGCGCATGGAAGCACTTCATTGGAGACTTCACGTTGTCTCCGATTATTGAGGTTTCTTCGGGACGACCCTACACGATCATCACGGGGACCGACTACCGGCTGGACCTGGGCGCTTCGAACGGGCGGCCTTCTGTGGGCCCGGCAGGGGCTGGAACGACGTCGTCCTTTATTCCGGGCAAGACGTTTGTGGTGCCGACGGACTGCTTGACAGACGGCGGGCAAGCGTTCAGCGTGCCGGGAATCACGCCGCCGTTCGGATGCGATGGCAATCTCGGGCGCAATGCGTTCGTGACGCCGGGATTCTTCCAGTTTGACTTGCGGCTTTCGCGGCGCTTCAATCTGGGCGAGCGCCTCAAGTTCGATGTGATTGCGGACGGCTTCAACCTTACGAACCGGCTCAACGTTGCGGCGGTGAACCAACTGTGCGATCCGGGAGCGGGATCTACCTGCAGCGCGGGGCAGCCGACGGCGGCGTACGATGCGAGGCAATTCCAGTTTGCGCTGAAGATGAGCTGGTAGGAGAGTCGTCGCGCGGGCAGATCAATCAGGCCGTGTACGAACTAAACTAATTGCCAGGAGGGCTTCGCGAAGGCGAGGCCCTTTTGTTTTGGCGGGAGCTTTCCGCCGCGAACAACTCCGGGTAAAGTAAGGAGACCGTTTCCCGAAGAGGGACTGGAGAAAGAATGAACGTAGTGCTCATCGGAATCGTGATGGTGGTGGCAGGGTTGGTGCTTTGGCTGGTGGTGCAGACTTCGCAAGAGAAGAAGAAGAAGGCGCTACTTGAGGGCCAGCTGAATGAGCTGCGGCGGGACTTGCAGACGATGGCGATGGCTCAAGCGCAGAGCTCCGGACAGATAGCCACGATCGGTCAAAGCGTTTCGCAGCGGCTCGAGAGTGTGACGAAAGCGCTGCAGGATGGCGTCTCGAATTCCGCACAGATCTCCACGCAGGGACAAACGGCGATTGCCAACGAACTCAAGAACACGCGCGAACAGATAGGGCACATTCAGAAGCAACTGGGCGAATTCCAGGAGTTGGGGCGGGGGATTTCTTCGGCGACAAAATCGCTCGAGGGAATCCTTGGGGGCGCGAAGACTCGCGGATTGCTGGGCGAGGTGACGCTGGAGCGTTTGCTGGAAGACTCTTTGCCGCCTTCGCAATACGCGATGCAGTACCGTTTCTCGAGTGGCGAGGTCGCGGACGCGGTCATTTTTTTGCGGGACAAGAAGCTTGTGGCCGTGGATTCGAAATTTCCTCTTGATGCGTTTCGAAGAATCGAAACGGAGGGCGCAGAGGCGAAGCGGGCCTTTGCAACCGCCGTGAAGGGCCATACAGATTCCATCGCCAGGAAATATATCGTGCCGAACGAAGGGACACTGGACCTGGCGCTGATGTTCGTGCCGTCGGAAAACGTCTACTACGAGATGCTTATGACGCAGGACAGCAAGGGCGAGGCTTTGGACTCCTATTGCCGGGGCAAGTGCATCGTTGCTGTCTCGCCAAATACGCTTTACGCGCATCTTTGTGTGATTCATCTTGGTTTGCGGGGAATGCAGATCGAGGAAAACGCCATGCGGATTTCTTCGGGCCTTTCCGGCATCCAGAAGAACATCGCGTCTTTCACCGAGGTGTTTGAGAAGCTTGGAACTCATTTGAAGAACGCGCAACAAACGTACAGCGACGCGGACAAGAAGCTGGAAAAAACGCAGAGTACGATGGATTCTTTGATTGGAAACGGCCCGCCGGACGCGGTTTTGGATAATGGACAAGGGACGCTGGCGCTTTCCGTGGAGACCGGCGCGAAAACAAGGACGTAATCCGTCGAGCAAAATTGAAAATTAGTGGCTGCAGGAGTTGGGTGCTCGGGGCGCGCTTGAGATTTAGCGTGGGCGCGGTGTGGAATTCAACAAACGGATCGAAATCAGAAAACTGCCGCGTTTGCGGCCGACTACTTCGAAGTGCGCCGAGTTTTGGCTTCCGCCAGAGCTGGAGACCCGAAGAGGGTTGCCACCTGAAAGTTCGGCGATCTCCGGCGCGAGATTTGTTGCTTCCAAGGTGACCTTGCTGCTTGTACCGCGGACGTTGACAGAGAGCCGTCGAAGCACGCCCGGCGCGATCGGCGAAGAATCGGCTTCCAAACTGAGCGCTACGAAGACGACTTCGAGAGGCGGGCCATAGCGTTTCGCGCAAGAAATGTCGACGGAAGCGCGGCCAGGCTGTAAATCCGGCGGGGCCAATACGACCAGGGATGTCGGTGAGGACGCAAGTATGAAGGCAGGATCGCCCGAGACGGTGACCTGGTTGGAGTCGGCGTCTCCGCAAAAGCCGCGGCCGGTGATTTCGAAGCGGTCGGAGATAGAAGCGATTTGGGGAATCGAGTCGACCTGGATCGCACTCGTGGTGGCTTCATTAGGCGACAGTATCTTCACGGGAACGCGCCCTGCGCGTCCGACGATCGATCCGAAGATCACACCGGGAGTGAGCGGGGCGACGAAAAGCGCGCGGCCGGTGGCATCCGTTGTCAGGCGGTCCCCATTCGAAAAGCTGACGGCCGCGCCGGAAGTTAGACGGCCGTTGACGTCAAGCACCGCCAGAGTCGCTCGGTCTCCCGAGACGATGGTTTGCGGCAGCAACAGAATGCGGCCTGCGGAAGCAGACGGCGGTTTTTGCGCGGATGTCGCATGAAATAGCGGAACTAGTATCGCCGTCAGGGAAAGGCATCGCAGGAGGAATAGAGACGGCGGGCGGCGAAAAAGCATGAGGTGATTGTAGTCGAGAGGCGTTGCGCTGAGGAAGCCGGGAGCGTTCTCCAAAGGCGCGGGCGGCGGGAGTGGAGCGCGTCTTCTCAGCGGCTCGCTGTGACCGGCGCCTCGTCTGGGGAATAGATGAGCACGGTACGGCCGGAAACCCCGGCCGTTACACGCCGCAATTTGTAAACAAACGGGCGAGGCGCGGAGCCTCGAGAAGACTCTTCTAGACGGTAGTAACGGTCTTCATAGCGAACCGTGCGCGGCGGAGTCCAGTCCGGTTTGGCGCACCAAGTGCGAATTTCAAGAAATTCCTCTGAGCCGTTTTTTGCAACGCAGAGCTCATCGGGGAGTTGGGAAAGCCTGGCGCTCAAAATCTTATCCTTCACGGTGCCCACGTAGGAAGAGACGTGGCTCCGCGAAAACTCTACAGCTCCGGCGGGTTGAGGGGCGCCGCGCCGAAAAATCATCGAGTAGATTTTCTCGACTAAATAGAGAGGGAAAACGCCGAGGACGGTATCCGTGAACGCCGCGCACAAGCGCGCCGCGCCCTCGATGCCAAAAAAGGCGATGCCCCAAGTCAACGGATGGGTAGACCAGACTAGCAACGCCGCGAAGGCGAGGTGATGATCGGTTGTTCCCGGGGCAGTCTTGCCGTCGAGTGCAAGATCCGCGAGGTGGGACAGCGAAGTCGACGTCGAGTACCAATACCAATACATGAGCGCGACAAGGGCGAGGATGGATTCCGCCAGCCCACTGAGGATGGCCGCAGAGCGCCAGTGCACGGACTGGGAGAATGGCAGCGCTTTGCGCCAGCGTGCGGGAAGCAAAGACAGAAACGGCCCAAGAAGATAGATCCACATATCCTGTCCGACTTTTATTGTAAGAGAGATAAGGGCGCTGCGAGGATCTAACCCGACCTGACAATCCAAAGAGTAATGATCAAATAAATCCGAGGAATCATCTACACAGGCTTTGAAAGTAACCGATAAACCTGGGCGTCGAGAAACAGGCGGAACAACTCGGCGTCAATCTCCTCGTCGCGAACGCAGAGTTTGAGGATTTCGAGCGCCCGGTCTGTTGGGGCGGCCCGCTTGTAAGGACGGTCCGATGCGGAAAGCGCGTCGAAAATATCGCAGATGGTCATCATCTTGGCCTGGACGGGAATCGCGGAAGATGTCAGGCCATCCGGATAACCTCGACCGTTAAGTTTTTCATGATGGGCGCGCGCGATTTCCGGAATGGCGCGGTATTCGGGTGTCCAGGGGATTTGCGCCAGGAAATTAAAACTGTGCGTGACATGGGATTCGATTTGCCGCCGCTCTTCGGTATCGAGACTGCCGCGCGGAATCGACAGGTATTTGACTTCTTCCGAAGTCAGATAGGGACGCTCGGCGCCGCGCGGATCACGGTAGGTTTTCTGTGAAATTTCCGCGAGCAATTCGAATTCGCTGGAGGGCAGAATCGTGGGCTCGTTCACGCGAGTGATGAATTCGACATAGCGATCCAGTTCGCCAAGAAGGCGGCCGGCTTCGCCGTCGAGCAGCTTCAAGCGCACACGCGCTTCCGCTTCCTTGCGAAAATGGCCGAGCAGGATTTCGATTTTTTGTTCCGAAATGCGCGCCTCGATGTCGCGACGGATGTAATCAAAGCGATCCAACAGGCGGGAAAACTGAAGCGGGTAAAGTTTTTTGGCCTTTACCAGGACCTCTTCCCGCACGCCGACCTTGCCGAAATCGTGGAGCAGCGCGGCGTAGCGCAGCTCCTTCATCTGTTCGCGCGAAAAACGCAAATCCGCGTAAGGTCCTTGCGGCTCGCGATCCACGGCTTCGGCGAGCGCGAGAGTCATCTGGCAGACGCGCTGAGAGTGGCCGGAGGTGGTGGGATCGCGCTGCTCGATAGCTTTCACGGCAGCGTTCACAAAACCGTCAAAAAGATTTTCGATGTCGCGGTAGAGCTGCGAGTTCTCGAAGGCCACCGCGGCCTGGGAGGCTAGCGATAGCCCGAGCCGCACCGCGTGCTCGGGAAACGGATGAACATAGCGGTGAACGGCGTTCACGTCCGTCAGACGGGCTTGCGGATGGCGTTTGCAGTTGATCAGCTGGAGCACGCCGAGGACTTCGCCCTTGCCGTTTTTCATGGGCAGGGTGATCAAGGAGCGCGTGCGGTAGCCGGCTTGCTCGTCGAAAGAAGAATTGAAATGGAAGGGCCGCGACTTGGGGATGCGGTAGGCGTCAGCCAGCTCGATAACTTCGCCGTGGAGCGCGCAGTAGCCTGCCATCGAAGATTCCGTGATGGGAAGCGTGTGTTCGGCATAAGGAAATTGCACGCTGTCATTCTGGGTGAGCCGGAAGCGCAGCTGTCGCGTGTTTTCGGCGCCTTTTACAACGCCGGGAGATGAGCTGTTCACATTGCCGGCGGCTTGCTCCGCCAAGTAGAGTGACCCCGCATCGGCGCCGGTGATCTCCCGGGCTTTCCGCAGAATCATTGCAAGGAGGCGCTCTACGTCGCGGATCTCGGAAAGCGCGATGCCCACGCGGTTAAGTTCTTCGAGCTCCCAACCCGCATGGGCAGCGGATAATGCTGCGCGACGCGGGACAGCCACTCGCTTGCGCCGATTTTTCTTGGGTTTGGCCATGATGAGGGACGCTAGGCAAAACTTTACCCGCAAAGCCGCCAGATGCGGGGCAGATTATCACGGAAGGGTGCAGGGTAGGCACGCGTCCAGGTGCGTGCCAAACAGAAACACGGGCACAGAACGGCGCTTTTAGTTGTACCCTCTGGGAGGGCTAGGGCGGCAAATGGCGCTAAAAAACAAGTAATCAGTAAGCGTCAGAGCCTTTCGCAGCCCGAAAGGGTCTGCTAGCGTGAGAACAGGGTTGCCGGGTACGGGTGTGGGCGCGGGCTCAGACAGCGAGCAGCAACGGGAGAATTTGTGCGGATCGTAAGCGGCGGCGTCACCGATTTGGGGCGGGTGCGCACGAACAACGAGGATTGTTTCCGCATTGTCGAATCGCTCAGTCTTTTTGTGCTCGCTGACGGCATGGGTGGCGAAGCCCACGGAGAAGTTGCTAGCGCGATGGCGGTGGAAACCATCGTTAAGTTTTGCATGGAACAGGGAGCGGGTGCCGGGGCAGCGCTGCTCGCCAATGCGGAGCCAAGCTGGACCGAAAAGACCAAGCGGCTGACGAGCGCGGTACACCTGGCGAACAAGACCATTTATGAGGCAGCGGAAGCGCATCCCGAACAGCACGGAATGGGAGCAACCCTGACGGCAGCATGGATCGACGGCTCGAAACTGAGCATTGCGCACGTCGGGGATTCGCGGGCTTATCTGCTGCGAAGCGGCAATTTGCAGCAGCTCACCACCGATCACTCTCTGGTGGCTGAGCAAGTGCGACGGGGTATCTTGACCCCAGCGGAAGCAGAAGAAAGCGAAATGCAAAGCGTGCTTCTCCGCGCGCTAGGCGCTTTGCCGGACATTGAAGTCGACACGGACGAGCATATTTTGTTTGCCCGGGATATTTTGATGCTGTGCTGCGATGGCCTGACGCGCATGGTCACTGAACCGGAAATTGCAGGCACTTTGCAGGCGGAGATCGATCCGACGAAGGCCGCGGAAAAGCTTATCGCATTGGCCAACGAACGCGGCGGCGTAGACAACATCACGGTCATCGTCGTGCGCGTTGGCGCGGAATCGAGAGGATGGTTTTCTTGGCTGTTCGGTGGAGGGCGAAGAAAAGCGGCGGGAAATGGCGCCGCAGGAGGATCGTGAGATGGCAAAGCTCAGCCTGATGTTTGAAGAAAAGACGGTCAAGGAAGTGCCGGTGGGAAGCCGGCCCGTGAGCATTGGACGCTCTCCGGACAACGACTTGCCGGTGGATAATCTGGCGGTCTCGAACTATCACGCGCGCGTGTATTTTGAGGGCGGGCGGCTCGTCGTGGAAGACCTCGATAGCCTCAACGGCACGTTTGTGAACGACCTGCGCGTCGAGCGCGCCACGCTTCACGATGGCGACTCCATCTGGATCGGTAAACATCACATCAAAGTTGATGCTTCCGGCGACGCTCCCGTGCCGTGGGATACCGGGCGTAAAGCCAGCGCACCGCGCATCAACGAAACCATGGTCCTGGACACCAAGGCGCGGCGCGACATGCTGCAGCAAGCCGCGGCCACGGGCGAGCGCGTGCAATTCGCGTCCGGGCGGCTGAAAGTTCCGACGCTCCTTGTCGTTGGCGGGCGAACCGATCAGAAAGAGTACATGCTCACGAACAAGCTGACGGTGATCGGCAAATCCGCGATGGCCACCGTTAAAGTCAAAGGCTGGTTCAAACCACCAATGGCTGCTCAGATTAACCAGCGCGACGACGGCTTCTACATCGGCCCGGGCGACAAGATGCCTACCGTGAATGGCACGGCGATTACCGGACCTGTGCGCTTGAACGATGGCGATGTCATCGAAGTCTGCGGCGTGCGCATGAACTTCATCTTCCGCGAGTAGCGCGTTTACCGAAATGGCGGCTCCGTCAGGCGGATGGTGGCAGAGGCGGGGCGGTTTCGGCCTCTACGAGCTTCTTCAGTCATGGTGGCTGCACCGCGTCTCGTTCCTCCTCAGCCTTTCAATCACCCTCTTTTCAATTCTTCTTTACGTCCTCACATTTGTGGGCGAGCGGCCCACGCCTATTTTCGAATTCGTTCAGAGGCTCGAGCTTGCGACGCTTGACATGCGTTTCCAGTATCGTCCGAAGCGTTTTTCGCATCCGGAACCCCGGATCGTCGTCATCGACATCGATCAGAAGGCGCAAGAAGTTCTGGGCCGCTGGCCGTTTTCGCGGGCATATTTTGCAAAAATGCTGGACGTCCTGCACGACGACGGCGCCAAAGTGGTCGCCTTTGACATAACCTTCAGCAAACCCGACCAAAGCGCCGCGCCGGTGCGGGCCTTAGCTGAGCGACTCGAAAAGCGACGGCAAGCTGGCGAAGCTATAGACCCGAAGCTGGCGGATGAAGTCAAACAACTCGCGTCAGAGTACGACGCCGATTCGCAGTTCGGAAAATCCATACGCCGTTTTGGCCCTGTAATCCTTGGCAACTACTTTCTTTTTACTCCTGCGGACCTCGAAGGTGTATCCGAGGCATCGTTGCAAGCTTACGCCGATCAAATCGCGTTCTTCGCTTATCCCCCGGCCCACCCCTTACGCCCTCAGTTCGAGGAGCAGGACAAACTCCACCTGATGGAAATTCTCTCTTTGGCCAATCTCGTCCCTCGAGGAGCGGAAGCGAATCTCGACAGGCTGACTTCAGGACTGGGCGGAGACACTTCTTGGACGGGATTTTTCAACTTTCCTCCGGATACAGACGGCGTCGTGCGCCGCGCAACGCTCTTCCTACCGTACGGCCGATCCAAAAATCCGGCGGAGTGGGATGTCTATCCATCCCTCGACATCATGGCGGCTCGCGCGCTTATGGGTGCGGACGCGCAGGATACAAACCTATTCTATGGCCCGGCCGGATTCTCGCGGGTCGACTTCGGCAACAAGCTCTCGGTTCGCACCGACGCTCATGGGCAGATGTTAATCAACTATCAGGGGCCCCTGGGCACATTTCGCCATTACTCCATCGCCGACGTGCTCCAAAAGAGCGTTCCCCCTGAACAGTTCAAAGGAAAATTAGTGCTGGTCGGAGCGACCGCAACCGGCATCGGCGATTTGCGCGCTACTCCATATGGAGGAAACATCTATCCGGGAGTGGAAATCCATGCGAACGCGATCGACAACATACTCAACGACCGATTCATCAAGCGCGATGCCAAGACCGCGCTCATCGACGCTTTGCTGATCTTTATCTTTGGCATTCCGCTGGGCATTTGGATGGCACTGGTGCAGCCGCGTTGGATGTGGTTCGGCGCAGCTTTGCTCATACCGCTAGTGGCCGTGGACTTCGGCGCTTTTCTGGGCGGCTGGTGGCTGAACTTTACGATTCCCGCGATGACCCTCACCGGCAACGCATTGCTGGTTTCGCTGTACCGTGCGCTCGTCGAGGAAAAAGAAAAGCGCAAGGTGCGGACGGCGTTCGGTCAGTATCTCAGTCCGGAAGTGGTTCGCCGGCTGCTTGTGAATCCGCGACTCGTCGAGCCTAAGAAAACCGACATTACCGTGATGTTCAGCGACATTCGCGGGTTCACCAGCATTTCCGAAAAGCTGGATGCCCAGGAGCTTGCGCTTTTTCTCAACCAATATCTTTCGGACATGACGCGCATCGTCTTCAGCTATCACGGAACGCTGGACAAATATATTGGTGACGCGGTGATGGCTTTCTGGGGCGCGCCTTTCGAAGAGGAAGGTCATGCAGCCCGTGGGTGCAACGCGGCGCTGGAAATGATGAAGCGTGTGCGCGAACTGCAAAAGGAGTGGGAAGCGCAGGGCAAGCCGAGGCTGGAGATCGGCATCGGGCTGAACACGGGCGTCGCCAGCGTGGGCAACATGGGCTCCGCGCTAAGATACGGGTACACGGCGCTTGGCGACGCCGTAAACTTATCTTCGCGGCTCGAAGGCCTGAACAAGGACTACGGAACGCATATCATCGTCAACGAGACGACATACCAAGCAGCCAAGGAAGACGGCTTTGTTTTTCGCGAACTGGATTTGATGCGCGTCAAAGGAAAGCTGCAACCCGTCACGATTTACCAGCTTATGGGGCGGCAAGAAGATCTCGCTTCGAACGGCTCAGCGGAAACGGTGCGTTCTCAGGTGGAACTGTTTGCCCGGGCCCGCGAACTCTATCGCCATCGCCAGTGGAACGCGGCGCAGAGCGCTTTCCAGGAAATTCTAGGCAAGTGGCCAAAAGACGGCCCGTCTGGCGTCTACTTGGAACGCTGCCAGGAATATATCGCCGCTGAACCGCCCGCAAACTGGGACGGCGTCTTTGTCATGACTCACAAGTAGCTCCTCACTGCTTCTCCAGAACGTTTCACAATGCAGATTCACTTTGCTCTCGCCGGCGTGAAATATGCCCGAAAGACGCACTAATTCCTCTCATCAATTCATTTCATAAGGTCTCGAGAGTCCCATTCCAAATTGGCCAAGGACGAGAATGTGACGAGTGCCAAATCAGGGGCATCAAAAAAAGAGTAAGATAATAGTGCGCGGCCGCACGCATTGGCTATCAATTTGATTCAAAAAGGTTTGGGGGCGACCCGGTTCCTGTTATGCAACGAACAGAGCCAGCCTGAAGCGGCTCAGAAAATGACGGGATTGGGGCCAATTTGTCCCCCCAACTATCTGCAGGGACCATATATCGTATTGGGTCGTGGGGCGTACCCAAACAATTGAGCGCGCGAATCTAAGATAAGAGTACGTGACGGAACAACCGTTCCAAGTTGCATAGCAGGGCGAAACGCTCTTTAGAGGAAGCTTAGAAAGTCTATGTGGATTGTCCGATTAGCGCTCGCGAGACCCTATACCTTCGTGGTTCTCGCACTCGTCATCATGCTGCTGACGCCGGTCGTGCTCTTGCGCACGCCGACGGACATCTTTCCTGAAATCAACATTCCGGTGATCAGCCTGGTATGGAACTACATAGGGCTGGAGCCTCAAGAGATGGAGCAGCGCATCACCAGTAACTCGGAGCGCGCTGTCACGACGCTGGTGAATGACGTCGAGCACATCGAATCGCAGTCTCTCAACGGCATTGCCGTCGTCAAGATTTACTTCCAACCGACCGCCAACGTGCAAGTCGCCCTGGCCCAAACCACTGCCATCGTGCAAACCATTCTGAAAAGCCTTCCGCCGGGGACCACTCCCCCGCTTGTGGCTATCTTTTCCGCGTCGACGGTTCCCGTCATTCAAATTGGATTGACCAGCGACAGCTTGAGCGAGCAACAACTCTTCGATTTCGGAAACAATTTCATCCGAACGCAGCTTGCCACCGTGCAAGGCGCGGCGCTTCCCTTCCCCTATGGTGGAAAGCAGCGCACGATTTCGGTGGATATTGATTCCGCGTCGTTGCAGTCCAAAGGGCTTTCGCCCGTGGACATCGTGAACGCCGTCAATGCCCAGAACCTGATCCTGCCGACGGGAACGGTGAAACTCGGATCGCTCGAGTATCTCGTCGAGATGAACGGGAGCCCTCTGACGGTAGACGGCCTGAACGATCTGCCCGTCAAGACGGTCAATGGCGCGACCATTTACATGAAAGACGTCGCGCATATTCGCGATGGATTCACGCCGCAAACCAATGTCGTCCGCGTAAACGGCCAGCGCGGCGTCCTGATGAGCACGTACAAGACCGGCGGAGCCTCGACGCTGGATATCGTCGACCGCGTGAAGGAAGTATTGGCTAACTATGCGTCCTCCTTGCCGGAAGGGCTCAAGGTCTCGACGTTCTTTGACCAATCCGTCTTCGTGCGCGCATCAATCCAAGGAGTTTTGCGTGAGGCGCTCATCGCCGCCTGCCTCACCGCGGTGATGATCTTGGTCTTCCTCGGAAACTGGAAGAGCACGTTGATCATTGCGGTTTCCATTCCACTCTCGATTCTCGTCAGCATTCTCATTCTCAGTGCTCTCGGGGAAACCATCAACATCATGACCCTGGGCGGTCTGGCGCTGGCCGTCGGCATCCTGGTCGACGACGCCACCGTGGAAATCGAAAATATCAATCGCAATCTGGCGATGGGTAAAGAAACGATTCAGGCGATTCTCGATGGCGCCCAGCAAATTGCCGTTCCCGCGTTCGTTTCCACGCTTTGTATTTGCATCGTCTTTCTGCCTATGTTTTTCCTCTCGGGCGTGGCGAAATTTCTTTTCGTGCCGCTGGCCGAGGCTGTCAGCTTCGCCATGCTGGCTTCCTACGGGTGGTCCAGAACCATCGTCCCAACAATGGCGATGTATCTTCTGAGCAGCGCGGACGAATACAAGCCCGAAGAGCATGTGGGTGAAAAACAGGGCTTTTTCCGGCGCTACCAGCAAAAATTCGAGCACAGCTTCGAGAACTTCCGCGAGGGCTACCGCCGCGGACTGGCGTCAGTTCTGGACTGGCCGAGATTGTTTGGCGCGTGTTTCTTGATATTTTGCGTGCTCTCGATCGGCCTGGTCGCGCTTCTCGGCAGGGATTTCTTCCCTAAGGTGGACGCCGGACAAATTCGTTTACATTTCCGCGCCCGCACCGGTCTTCGCATCGAGGAAACCGCCCGACTCGCTGATCAGGTGGACTCGGTCATTCGTGAAACCATTCCCCCGAAAGAGTTGCAAACCATACTCGATAACATCGGTGTCCCCTACAGCGGCATCAATCTCAGCTACAGCAACTCCGGAACTTTTGGCACTTCTGATGCCGAAATCCTTGTGCAGTTGAAGGAAGAACGCGGAAAGCCAACGAGCGCCTATATCAACGATCTGCGCGAGAAACTCCCGCAAAGGTTTCCCGGCACGCAGTTCTTCTTCCAGCCCGCGGACATCGTGACGCAAATCTTGAATTTCGGGACGCCGGCGCCCATCGATATCGCGGTAACCGGAATGAATCAGCGCGGTAACTATGTCGTTGCGGAAAAGCTGGCCAATGAGTTCCGGCACATCCCGGGAGCCGTCGACGTTCACGTGCAGCAAGCCCTGGACGAGCCAACTCTTCACATGGATGTGGATCGCACCCGCGCGCAATCCGTCGGTTTGCAGGCCAAGGACGTGGCCGGCAACCTTCTCGTTTCTCTGAGTTCTAGTTTTCAGACTTCCCCGGCATTCTGGCTGGATCCAAAGAACGGCGTAAGTTACAACGTCGCCGTGCAATCGCCCCAATATCGCGTAGACAATTATCAGGCGCTGCAAAACACGCCGGTGACCGGCACTGCTGCGGGCGTCCCGCCTCAAATCATCGGAAATCTGGTGAACACCACAACCACCGCGAGGCAGGCGGAGATTTCTCACTACAACGTGCAACCCATGATCAACGTCTACGCCGCGGTGGACGGCCGCGACCTGGGCGGCGTTTCCGATGAAGTCCTTAAGCAGGTGGCCGCCGTAAAGAACGAACTTCCTCGAGGCAGCCACATCGAAGTTCGCGGCCAGGTGCAAACGATGCGCTCCTCGTTCCGCGGCCTCGGCTACGGATTAATTGGCGCAATCATCCTCGCGTATCTATTGATCGTCGTGAACTTCCAGTCGTGGCTGGACCCTTTCATCATCATTACCGCGTTGCCGGGCGCTCTCGCGGGCATATGCTGGATTTTGCTTCTGACGCACACGACTCTCAGCGTCCCCTCGCTCACTGGCGCGATCATGTGCATGGGCGTGGCCACAGCCAACAGCATTCTGATGGTTTCCTTCGCGCGCGAGCAGTTGAGCGAAGGAAAATCTGCCCGTGAAGCCGCGCTGCAAGCGGGCTTCGTGCGCATGCGCCCCGTTCTTATGACCGCGCTCGCCATGATTATCGGCATGGTCCCGATGGCTATCGGTCTCGGAGAGGGTGGCGAACAAAACGCGCCACTGGGCCGCGCCGTGATTGGCGGTCTCCTTTTCGCTACCTTCGCGACACTGTTTTTTGTTCCCTGCGTGTTCTCCATGATTCATGGCCGGCGCGAGCGGAGAAAGCAGCGTAGCCAATCACCATCGCCTGCGGTAGCCTAGGCGGAAAAGAACCGGCGGAAAGGGCGGAGTACGGAAAATGAAAGAAGGCGAATCAAAGATGGAAACGGAGCAAGGACGCCAACAGCCTGAAAAAGGCAGCCCGCTTTTCAAGTTTCTGATTGGCGGGGCCATTGTCCTGGTGGTCTTGGGCGCGTTCACCTTGTTCCAGCGCCGCGCCCAATACCGGGCTCTGGCCGAAAACACGGAGGCGTTGGCCATTCCTACCGTAGCGGTTACGCATCCGACAGCGGAGGTCGCCCAGGAAGATCTCGTGTTGCCCGGCACGCTCCAGGCTTATGTGGAATCGCCCATCTACGCCCGCACCAGTGGATATCTGCAGAAGTGGTACCACGACATCGGAACTCGCGTGCCAAAGGGCGAGCTACTAGCCGACATTGACACGCCCGAAGTGGACCAACAGCTTTCGCAAGCGCGCGCCGACCTAAAGACGTCTCAGGCCAACGCCAATCTTTCCAAAATTACCGAGGCGCGCTTCCTGGAACTGATCAAAACGGACGGCGTTTCCAAACAGGAAGTCGATAACGCCGTCGGCGACTATGAAGCAAAGGCTGCAATCGTAAACTCCTCGGAAGCGAACCTGCGGCGTCTTGAGGAATTGGAATCCTTTAAACATGTTTACGCGCCATTTAGCGGCGTCATCACCAAACGAAATATAGATACTGGAACGTTGATCAACGCCGGCAATGGCGGCGCCCAACAAGAGCTCTTTACGCTCGCACAGACGGATCCGATTCGCGTTTACGTCAGCGTGCCCGAGATGTACTCACCATCCGTCCGCTCGGGACTTGGAGGGTTTCTTGAGCTGACGCAATATCCCGGGCTGAACTTTGAGGGAAAGGTGGTGCGCACCGCGGAAGCCATCGATCCCAACACAAGAACGCTTTTGACGGAAGTGGATGTGCCAAACAAGAACGCGCAACTCTTCCCGGGTGGCTATGCTCAAGTTCATTTGCAAGTGAAGGTGGCGGCTTCCCGCGTGCAAGTGCCGGTGAATGCGCTGCTCTTCCGCGCGGAAGGTTTGCGCGCCGTGGTTGTGGATGCAAATCACAAAGCGCACCTTCGCCAATTGACCATCGGCCGGGATTACGGGACGAGCCTTGAAGTTTTGCAAGGACTCGAACCCGCGGATTGGATCGTCTTGAATCCCGCGGACTCGCTTGACGACGGCCAGGAAGTGCGAGTCAAACAAGTGGCTAACCCGGATGCCGCTGGAGCGCCCCCGCAGGGGCCTCCGTCCAAAGCTCCCAACACGAACGGAGCGCCCGGAGCGAAGCGGTAATGCTCCAGAAAAAGCTCTTCTTGCATTACCTGTGCGCAGGCGGCTGCGCTCTGCTTCTCACCGGGTGCACGGTTGGACCCAAGTACGAGCGGGCCAGCGCGCCGACCACGGCGAAGTGGGACGTCTCGGAGCCCTGGCGGCAAAGCGATCCAAAGGACGCTGTTCCAAAAGGCGAATGGTGGGGCGTTTTTCGCGACGACGAGCTGAACGGACTTGAGAAGGATGCCATCGCAGCGAACCAGACGCTGCAAGCGGCGATTGGAAATTATAATCAGGCGCGCGCCGCAGCCGCCATTCAGGTCGCAACTCTTTTCCCCACCTTTGGTGTCGCCCCTAGCGCCTATCGGCAACGGCTTTCCGGCAACCGGCCGCCAAACGGCGCCATTCAGTTGCTTCCTCCCTTTACGCAAAATTCTTATACAGTGCCGTTTACGGTGAACTACGAAGTGGATTTGTTCGGGCAGCGGCGCAGGACCATCGAAGCTGCGGAAGCGTCCTACCAGTCCAGCGCGGCAAGCTTGGAAAATGTCCGGCTCGTCATCACCGCGGAGCTGGCGGGCGACTACTTCACCCTTCGGCAACTCGACTCCGAGTTGGGAATTCTGAACCGCACCGTGGACACGCTGACGCGCGGCCTGGAGCTCGTGGATTCCCGCCACAAAGGCGGAGTCGCTTCCGGGCTCGATGTCGCCCAGGAAGAAACCCTGCTTCAGACCACGCGCACGCAAGCCACACTGTTATTTCAACAGAGAAAACAGTTTGAAGATGCCATCGCCGTGCTCGTCGGCAAACCCGCGCCGGACTTCCACATTCCGACTAAGGAACTGAACGCCGAGCCGCCGCCCATCGACTTGGGGCTTCCTTCGGATTTGCTCGAGAGGCGGCCAGACATTGCTCAAGCCGAGCGCCAGATGGCCGTCGCCAATGCCGAGATCGGAGTCGCAAAAGCCGCGTACTACCCCTCGCTCAGTTTGTTTGGAAATGGCGGCTGGCAGGCTGCCGACATTGCCAAGCTGGCCAACGTTTCGAGCACCTTCTGGGCCCTGGGCGCAAATGTGGCCGAAAGCATTTTCAACGGCGGAGCACGCCGCGCTCAAGTGGAGTTTGCGAAATCCGGCTACGACGTGAACGTGGCAAACTACCGCCAGTCGGTGCTGACTGCCTTTCAGGAAGTGCAAGACGACGTTACTGGATTGACCGTCCTCCAACAAGCGCGTGATACCCAACAGCTCGCCGTGGACGCCGCGCGTCGTACACTGGATCTCTCCCTCGACCGTTACCGGGGCGGGTTAGTCAGCTATTTGGATGTCGTCACCGCGCAACAAAATTTACTGATCGACGAGCAGGAAGCCGCGGTGATTCAAGGCCAGCGGCTGGTAACCAGCGTTCTTCTGGTCAAAGCGCTCGGCGGCGGATGGGATGCCTCGAGTCTCGCTGCCGTCCAGGTCAAGCCGAAGCTGAAAGATATCGTCGCGCCCTGACCTTTCCGCCCCGCACTAGATGGTCGCACAGATTGTTTTTTTGATTTTTCTGATGCGCGCTTCATCCCGTCTATAAAAAGTCCACTGCCTGATGCGCTTCGCGCGTATCAGCCCCGCCTGCTGCAATATTTTCAAATGTTCGCTGGCCGTGGGCTGGCTGACGCGCATCTTCCTGGCAATAAACACGCCGCAGACCCCGTCGTTCACCAGATCGCCGTAAACCTGCGGCGGGAAGTGCGCCCGCGGATTCTTCAGCCAGGCGAGAATTTGCAGCCTTCTTGTGCTGGAAAGAGCGCCTAGCGCTGGTTCGAGATTCATATAGACAGTTAGCCAACTCCCTAAGTATAATAGCACGGGAAAAGGAGCCAGGAAGCACATCTTTACCGCACGCAGCTGTTCCGGCCGTTGCGCGAGCCGCGCCCAGAGCCCGGTAAGATAACTCTCATGCCCGATACGCACATCGATCGCGATCGAATCACCGCAACTGAAAAAATCATCCGGCCGCACATTCGCCGCACGCCAATCATCGAAGCGGATGGCCGCGACTTCGGCATCGATTCCGTCCCGCTCCTCTTCAAACTCGAACTTCTCCAGCATTCGGGCTCTTTTAAGGCGCGCGGCGCGTTTGCGAACCTCCTGCTGCGAAAAATTCCGCGAGCCGGCGTCGTGGCAGCTTCCGGCGGCAACCATGGCGCCGCCGTGGCGTATGCGGCCATGAAACTCGGCGTCCCAGCAAAGATTTTCGTCCCCAGCGTCGCTTCGCCCGAAAAAATCGAGCGCATCCGCAGCTATGGCGCGGAACTCGTCGTGACCGGCGAACGCTACGCTGATTCCCTGCAAGCCAGTGAGCGCTGGGCGGCCGAGTCTGGCGCGCTCGCTTTACACGCCTATGACCAGCTCGAAACACTTCTCGGACAAGGTTCCGTCGGCCTTGAACTCGAGCAGCAGTCGCCCGATCTCGATTCCCTGCTGGTTGCCGTCGGTGGCGGCGGCCTCATCGGGGGCGTTGCTTCTTGGTATGCGAACCGCATCAAGATTGTCGGCGTCGAGCCCGAAGCCTCACCCACCTTGCATAACGCTTTGCAGGCCGGGCATCCCGTTGATAGTCCGGCGGGAGGAATCGCCGCGGATTCGCTGGCGCCGAAGCAAGTGGGCGCGCTCATGTTTCCCATCGCGCAAGAATTTGTCAGCGGCGTAACTCTTGTTACCGACGAATCGATCCAGCAAGCTCAGCAAGCTCTCTGGAAAGCGCTGCGCATCGTCGCGGAGCCCGGCGGGGTTGCCGCTTTCGCCGCGATACTCTCCGGCCGTTACAAACCGCAACCCGGCGAGCGTGTCGGCGTTCTGGTCTGCGGAGGAAATACTGCCGCTGTTGATTTTACTCGCGCTGCGGGCGGTACATCAAAAGAGCACTCGCTGCCTTCCCCCAGGAGAGTCGCCTCTCCATCGAGCAAAGGAGACTGAGATGTCTGTCTACGACAAATTAAGTGCTCTGGGAGTCTCTCTGCCTGCGGTCGCGCCGCCAGCCGCCGCGTTCTTGCCATTTGTGTGCACGGGCAAATTGATCTTCGTCTCCGGGCACATCGCGAAGAAAGATGGCCGGCCCTGGACTGGAAAGCTCGGCGCCGATCTCACCACCGCTCAAGGAAAGGAAGCGGCGAGAGATGTGGCCATCCAGCTGATGGCAACGCTGCACGCAGCCACCGGGGATCTACACAAAATCGCGCGCATCGTGAAACTGCTGGTTTTGGTGAACAGCGCCCCGTCCTTCACGGAGCAGCATCTCGTCGCCAATGGCGCTTCCGAACTTCTCGGTGAAATTTTCGGAAACATCGGCAAGCATGCAAGAAGCGCTTTCGGCGTCGCGCAAATTCCTCTGGGCGCCTGTGTCGAGATCGAGCTCATCGCAGAATTAGCGTAAGATTTACGGCGCGAGCACGCCCTCGGAACAATCAACGGAAGTTCAAGCCTCGCAAGACCAACCGCCGCCGATCATCGTGATAATTTCATTTCAAATCGTGGACAGGCAGCAGTTCTCCGCGCCTGCGAGGCAAGCACTGTGGATACTGCTCTTGTAGAAACTTAATCAAGTTCTCTCGCACATGGCAGCGTAAGTCGAATGCCTTGGAAGCACTCGACGCGCTCATCAACGCGCGGATCTGAATGGCTTGATCCGTGAGATCCGTGACTTGCAGCGACCAGACTTTCCCATCCCACAACTCGGTCGAAAGCAGGATGCGATGCAGCTCCCGTCGAACTTCTTCCACGGGTAACGTGTAGTCGGCGTAGAGCATGGCCGTTCCCAGGAGATCGGAGGAGGTGTGCGTCCAATTCTGGAAGGGTTTCTCAATGAAATAGGTCAGCGGGAGGATCAGGCGCCTCAGATCCCAAATGCGCACGACCACATACGTTGTTGTGATCTTTTCGATCCAACCCCACTCGCCTTCGACGACCACCGAGTCGCCGATTCGGATGGGTTGCGTGATAGCCACTTGCAACCCTGCGATCAGACTCGAGAAAGTAGAACGGGCAGCAATGCCGGCCACCAAACCCGCGAGTCCTGCTGAAGCCAGCATGCTCGTCCCTAATTGGCGCACACTCGGAAACGTCATCAGCATCGCGGCTAGCGTCACCACCGCGATTAATACAACTACGATTCGCTCGATGACTTGCGCTTGGGTATGAATCCGCCGGACTGTGATGTCCTCAAAGGAATCGTCCGAGTAATGCGAGTCTATGAGCTCCGTAATGAATTGCGCGAGGCTCCCAAATCCCCACCCGATCGAGCCAATGACCCCCAGTTGCACAATATGCTGAACAAACGCGCGCCAATTTTCCGGCAGAGGTACGACTTGGAGAACCAAAACGATGGCGAGAAGCGGAAGAATGAAGCGGGTTGGCCACTTCAAGTGTTTGGCCAGCAAACTTCCCACGTGCGCGCGTTTTTTTTGCTCCAAGGACTTGCCGCGGAAATAGTAAACACTGTGATGGATAATGAGCGCCAGGAGGGCCGCGCCTACTAGAAGCGAACCGGAAAACAACCACGGGTGGGCTTCTCCCCAGTAAGTGTACATTTGAGCCTCACGCTCCTTGCTGGCCGCGAGGCGCACGCGCCCTCGCTGGGGGCTATGTGCTCACGACTTCTCGCTGCGGGCTGGGGAGCCTATTCGTTGCCTGTAGTTATCGTCGCGCAAAAACACGGCACTCCGCAACTCGATTCCGCAGCTCCATTCCATAACTTGAACGATAGAGCATATCGATGAGAGCTTGCAGCGCGCGGATTTGGCGTAGCGGAAGCGATAACGACTCAGTAGGACAGACGTCTCGGCAGACCACCGCTATCCTGGCGGCCAGCGGAACTGGCGCCCGCCGAGCAAGTGCAGATGCAAATGAAAGACTGACTGGCCTGCGCCGCTGCCATTGTTGAAGACCGTGCGGTAGCCATCCAGCAGATTGCGCTCGCGTGCCAGTTGTGCCGCAACCAAATGCAGTTTGCCAATCACGGCTTGATCCTCGGCTTTTGCTTCATCCAGCGAAGCGAAATGTTTTCGCGGGCATAGGAGGATGTGCGTAGGCGCCTGTGGGCTGATGTCCTCAAACGCGAAAATCTCCGGATCCTCATAAACAATTTTCGAAGGGATCTTCTTCGCGGCAATTTTGCAGAACAAGCAATCAGCGGACATGGGTGGCTCCCCGCAAATTCTTCGCAAAAAGCATAGCCGCAAACCTGGGGGGATAAAAGGGCGGTCTATCCAAGCGCAACCGTAGGGGCAAGATATATTGTACCCCTACTGCTGATCATCGAGACGCACAACGAACGGCGTAAATCCCTCGCGGCTGCGAAGCTGTTCGCCCAATTGCCGTGCAGCGTCTTCCCCCGTAATTCTGCCGACGCGCACGCGGTAATAAAGCCCGTCAGGCGAATCGTACTGCTGAATGAAAATCGGCGAATAGGAAAGATTCAAGCGGTCGCGCAAACGCTCGGCGTTGCCCGGATCGCGAAACGCGCCGACCTGCACCGTAAAGAATCCGCCGGTAGGGTCGATGCCTTGTGTGAGAACCTCGACGCGCACGGGCACGACGCCCGGCCCGATGGATTCAATCTCGCGCGCCGCGGCAAGCGAAAGATCGATGATGCGATTGTCCACAAACGGGCCGCGATCCGTGATCCGCACGGTCGTCGATTTGCCGTTGTTGAGATTCGTAACGCGCACCACGGTTTCAAACGGCAGTGTGCGATGCGCCGCGGTCAATTTGTACATATCGTAGATTTCGCCGTTCGAGGCGCGCCGCCCGTGGAAGGGCACTCCGTACCAGGAAGCATTGCCCTCTTCCGTGTAGCCGGCAGGCGCCGCGCTCTGCGACGGCTTGCCGCGCTTTGGTGCAGGCAATGAAGAAGGCGATGACGGTGATGGCGCCGATCCGGCATCCGGCGAGCGATTGGAAGAGTCGATGGTGTCTGGCGAAGCGGTGGAAGGTTGCGACGGAACCGGTTGCCGGCTTACGCTGACGTCGCGCGAGGCGCATCCGGCAATGAGGGCGAGCAGGAAGTAGCAGGCGAGGTTCAGCAGAAAGTTCAGAGAAGAGAATAAGCTCGTGCGGCAGCGTGTGGCCTGGGAGTCGGTCACAAATTGTCCCGCATCATGATTGCGACGGAGGTTTTTGCGCATCGCGCTCGGCACGCGAGGAATTGCGCGATTCGAGTTTGGAAGCGGCTTGCGTGAGTTTTTCCGAAACTTCGCGCAGGAACTGGGCAGTGCGCTTCTCGGTTTCGGGCGCTACTTCTTCGTCGATATATTTGCGGAGGCGCGTAAGTTCTTCGTCGATGCGGCGGCCGAACTCTTCGAATTTGTCCATGGTGGTGCCCATAGCTCCTCGTTCCGGGTAAAAAGCCGCGGATTCTGTATTATAGGAACGCGGTGCGCGGCTCGCAAGGAGGAGAATTGGCGCTTTCCTATCAGTGGCAGCAGCGTTTAGAGCGCTGGAAAAGTACGATGCGGGGATTTTTTGGCGGCGGCGGAAACAACCAGCCGCGTCCGCAGATCTGCCCCGCTTGCGGAGCACTAGTCGGCATCAGCGCCACGAGGTGCCACGAGTGCGGCACGAACCTGCGCTTTTCTCTCGCCGCTCTCAGCAAGAAATTCTCCGGAATCTTCGGCGAACATGAAGCTCCGGTAACCACAACGCTCCTGATCGCGAACATCATAATGCTGGGAGTCAGTTGGATGGCGCTCGCCGCAACGGGAGGCGGCGGGGGGCTAAGCATTCTGTGGGGGCTGAGCGGCGTAGCGCAATACCGTCTGGGCATGAGCATCCCATTGCCGTATCTGATTGTGGGCCACGAGTGGTGGAGAGTCGTCACAGCGATGTTTTTGCATGGCGGCTTGCTTCACATCGGCTTCAACATGATGGCGCTGATGCAGTTTGGACCGGCGATTGAAGAGCTCTATGGCTCCGCCCGATATTTGTTCATTTATGTATTCACAGGAGCATTCGGTTTCTTAGTCAGCGCCGGATTTGGCAACTTTTCTCTGGGGGCCAGCGGCGCATTACTCGGTCTCGTCGGCGTCATGCTTGCCGTCACCACCAAACGCGGTGGCGCCTACATGCGCGATTTGCGATCCCGGCTGATAAGTTCGGTGGTCATTCTTTTCGTGCTGGGTTTTTCTCATTTGATGGCCATGGACAACTACGCGCACGGAGCCGGCCTGGCAGCCGGATTCGTATTGGGAAAAATATTGGCGGACAGGCAGCCCATGAATTCCGGCGAACGGCGGACAGCATATGTGCTGGGATGGCTAGCGGGCCTCGTTGTGGTTGCAAGTTTCGTGATGATGTTTATTCACTACCGCGATCCTTTACCTGGTGAGTCGACACAATCCTCCCCCGCAGCAGGAAAAAGTAGGTTACTCTACACCGAGTACAAGGCGCCACCCGTGGATCCACATTCTATTGTTGTTGTGAGTTTGCACACGCCCAAAGAGAAAGTTTGGGGCGAGCTTTTGGACATTAATCCATCGGGCGTGACGCTGCGCGGCATCGATCTGAACTCTTTCGACCATTTCATTCGTCAGCTCAACGAGCCGGACGGCGAACGTATGGGGCTGCCTACCATTTTTTTCCCAATGAATCGCGTCGAGCGCGTGTCTCTGGATGAGCCAACCGGCTCGATCCCTTCGATGAACGAACTCTTCGCGCGTAAAATTGGGCGCTCGCTTACCGAGTACCTCTCGCAATTCGCATGACACAATTCTCCCGACAAGGGCCGCCGGAACTGCGTTATCCTGAATTGCAATGAAAGGCCGCATCTGGACGGTTCCCAATCAAATCACTTTGCTTCGGCTCGGCTTTTTGCCGTTCTTTCTCATTCTTATTTCCTACGAACGGTATAGGTGGGCTTTGCTGGTGCTCGTTGTCGCCGGGCTATCGGACGGCATTGATGGCTTGCTCGCGCGCAGCCTCAATCAGCGGTCGTCGCTCGGCGCGTATCTGGATCCCATCGCCGACAAACTTCTGCTTTCGTCTTCTTTCATTATTTTGGCTTTCAAGAAACAGATCGCGTGGTGGCTCACGATCATCGTGTTCAGCCGCGACATACTCATCCTAGTCGTGGCTGTTGTGATTCTACTCATCTCTGGCTATCGTCCCTTTCCGCCTAGCATCTACGGCAAACTAACCACCGCCTTTCAGATCATTCTCGTTTTCACTGTAGTTTTTTCCGCCTCGTATCCGGACTTTCATCTCGCGAAAGTCATTCATCTCCTCGTATACGGCGTAACTTTTTTCAGCATTTTTTCCGCGCTTCACTATTCGTTCAGCACGGCGCGGCATCTGAGCAGTTCCTCTTCGTAAGAAAAAACACATACGCAGAGTTCACCGAGCTCACAGGGGACACAGAGAAGTGCTCGCTCTTGCGCTCAGACCGGCATTGGTTTGGGACCGCCGGGCGGAATCACGAGTTTGGGTTCCGTTAGGGATTGGACTTGTTCGAGTGAGGCGTCTGGGGCGAGTTCGCGGAGAACGAGCCCTTGTGGCGTGACGTCGATGAAGGCAAGTTCGGTGACGATGTGATCGACGACTTCGACGCCGGTTAGCGGAAGCGTACATTTTTTCAGGATTTTTGGTTTGTTGTCGCGCGTGGCGTGCTCCATCGCGATGAACACGCGCTTGGCGCCCGCTACGAGATCCATCGCGCCGCCCATGCCTTTGAGCATTTTGCCGGGAATGGCCCAATTGGCGAGAGTTCCCTTTTCATCGACTTGCAGCGCGCCGAGAACCGTTAGATCGACGTGGCCTCCGCGAATCATGGCGAAAGAATCGGCGGAAGAAAAATACGACGTGCCCGGTAGCTCAGTGACGGTTTCTTTGCCGGCGTTGATGAGATCAGGGTCGACTTCGGATTCTCGCGGATACGGGCCAACACCGAGCATTCCATTTTCGGATTGAAGGATTACGTCCATGCCCTGCGGGACGTAGTTCGCGATCGCCGTCGGCATGCCAATACCAAGATTGACGTAGTAGCCGTCGCGTAGTTCCAGCGCGATGCGGCGGGCGATGCGTTCGCGTTTTTGGTCGTCGGTTAGGGGCATCGGAAGTTCACAGTCGACAGTTTACAGTTAAAAGTTAGAACCCAAAAGAAATGCGCCGGGTTAAGGCCGGCATTTGCCCATAAGCAAAAACGCGGGTCTAAAGACCCGCCACTACAACTTCAGCGGAACTTTTTTTCGAAGCGGGGCAAGGTTGCGGCCAGCACTTGGCCGACGATAGCGAGGCTTTGGGGATCGACTTTGTCGAGCGTGTCTTGCGTCGTGTGCCAGTAGGCAACAGTGAGGTCGATGAGGTCGCAACCGGCAACGCCGCGGCGGATGAACGAGAAATGATCGTCGCCACCGACAGTGTAATTTTCGTTGACGAAAGTATTTTGGTAGCCGAGTTGAGCCGCGGTGTCCCAGATGAAATTCGTGAGCCAGGGAGTCGAGCCGGTATCGCGCGTGATCTTGACGTTCGCGGGACCAATCATGTCGGCGAGGATCATGGCTTTCACGCGCTTGAGATCGCCGGAAAGGGCCATTTGAGCGGCCATTTCGCGGCTGCCGTAGGTGTTGTTGCTGCCGTCGTTGTTCCACTGAACGGTGGCTTTGTCGGTCCAGTTGCCTAGCGCTTCTTCGCCATCGAAGAAGACAATCCAGACGTTGAGAGAATTTCTTCGCGCGCAGAAGAGGCGCGCCAGCTCGAGCATCGTTCCGGTGCCGGAACCGCCGTCGTCCGCGCCGACAAAGTTGGGAATTCGCACGGTGTCGTAGTGCGTGGTGTAGAGAATGATGCCGGAGCTCGTGCCGGGAAGTTTGACGACGATATTTTTCATGGCGAGATCGCCGAGTGCCGTCGGAGCGTGAAAATCGTGCTCCTCGACCGGGCAGCCGAAGCTCTTCAGCTGCCCGATGAGGTAAGCCTGCGCCCGACGAATTCCGTCGGACGCAGGCGGCCGCGGCCCAATTTCCACGAGACGGCGAACGTGCTCGAAGGCGCGCGCACCATCAAATGCCGCTGGTGAATCGGCCTGAAGATGCGATATCAACGGCAGCAAAAAAGCCGCCGGAAAGAACGCTGCGAAAATCCAACGCGCTCGTGACGTCATGACTTTCTCGTGGTGCGGCGCTCGATGCGCTTTTCGTATTTTGGGCCTTGCAGGATGGCGTTGATGAAGATGCCGGGCGTGTGGACCTGGTCAGGCGGGAGCTGGCCGAGGTCCACTAGTTCTTCGACTTCGGCGATTACGTGGTCGGCGGCGGTGGCCATCATGGGATTGAAGTTGCGCGCGGTTTTGCGGTAGATAAGATTGCCCCTGCGGTCGCCTTTCCAAGCCTTGATGAAGGCGAAGTCGCCGCGGATGGCGCGCTCGAGGAGGTACGGGCGGCCGTCGAAATCGCGGGTTTCTTTTCCCTCCGCGACCATGGTGCCGTAGCCAGTTGGTGTGTAGAACGCGGGAATGCCTGCACCGCCGGCGCGGAGGCGTTCGGCTAGAGTACCCTGGGGGTTTAGCTCAACCTGCAACTCGCCGCTTAGGACTAGCTGCTCGAAGAGTTTGTTCTCGCCGACATAGGTCGAGACCATTTTCTTGACCTGTCGATTTTGCAGCAGCACGCCGATGCCGAAGTCGTCGATGCCGGCGTTGTTGCTGACGATGGTGAGATTCATTGTGCCTTTGCGGCGGACAGCGGCGATGAGGTTTTCGGGGATGCCGCAGAGGCCAAAACCACCCATGAGGATAGTGGCGCCATCGGTGAGGTTTGCGATTGCTGCGTCGGCGGAGGCGATACGCTTGTCCAAGAGGGCTCCTCGGCGAAACAGGCAGTGTACTGCAAGATGGAACTAGCGACGCAACAAGTAGAGACGCAACAAATCCTGCAAGCGCGATCTGGTCTTAGCGGCTCTGTTAACGATGCCTGGCCCCCCCACTTTTCTTGTAAATGTTGCATTTAAAGGACTTAGCATTTCCGCAAGTCTTTTAGAATCAATGCCTACGGGCGTTCTTGAAGATATTGATTCTAAATGAGTTAGAAGTAAACATAACTCCTCGTCACGGCGGACTTCTTCAGTCGAGCAGAGCGTGCGACCCGGAACCTGAACGGCTTTATTCGGCCGGTGAAAAAAAGCGTGGGGTTGTCAGGACGCTCGATGTGCATCGCCTGTGTAAGCGCTCCTTATCATCCATTACGAACCAGGCGGGATGAGCACATTCGGGAGTGCATGTTCAACGCAGGGCCCCCCAAAATGAAAAAGGCGGCTAAGAGGCCGCCCGAACAAAAAATCGCAAATTTACCTGAGTTCAGCGTAGCACGTTGTGATTCTTTGTCAGACATGGAGAGGGTTGAGTTGGAAAGTTTGGGAGGAAGACCGGTGCGCGGCGGGAGAACGGCCGGGAGCGAAGCCGAGGAGGAATTGCGCGAGGGAGCGGTTTGGTTGTGGCTTTAATTCAAAATATCGATATTATAGGGGCATTTAATTCATGGTCGAGGATGGTCCCGATGAAAATGAATGAGTTGGCGCGTTTGCGGAACAGAGCTTCCGCAAGGGTTGGATTTGGTGCGATCGCCGCATGTGTCGCGGCAATTTTGGGACTGGGCACAACTGTCTTTGCGCAACACCGGATGCATGGACAGCCGGTAAAGGAGGACAGGAACCATCCGTGGATGAACGCGAGCCTTTCGCCGGACGAGCGCGCGAATATGGTGCTGAAGGAGATGACGCTCGACGAGAAAATTGACCTCTTGCACGGGATGGGGATGCCGGGCTGGCCGAGGGAGGTGCAGAATCCGCAGCCAGAACTGGGGAACGGCGGCGCGGGATTTGTGCTTGGCGTGCCGCGGCTGGGGATTCCGATGATTCAGATGAGCGATGCGGCGTACGGCGTGCGGAGCAGCGCGGAGAATGGGCGCTATTCGACGGCGCTCCCGGCAAACCTCGCCGCAGCGGCAAGCTGGGATACCGAGGCGGCGTGCGCGTTCGGGACCGTGATCGGAAAGGAGTTGCGCGCGCAGGGATACAACATGACGCTGGGCGGCGGCGTGAATATCACACGCGAGCCGAGGAACGGCAGAACGTTCGAGTATCTGGGCGAGGACCCGGTGCTGGCGGGAACGCTGGTTGGGAATTTGATGAAGTGCGAACAGGCGCAGCACGTGATTGGGGACATCAAGCACTACGCAGTGAACGATCAGGAAAGCGGGCGGAATGAAGTGGACTCGATTATCAGCAAGCGCGTGCTGCGGGAGAGCGATTTGCTGGCGTTTGAGATTGGCGTGGGGATTGCGGACCCCGGCGCGGTGATGTGCTCATACAACTCCTTGAACGGCGATTTTGCTTGCGAGAATAAATATTTGCTGACGGACGTTTTGAAGAAGGAGTGGGGATTCAAGGGGTTCGTGGTTTCGGATTGGGGCGGAACGCATAGCACGGTGAAGGCATCAGCAGCGGGATTGGACAATGAGGAACCGCTCGATGAGTTTTTTGGGGCGAAGCTGAAGGCGGCCGTGGAAGGGGGAAAGGTTTCGCAGGCGGAGCTCGACGAACACGTGCGGCGCGTGCTGCGGGCGGAGTTTGCATGCGGGATTGTCGATCATCCGACACAGAAGGGCGTGGCGGATGTCGAGGGCGACATGGAGACTGCGCGGAAGATTGAGGAACAAAGTGCAGTGTTGCTGAAGAACAACGGACTGCTGCCTCTGAAGGGTGCGGATGTGAAGTCGATTGCGATTATTGGGCCTCATGCGAATGAGGGCATGATGTCCGGAGGCGGATCGGCGCAGGTGGACGCCCCGGGGAGGCCGTCAGCGGGATGGCAGGCGCAAGTGTGGTTCCCGCCGTCGCCCATAAAGGCGCTGCAAGCCAAGTTTCCGGCCGCGAGTCTACAGTTTGATTCGGGCGCGAATCCGGCTAGCGCCGCTGAACTGGCGCAGAAGTCGGATGTAGCGATTGTGTTCGCCTACCAGTGGATGAGCGAGGGGATGGATTTGGAGAATTTGTCGCTGCCGGTGAAGCAAGACGAACTAATCAAGGCAGTGGCAGCGGCAAATCCGAAAACGATCGTGGTGCTGGAAACGGGAACGGCAGTGACGATGCCGTGGCTTGATAGAGTGGGCGCGGTTTTGGAAGCGTGGTATGCAGGCAGTAAAGGCGCGGAAGCAGTCGCGAACATTTTGAACGGCGACACGAATCCAAGCGCGAAGCTGCCGATGACGTTTCCGCTGAACGAGATGGACCTGGCGCATCCACATTTGGTAAAGCCAGGGCCGGGGCAGAGGGGTGAAGCCGCGGTGATGAAGACCGGCGAGGCCAAGCCCACGTTCAGCGTGACCTATGATGAGGGCTTGAAGGTGGGCTACAAGTGGTATGACGCGGAGAAAAAGACCGTACTGTTTCCATTTGGGTATGGGCTGGCGTATACGACGTTTGCATATTCGGGATTGAAAGTGACGCCGGGGAAAGAAACCGCGGTGAGCTTTTCCGTGAAGAACACAGGAAAGCGTGACGGAGCGGAAATCGCGGAAGTGTATGCGGCGCTTCCGGCAAGCGCGGACGAACCGCCGAAGCGGTTGGTGGGCTGGAGTAAAGTGTGGTTGAAGGCGGGCGAAAGCAAGGAAGTAAGCGTGAGTGTGGATGCGAAATATTTGTCGATCTACGATGAGGCTGGCGGCGGGTGGAAACTGGTTCCTGGCGGCTACACGTTCATGGTGGGCGGATCGTCGCAGGAGTTGCCGCTGAGCGCGAAGGCCGATCTGAAATAAGTCGAAAAGAAAAATCGGCGCGGCGGTGTTAGGTATGTCTTAGTGTGCGCAGACGGCCCGCTTTTACGAACAATCAAGGCAATCCATGCTAAAACTCGGAGGCGACAACGCGGTTGGAGATGGTCTATTCCAGCCGGGAAAAGAGCCTCTTCATGTTCAAGCACACCTCATGCGGCGATCAGACGCCGACTCGCAACATCTGGAGTTGCGCTACTTGGGTGCCTTACACGATAGGGATTTGTGCTGTGCTGTTGGCGTGGTGTCCGGCGGGCTGGGCGCAGACTGGCAATCCGGCACCTGCATCGGCGGAGGAGGTCAAGCAATTGCGCGACGTGGTGCAGAGCTTGCTGACGCGAGTGACGGAATTGGAAAACGAGCTGAAACAGCGGCAGGTTTCCCCGGCCGAGACAACGGAGCGAGAAGCATCCGCTGCTGACTTTGGGCCATCCGCCAGTGCCGAGGCGGTGACGACTGCAGCGCCAGCCGCGTCCACTCCGCGTGCGGGGACAGCGACTAGTTCGGCGACGGCAGCGGCAGCGCAGAGCGCTGCGCTGGAAGGATCCAAAGAACAAACGAAGGCGGTGGACCGGGCGATTCTGGATTACCTGCACGGCGCTACGCTGAATTTCGCCGTAGATGAATATTACTCATACAACTTCAATGACCCCGTTGGGCGGGTGAATGCATTGCGGGCGTACGACGTGTTCAGCAACAACATCAGTCTGAATCAGGCGGATGTGGTCTTCGAGCGGGCTCCTGATGTAGATGCTGGCCGCCGGTTTGGAGTGCGGCTTGACTTGCAATTCGGCCAGGCCACGGACACGTTGCAGGGAAATCCGCTGAACGAGCCGCGGCCGGACATCTACCGAAATATATATCAGGCCTATGGGACGTATGTGGCCCCGATCGGCAACGGCTTGACGATCGATGTCGGGAAATGGGGGAGCTCGATCGGAATCGAAGGAAACTATACAAAAGATCAGATGAATTATTCGCGGGCGTATTGGTTCGATTTTCTGCCTTTTTATCACATGGGAGTGCGAGCGGCCTACAAAGTCAACGATAAGCTGACGTTGAACTACTGGCTGGTGAATGGCACGAACCAAGCCGAGGCCACCAATGGCTACAAGGACGAATTGTTCGGGTTCACAGCAACGCCCAACAAAAAAATTACCTGGAATGTGAACTATTACCTGGGACAGGAGCATCCCGACCGTGTCGAAGTGTCGTCGAGCGGACCGATACCTGTTCAGCCGGGGCTGACGTTCCAAGCGATTACGCCAGCGCCGAATGGGAAGCTGCACATTTTTGATACTTACGTAAGCTGGCAAGCCGCCCCGAAACTGACGTTCGCGCTGGAAGGAGATTACGTGATCGAGCGCGAATGGAAGAACACTATTCCAGCGCTGGGGCAGTCTTCGGCGCCTTCGCACGTCGTTGGGGGCGCGGGCTACGCAAAATATCAATTCTCTCCAAAGTTTGCTTTGGCGGGGCGGGTGGAATATCTCTCGGATCGTGGCGGACTTTTCAGCGGAATTACGCAAGCCTTGAAGGAAACGACCGCTACTTTCGACTACAAACTTTCGGAGGGATTCTTGATGCGGTACGAATGGCGCCGGGACTTTTCGAACCAGCCGTCGTTTTTTACGGATACGAACGGGGTCTTGAGCAAAGAACAGCAGATCGCGACTGTTGGCGTTATTTGGTGGGTGGGGAGAAAAGAAGGAGCGTGGTAGAGGACACGGGCAAGAACAGAGGGCACGGCGTGCCGTGCCCTTACAGAGAGCGGAGGAGTCTGTAGAGTTCGTTGGCGGCGTCGAAATCGGCTTCGAGGTCGCGGGAGGCGAGGCGTTCGCGGAGGTCGTCGAGGCGACGGGCGAAGAGGTCGAGGGCGGCGGAGAGGACTTCTTTGTTGGTGAGGACGATGTCGCGCCAAGTGGAGTAAGGGCTGCCCGCCAGGCGGAGCGAATCGCGGAGGCCGGGGCCAGCTAACGTGATGGGCAGGCCGTTTTCGTCGAGATGATCATAAAGGAAAGAAGCTAGAGCTACGGCGGCGAGCTGGGGGAGATGAGAGGCCAGGCCGACCGCGTAGTCGTGCTGCTGCGCGCCAAGCCAGAGGGAACGGGCGCCGATTTTCTCCAGGATTTTTACAAAAGCGGAGATGCGCGGATCTTTTTGGTCGGAAGAAGCGCCGATTAGGGCGTAAGTGTTGTTGCGGAAGAGGTCGGCGTCGGCCTGGGCGATGCCGGATAGTTCCCTGCCCGCCATGGGATGGCCGCCTAGGAAAAGTTTGGATGAGTCCTCGGGAAAAAGATCGGCGGCGTCTTCAGTGATGCGAACTTTGGTGCTGCACGCATCCGTAATGAGCGCGTTGGGCGGTGCGAGTCGCGCGACTTCGGGGAGAAGATCGAGAGTGGCGCCAATAGGTAGGGCGATGTAAACGAGATCGGCATTTTCCAGGGCGGGAGCGAGATCAGCGGAGAAAGCGGCGTCGATCGCGCCGAGAGATTGGGCTTCGCGGACAACGTCCGGGCGGTCCCATCCAGCGATGTGGATGTCGGCCGTGTATTTGCGGAGGGCGTGTGCAAAGGAGCCGCCGATGAGGCCGGTTCCGAGGATGGCGACGCGGTTGATGACGTGGGCAGAGGACATGGATCAGGCCATGCGGCGACCGATGGCTGGGGCAATGATGCGAAGCTCGGCCATGAGTTTGGTGAAATCTTCAGGATGGAGCGATTGCGCGCCATCGGAAAGGGCGTGATCGGGGTCGTTGTGGACTTCGATGAGCAAGCCGTCCGCGCCTGCGGCGACGGCGGCGCGGGCCATGGGCGGAACTTTGTCGCGGCGGCCGGTGCCGTGAGAAGGGTCGGCTAGCATCGGCAGGTGCGAAAGTTTCTTGATGACGGGGATGGCGGCGATGTCGAGCGTGTTGCGCGTGTAAGTTTCGAAGGTACGGATGCCACGTTCGCAGAGAACCACGTTGTAGTTGCCGCCAGCAAGGATGTATTCGGCGCTCATGAGTAGCTCTTCCATAGTTGCCGACATGCCGCGCTTCAGGAGAACGGGTTTGCGGACTTCTCCGAGGGCGCGAAGGAGAAAGTAGTTCTGCATGTTGCGCGCGCCCACCTGAAAAACATCGACGTAGCCGAGCATCATCTGAATTTGCGAAGCATCCATAACTTCGCTGACGGTGAAGAGATCAAATTTGTCGGCCGCTTCACGCATGAGCTTGAGGCCGGCTTCGCCCATACCCTGGAAGGCGTAGGGCGAAGTGCGCGGCTTGAACGCCCCCGCGCGGAGAATTTTTGCGCCGGCTTTCGCGACGCTTTCCGCGATGGAAAAGATTTGTTCGCGCGATTCGACGGAGCAAGGGCCTGCGGCGACGACAACTTCATTGCCGCCGATTTTTACGCCGCGGCCGAGATCGACGATGGTGCCTTCGGGCTTGAACTGGCGACTGGCTAACTTGAACGGCTGCGTGATGCGCATGACCTCGCGCACGCCTTCGAGCAGCTCGAAATCGCGGTGATCGAAATCGCGATGCACGCCGACCGCGCCGAGAACGGTGTGTGACTCGCCGGTAGAACGGTGAACGTTGAAACCGGCGGCGACTAGACGATCGATGACGTGCTGGATTTGGGCGTCGTTCGCGCCTTCTTGCATTACGATGACCATGGCTAATCCTGATTCCCTTTCGATTGCAGCGGATTTTACGCGGCAAAGACGCCCGGGTGAAGCCCGGCGTTAGAAGTACTGTTCCCCTTAAGACCGAGCAAACTTCTCATTCATTCCCGCCTTTGCTCTGCTTGCCGTCGGAATGCATGGCATCGCGTTCGGCGGCCCGGGCTTCGTCGATGATGCGTTCGAAGAGACGGCGGATTGCGGCGTTCGTGAGCGGGCCGGGATTGCCGCGTTCGGCGTTCGCCAGGACTTCGTTTTCGCGATCGGGCTGATAGAGCGGAATGTTGGCCGCCTGCTTCAGCTTGCCGATTTCGAGGGCGCAGCGGGAACGCTCGTTGAGAAGTTCGACTAGCTTTTTGTCGATTTCGTCGATGCGGCGGCGCCAGTCGGAAAGGTTCATGGGGCGACCTCGCGGCGGGAGAGGCCGTGGCGTGCAGCTTCTTTGAGAGAACGGATGCGCGCAGCGAGAGCGGTGGCGGCGGCATCAATGGCTGCGGGTGCGGAACCAGCAGCGGTGGCTTTTTCGATTTCGGAGACCAGCGCGGAGCCGACCACGGCCGCATCGGCTAGACCGCCGAGAACGGAAACGTGGCCGGGGAGCGAGATGCCGAAGCCGACGGCGATGGGAAGCTGCGTGACTTTGCGGGCCCGCCGCAGGAGAGCTGGGAGATCGTCGGGAAGAGCGTCCTTTGCGCCGGTTACACCGGTGCGTGAGATGAGATAGAGAAAGCCAGAGGATGCGGCGGCGATTTTGCCTAGGCGATCATCGGTTGAGGTGGGGGCGCCGAGGAAAATCGTGTCGAGATGATGCGCGGCAAGAATGCGGCGATAGTCGTCCGATTCTTCGGGGGTGAGATCGGTGATGAGAACGCCATCGGCGCCGGTGTCTGCGGCAGCAGAAGCGAATTTCTCGAGGCCCATCTGCAGGACGGGATTGTAGTAGCTGAAGAGGACGATCGGGACTTCGCTGGTTTTGCGAATTTCGCGGACCAAATCGATGACTTGCGCCAGCGTAGTGTGCGCTTTGAGTGCGCGCTCAGATGCGCGCTGAATCGTGGGACCGTCAGCGAGTGGATCGCTGAAGGGGATGCCGAGCTCGATGACGTCGGCACCAGCTTCGGCGAGAGCGAGGACGAATTTGTGCGTGGCTTCGAGCGTGGGATCGCCAGCCGTGATGTAAGCGACGATGCCCAGTTCGCCGGATTCACGGAGCGCGGCGAAGCGTTTGGAGATACGAGTCGGGTTGGAGGACGCCAGGGGCATTGTTTTTCAAGAAAGATTAGAGCAGGCGGGAATAGGTGTCCATGTCTTTGTCGCCGCGGCCGGAAAGATTCAGGATGACGAGGTCGTCGGCGGCCATTTTGGGGACGCGCTCGATCAGACCCGCAACGGCGTGCGCCGATTCTAGGGCGGGGATAATGCCCTCGGTGCGCGAGAGAAGACGGGCGGCGTCGAGCGCCGCAGAATCGGAGACGGCGGCATACTCGGCGCGGCCTTCGTCGGCAAGCCAGGCGTGCTCCGGACCGATGGCGGGATAATCGAGGCCGGCGGAGATGGAATGCGTGGTGGCGATTTGGCCGTCTTCGGTTTGCAGAATATAAGTGTAGGTGCCTTGGAGGACGCCGGGGCTCGCGCCGGTGAAACCTTGATGCGCGGCTAGGCGCGCGGCGTGTTCGCCAAGCTGGCTGCCGCGCCCTCCGGCTTCGATGCCGACCATTTTCACGGATGTATCGCGCAAAAACTGGTGGAAGAGGCCGATGGCGTTCGAACCGCCGCCAACGCACGCGAAAAGATGCGTCGGCAAGCGTTTTTCGGCAGCGAGAATTTGTTCGCGGGCTTCACGGCCGATGACGGATTGAAAATCACGAACCATCGTCGGATAGGGATGCGCCCCAAGAACAGAGCCGAGCAAATAGTGGGTGTTGCGGACATTAGTGACCCAATCGCGCATGGCTTCGTTGATGGCGTCTTTCAAAGTGCGGCTGCCGGAATCGACGCCGACCACTTGCGCGCCGAGCATGCGCATCCGCGAGACGTTGAGCGCCTGGCGCGCCATGTCTTCCGTGCCCATGTAGACGACGCACTCGAGGCCGAGATGCGCGGCGACGGTGGCGGAGGCCACGCCGTGCTGCCCTGCGCCGGTTTCCGCGACGATGCGCGGCTTGCCCATTTTTACCGCGAGCAAGCCCTGGCCGATGGCGTTGTTGATTTTGTGCGCGCCGGTGTGCAGCAAATCTTCACGCTTGAGATAAATGCGCGGGCCGCCCAAATGGGACGTGAGGCGCGAAACGAATTGCAAGGGCGTGGGACGGCCTGCGAAGTTCTTCAATAGATCGGCGAACTCAGCTTGAAAGCGCGCGTCGGCTTTTGCAGCTTCGTAAGCGCGTTCGAGTTCGAACAGCGGCACCATCAAGGTTTCGGGCACGTAGCGTCCGCCGTAAGGGCCGAAACGTCCGGGCGCGAAAGTTGCAGAGTGAAGTGTCGAGCTCATGGCGCGGATTGTCCTGATTGTGGAGCCTCCAACTGCTGTTCGGTGCGGCGGACTTCGTCGATAAATTCCTTCAGCCGCGCGTGATCCTTCTTTCCGGGCTTCGATTCAACACCGCTGGCGACGTCAACCGCATAAGGGCGCACGCTGCGCATCGCGGCGCCCACGTTTTCTGGCGTGAGACCGCCCGCTAAAATGATACGGTAAGCGGTGACGGCGCGGTGGGCGACATTCCAGTCGGCGCTGGCGCCTGTTCCGCCAAATTGGCCCGCCCGAGAACCATCGAGCAAGAAAGCAAATGCGTCGTGATACTTGTCGAGGGTCGAGAGAGGAAAATCCGCGGCCACGCGAAACGCCTTGATGACTGGAACGGTTCGCGTTACTTCGGAAACGATGCCTGGAGTTTCGTCTCCATGAAGCTGGGCGGCGTTGAAGCGCACAAAAGCGTGGAGCGAAGCGATTTCCGCGGGCTTGGCGTTCACAAAGAGGCCCACGGCCTGCACTCCCGAGGGGAGCTTCGCGCGCATAGTGGCGGCTTCGACCGTGGAAATCCGGCGAAGGCTTTTCTCATAGAAGTTGAAGCCGAGCATGTCGGCGCCCGCGTCGCAGGCGGCCTTGGCGTCCGGCCAGTTGGTTATGCCGCAAATCTTGACGAGGATCATGTCGTGTCTAAACCGGCCGCGCGGACCGTCCGAGAAAAGTTCCGAGTGCGGCCGCGGGATCGGGCGAAAGCATCAGACTTTCGCCGATGAGAAAAGCGTCGAAGCCGGCATTGCGGAGTCTGGCAAGATCGTCGTGAGTGCGGAGGCCGGATTCGCTGACGGCGATGCAAGCCTCGGGGAGGCGATCGATCAGTTCGAACGAGGTTTCGACGCGCAGGGCCAGGGTTTTCAGATCGCGGTTGTTGACGCCGATGATGCGCGCATCCGCGGCGAGCGCGCGGTCGAGCTCGGAGGCCGTGTGAACTTCGATCAGCGGCTCCATCTTCAGCTCGCGTCCGAGAGCGATCAGGTCGCGAAGAAGTTCGTCAGGAAGAGCAGCGACAATAAGGAGGAAACTGTCCGCGTCGTTCGCACGCGTTTCCCAAACCTGCCAGGGATCGAAGATAAAGTCCTTGCGAAAGACGGGAATTTTTACCGCGTTCCTCGCGTCGCGAAGATTTTTCAAGGTGCCGTGAAAGAATTCCCCTTCCGTGAGAACGGAAAGCACCGCAGCGCCCGCGGCTTCCAAAGTGCCCGCTAATTCCACTGGGTGAAAAGGATCGCGCAGAATCCCTTTCGAGGGTGAAGCTGGCTTGAGCTCGGCAATAATGTTTAGAGAATCGCGCGTGAGCGCGGCGGGAAAATCGCGTAGCGGTGTCGCGGCGTTGACGCCATAGCGCAAAGCCGCCTCGGGAAGCACGCGTTTGCGGTGATCCACCTCCAGACGGCGGGCGTGCAAGATGCGATCCAGGACGGTCCCGCTGTCAGCATGAGCGCTCATAGCCATTACTTTGTATGCTAGAGGCGGAAGGTAGTAGTGTCAATTGCAGGCACGCAAATCACTGGGAGCAGAAATGGCATACCGAGAACAGTACGGCGCGTTGCTGGAAGAGCTTGCGAACAAGGCAGACGCGATTGCCATGCGCTTTTTCCGCGCCAATGAAATTCGCATCGACCGAAAGGACGATGGCTCGGCCGTGACCCAGGCGGATCGCGGCGTGGAAGAAATGGCGCGAGAGAAAGTGGCTGCCAGCGGGCTAATGATGGACGTCCTGGGCGAAGAGCTGGGCGGCGAGAACGCCAAAGGCCCGTCCACCACGGGCCGCGCGCGATTGATTATCGATCCCATTGACGGAACGGAAGAATTCTCCCGCGGAATTGCAACTTTCGGCACGCTGCTCGGCATCGAGCGTGATGGCGAGATCGTCGCCGGGATGGCGAGCGCACCCGCCCTGGGCGTGCGATGGTGGGCCTATCGCGGCGAAGGCGCCTTCAGAAATGGAAAACGCATACACGTCTCGAACGTCGAAAAGCTGAATGCCGGGATGGCCTTCACCGGCGGAACTGGCCCCAACAAGAATCGCGAGAAAATCGAAAAGATGCGGAGGTTGCTTGACGCTGCGCGGCACGGCCGTTCTCTAGGCGGTTTCTGGCAGCACATGCTGGTGGCGGAAGGAGGCACCGAGGCCGCGCTGGATTTGCACTCGAAGGCTTGGGACTTGGCTCCACTGGGGCTGATCGTCGAAGAGGCCGGCGGCCGCGCGACGGACGTGGAGGGAAAGCGCTCAATTTATAGCGGGAATATGCTGAGCACGAACGGAAAGATTCATGACGAGGTGCTGGCCCTTTTACAGTCAAGCAGCAGTTAGATCCTGGTAGCGGGCGTTCTCGAAGAAATTTGTCGGGAGCGTGGAGAACGGCACATGATCAACATCAAGCGCGTGTATGAAAAGCCTGCAAAGGAAGACGGTTGGCGCGTCCTGGTGGATCGATTGTGGCCTCGAGGAATGACAAAACAAGCCGCGCACTTGGATGTGTGGATGAAAGACGTGGCTCCGAGTGACGCATTGCGAAAGTGGTTTGGACACGAACCAGAAAAATGGGGTGAATTCCAGAAGAAATACCGCAGTGAGCTGGCCAAGAAGAAAGAACTGATTGCGGAACTAAGGAAAATGGCGAAGGAGCATGGGACACTCACTTTGCTCTTTGGGGCGAAGGATGAAGAACACAATCAGGGGGTCGTGCTCGCCCAGGTGCTGAAAACGCGATAAGAGTTCAAGTAAGCCGGAAAGCGGCGAGATTTGCTCCAGAGTGGAATCGCTTTCCAAATTGGATGTTTCGGCGCGCGAAGCGAACACCTAACCTTGACTTTGGAGTGTCAGCAGGATTTGTTTTCGGGGGATCGCCATGGACATCAAAGCGCAGGCCGAAAAGGCCGACAAACTCAGGAAGCTGCATCGCGGGCCACGGATTTTGGCGCTGCCCAATGCGTGGGACGTAGTCAGCGCCCGAATCCTCGAGGAAGTGGGCCATCCCGCCATCGCGACCAGCAGCGCAGCAGTGGCGTTCTCGCTCGGCTATCCTGACGGCCAACGCATCTCGCGCCAAGAAATGCTGGACGCAGTCTCCAGGATCACGCGAGCGGTGCGCGTACCGGTGACAGCCGACTTGGAGTCCGGCTATGGCAAAACCCCGGAAGAGATCGCCGATTTCACGAAAGCCATGGTGGCCGCCGGAGCAGTAGGGCTGAACTTTGAGGACGTGACCGGTGATGATGAGAGCACCCATGTCGAGCTTGGACTGCAGGTGAAGAAAATTCGCACCATTCGCGACACTTCTGCCGCGTTGGGCGTGCCGGTGGTAGTCAACGCGCGCACCGACATTTACCTCATGCCGATTGGTCCAGAAGCGACGCGTTTTGAAAGAGCGCTCGAACGCCTGCGCGCGTATCGCGAAGCGGGAGCGGACTGCCTGTTCGTGCCCGGCTTGTGCGATCGCGAGATCATCGCCAAACTGGTGAAAGCGTTGGGCGCGCCTCTCAACATCCTGGCCTCGCAAGGATGTCCTTCGCTCGATGAACTTGAAAAAATGGGAGTCGCTCGCGTTAGCGCAGGATCGTCGGCGATGCGCGCGGCCATGGGAGCCTTTCAGCGCGTCGCAAAAGATTGGCTGGCGCATGGCTCCTATGATTCGCTGACGCAGGTCACGGTTCCCTATGCCGACCTGAATCGCATGATGGCTCGTCAACTCACTTAACAATTTTCTCGCAGCCTTCTTTCAACTATCCTCACAACTATGCTCGACAAAAGCTCTCTGTTAAGCGTCCTGAACGAGGAAATCGTAGCGTGCCGAAAGTGTCCCCGCCTCGTCGAGTATCGCGAAAAAGTAGCCCAAGAAAAGCGGCGCGCGTTTCGCGATTCGACGTACTGGGGCAAGCCAGTTCCGGGCTTTGGCGATTCGAACGCAAGGCTATTGATACTCGGCCTTGCTCCGGCCGCCCACGGCGGAAATCGCACCGGGCGAGTCTTCACCGGCGACCGCTCGGGAGATTTTCTCTTCGCGGCTCTTTACAAAGCCGGTTTTGCGAATCAACCCGCTTCTGTAAAACGCGGCGATGGCCTCCGATTGAAAAATGCCTACATCGCTGCAGCGGTTCGCTGCGCCCCTCCCGCGAATAAACCTCTGCCTTCGGAAATCATCCATTGCCGCGGCTATTTGGTCCGCGAGCTGGAAATACTGCAGCCTCGCGCGGTGCTGGCGCTGGGGAAAATCGCGTGGGATGCCTATTTGGATGTTTTGAAGCAGCGCGGCTTGATCGCGTCCAAAGCCCCGTTCCGCTTTGCGCATGGGGCGGAGGCGGAATTGCCCGGCGAGGGTGCCCGTCTCTTCGGCGTTTATCACCCAAGCCAGCAAAACACACAAACGGGCCGGGTGACTCCTGCCATGTATGCACACGTATTGCGGCGAATTGCCAGGTTCCTCGAAAAATAGACTCCCCGATGCACGACCGATGCTCGCTGGCAATCGCCGGTGCACTGTCGGCGCTGCCATGCACCTAAGTGGCGCAATTTCCTGACACATGCGCGAGACCGCCGAAGAAGCTGTCTTGCCCCACTTCCAACTGACTGTTTTTTCAGCTACTTATCGAGGCAAAGAAAACTGGCGATGGCCAGCGGCCTGCATATGGGAGCAGTTGAGAATCAGTGCGGGAGGCAACGATGCAGGCGAAAAGTTGGAGACGGTTTTCTTCAGAGATCGTGGTGCTGACAGCGGTTCTGGGATTCGGCATGGCGTGTGCAGCCCAAGAGGCATCTCAGGACCAGCCGCCACAACAATCGCAAGACAGACCAATCATCTCGCAGGACAAGATCGGCAAAGCCGAGGAGCAAGAAGTTAAAGTTGCGGACGGCAAGCGACATGGTTTGCCGCTGGAAACCTATGGAGTTGCGCCAGGGACAAAGTTTCTTGTGGCCCTCGAGGATGAGCTGGGCTCCAAAGGCACGCCGGCGAAGACCAAATTTAAAGTGAAGACTCTGGAACCGCTTGAGGCAGGCAGCGGCATTTATTTGCCATCCGGAGCGGAAATCGAAGGCCATGTGAGTCATGTAGAAGCAGCGGGGACCACCGGGCGCGCAAGAATTTGGCTGACGTTTGATGAAATTCATACGAAGTTCGGGCGTCTGCCGATCGTGGCGGAAGTGGTTAGCGTGCCCGGTGAACACAGCGTGAAAAGCAAGCCCGGCCAGGAGGGCCTGATCGAGGGAAGAAGCAGCACGCAGCAGGATGCCGCGCAAGCGGCGGCAGCGGGAGCCGCCCTCGGCGCGGTGAAGGGCGTTAAAGACAAGGACAAAAAGGAGGCCGCGGAGGGCGCGGCACTGGGAGCACTCACGGCGTACCTCGTCGAGTCCGGGCGAGGCCACGAGTTGGATCTTCCCAAGGGCGTGAAGCTGGAATTAGAGCTGGAGCGAGCGCTGTATTTGGTGAAAGAATGAGGCGTCTGCGTGCGAATTGGAACAGTACAGCGTGATGGGTCTAGCTACATCGCGAATGTCCCAGAAGATCGTGTTCTTGACGATTTTTGGATTCTCTGGAGTTCTCTGGGTATATGCTTCGGCTCCCACAGGTTGGTCCGTCGATCTTAGGAAATATGGTTACCAGGAATGGCGCGAAACCACAGCCCTAGCGAACTCATCACAATTGTGTCTGGCCGCTGCGAGCAGCGTTGTCGCTGTTGGTGTCGGCAACCCACCTAACAAAGCGCAAACCGACGTACGAAACAGCAGGCCTCCTGACGCGAACTGGGAGATCTCGTTACTGCTTTTCGACCCGGCTACCGGGAAGCTGAACTCGAAACGCGGGCCTTGGACGGGTGATATGTCCTTCGAGTTATATTCCACCTTGCGAGGAAACTTGCTCCTGCTTCTCAAGCACTTTCACGAACCAGTCGGAGAAGTTGGCGAAACGCTTTACCTTCTCTCTCCAACCGGCGAAGAACTGAAAAAAATTTCCCTGGCCCCTTCGATCGTAAATTCCAGACAGACTTGGAGCACTTTCCTGGTTTCGCCCACCGGGAGCTCTGCGCTGGTAGCGCAAGTGCTTGCGGACGGCGTGCACTACAAATTGTTGGACGCTGATACCCTCGAAACAAAATCGGAATGGACCGCGGACGCCGGCTCAAATGCCCCTAAGGTTTTGGCCATTTCCGACAAAGAATTGCTCGGGCGGGACGCTTCGAAAGCTCCGCGGACGATTGGCACCGTGGACGAAGACCCAAAACTCTTCGTTGGAAAGTTTGATGGCACGTGGACTCCGTTCCCAACATCGCTTAATGTGGGCCACACCGGATATGGGCGTTTCTGGATTTCTAATCAACTTGCGTTTCTCTCGAACTCCACAATTGTGGGCTTGAATAAGAAACGAGAAAAGGCAGAAGCGTCCATAACGGTGTTGAGCAGCGACGGCGCAACCGTTTTCTCCCCCACAATTCCGAAGCTTGAACCCAACACTGTCCTCTCCGGACCGGTTAATGTGTCCCAGGATGGACGTTATTTCGGCGTTGGGTTCACACACCGTCCTTGGCTCTCGCATCTGATGCTGGACGTCTGGAAACTGGACGACACTATTATGCCTGAGGAACTTGTGATCATCGTTTGGGCGTCCTCCGGACCAATTCCAGTGGCTAAGTTCAAACCGAGAAGTGACTTTGACGCGGGCGCTTTCTCATTAGGCTTCGATGATCCACCGTCGCTGGTGTTCTTGGACCGAGGTACGCTCAAGGTCATTCGTGCCCAGCCGCTGCGGTAAATTCGACCAATTGTGCCGCGCTGAGCGCAAGACTCCCCTCCCTTCAGAACAAGCGTAAGGCTACGCTGTTCCGTCAAAGAGCGCCTTGGCAAGCGTACCGTGGCCTTGTTACAGTCGAAGTGTCCAGCCTGCACCAGAATCTGCGAAAATAAGATGAGCTGCTTGGGAGAGGCGTAAACGCATGGGGGATGACGCGAGGAGTCCGGCGCGCGCGATGGAGCCGCTCGAGCGCAAGGACCGCGTATTGATTGTCGAGGACGAAGACAACGCGCGCAAAGGTTACGAACAGCTGCTGCAACGATGGGGCTTTGATGTGCTTGGCGTGGGCACCGCCGAAGAGGCTCTCGCGAAATTCGGCAGCTATCAGCCGGACACGCTGATCGCGGACGTCGAGCTACCCGGAATGAACGGGCTCGACCTGCTCAAACAGCTTGGGCCCGAGCTGCTGGACGTTCCCGCAGTGATTATCACAGGCAAAGGAAGCGAAGAACGCGCGGTTGCTGCGATCGAATCCGGCGCGTTTTGGTATATCGAAAAGCCCCTCAAAGGCCCCGTGTTGAGAGCTTTGCTGGACCGTGCGCTGAGCAAGGCGCGCGATGCGCGTCAACTCGTGGTGCTGCAGCGCCAGTTGCGCGAGGCGGGCCGGCTGGGCGAACTCGTAGGCGCTTCGAAGCCGATGCAAGAAGTGATGCGCATTGTGGAGATGGCCGCGCCGAGCTCGGCCTCCGTCCTGATTACGGGAGAGACAGGTTCCGGAAAAGAGATTGTCGCGCGCACCATCCACAAACTGTCGCCGCGAGCGAACGGACCGTTCGTGCCCATCAACTGCTCCGCAATTCCCGAAACTCTGATGGAAAGTGAAATTTTCGGCCACGAACGGGGCGCGTTCACTGGCGCGGCCGAGCGCCGCATCGGCTGCTTCGAGCTGGCGGATTCCGGCACATTGCTGCTGGACGAAATCGGCGAGATGCCCGCGCCGACGCAAGCGAAACTCCTGCGTGTGCTCGAAGACCGCAAAGTGCGGCGCCTCGGAAGCAAGAGCGAAACGCCCGTGGATGTGCGCGTACTTGCGGCAACAAACAAGGATCCAGAAAAAGCGGTGTCCGGCGGCGAGCTGCGGCAGGATTTGTATTTCCGGCTGAACGTTTTCCACATCAATCTGCCGCCGTTGCGCGAACACAAAGACGACATTCCGCTTCTGGTGGAATACATTCTGCGCGACGTCAACGCCAAGCATGGGAAGCATGTGCGCGGCATCGGCGCCGAAGTGCTGGACATTTTCATGAGCCACACCTGGCCGGGAAACATTCGGGAACTGCGAAACATCCTCGAACGGGCGGCGATCATGAGCGACAAAGAACTCATCACGCGCTCATGCCTCCCAGGAGAGTTTGGCAAAACGACGCCTAAAAATTCCAGCGATCTGTCCTCGATCAAGTTTCCGATCGGGACAACGGTCGACGCGATGGAGCGTGAGCTTATCCTGCAAACGTTGAATGCCACGGGAAACAACAAAACGCGTGCTGCCGAGTTGCTCGCGATCAGCCTCAAGACACTTCACAATAAGCTGAAAGAATACGGCGGCGAACGCGCCGAGGCAGAGTAGGAACCCGCGATGCAGCTCCGGCTGCGGACAAAACTTACGCTGGCTATGTCAGGACTTGTGCTGCTGGTCGTGGCCGCGGTGTGCACCGTGCTGGTGGCGCAACTCCTCGATCAGGTGCTGCAGCAGACGGATAAACGAGCGCAAGAAATTGCCAGCCAGGTGTTTCTGCAAGCTCATCGCGCTGTGCTCAATGCACCAAATGAAGGGATACGCCCGGAGTCGACGAGTGCTAAGGACGTTCATGACTACGTGCGCCACGTTTTCGAGATCGATGAAGGCTTGCACGCGCAATTAAACGCCGCCCAGAGCACTTTCTCCATCTACGAAGTGCTGATCGCGGACCAGGAAGGATTAGTGCTCGTATCGACCGATGAGTCCATGCAGGGAAAATTTATAGCGCGGCGCACGCCCCTCTCTCAGCTCACGAAGCGCGGTTTGCTACATGCGGTCAAAATTCTGGCCGGCCCACCAAAGGTCTACGAGTACGATTATCCTTTCAATAATGGCGACGACCCGTTCGGCGAGGTTCGCGTGGCCATTTCCTCCGGCCTGCTTGTCAAAGATCTTCTCCCTAGTTTGAGGAAACTCGGCACGATTGTCTTGCTGGCCATGCTGATTTCCACGGTTCTCGCGGCCGTGGTCAGCGGAGCGGCGCTCGCGCCTCTGGCGCGCATTTCCGCGCAATTGGACCGCATCTCCGCCGGCCAGTACGACGCGCCCGTACCCGAGGTAAGAGGTTTCGCGGGAAGCGGCGACGAACTCGGCCAAGTCAGCCGGAAAATCACGCAAGTTGGCCAGCAACTGCGCGGCGTGCATGAAATCTTCAGCACCATGCGCGAAAACATGAACTCCGTGATGGCCGGGCTCGAAGACGGATTGTTGCTGTTTACGCGCGATGCGCGCGCGGTCATGGTCAGCCCGGCGGCCGAGAAATTTCTTGGCGCGCCCGCGGGACAGTTCCTTGGAAGGCGTGTGACCGAAATCTTTCCCATTGGTCACCCACTCCGCGATGCGCTTCACCTCGATGGCGATGAACTGCGCGAGATCGCCGCGGAAATAGAATTGAAGACTGCGGCGGGCGACAAGCGCGTGAGCGTCAGCGTGCAGGCGATTCAAGAAGATGGCGAGCGCATGGGCGCGCTGGTGACGCTGCGCGATCTCGATTCGCTCGACAGCATCAACACGCAGCTGCAGGTGAGCGAGCGGCTGGCCGCGCTGGGACGCATCACCGCTGGGGTCGCGCATGAAGTCAAGAATCCTCTCAACTCGATGCGGCTGTGGCTCGAGAATTTAAAAGAGTCCCTGCCGCCGGATTCGGACAGCAGCGCGAAGCAGGCCGTGCAAGTGCTCGACAAAGAGATCGACCGCCTGGATGCCGTCGTGAAGCGCTTTCTGGATTTCACGCGTCCCATGGACGTGCGGCTCGAGCCTACGCAGCTTTCGGAATTACTGAAAGAAGTTCTCGAAGTCGCGCAGCCTCAGATGTTCAAGGCCAATATTCAAGTGGCGCAGCTTCTGCCGATCGATGTTCCGGAGGTTTACGTCGATCGCGCGCTGTTGAAGCAGGCCATCCTGAATCTCGTGCTGAACGCCGGGGAATCCATGCCCAGCGGCGGGCAATTGCGGCTGGTGCTGAGCCGCCGCGGTGAAATGGCGGAGATCAGCGTTGGCGATACTGGAAAAGGTATCCCGCCCGAACACCGCCAGAAAATTTTCCAGCTCTTTTTTACGACCCGGCCCGGAGGTAGCGGCATCGGGTTGGCCAGTACGTTTCGCATTGTGCAGCTTCTCAACGGTTCGATAGACTTTACGACAGAGGTGGGCAAAGGAACGACGTTTCGAATCGAATTGCCGCTCGCGGCGTGACACGGAGTGCTGTGCGGCCCCTACTGACTATGACGGATTCCCCGGTTCAACCCCAGCTTGCCGCGATGCTAAATAGTGCTCGGATTTTTTTTGGCGTAGTGGGTTCTGCGGCAATTTTGATGAGCGGATGTGCCGCGCGAAAACAACCAACCATTCCGTGGAGCACGGCAGTACTTGTCCGTCCGATCGTGCCGCAGCGTCCCGCCTCAACCGGGGACCTCGAAGACCCCGTGCCTGACCTTCCGCTGGAGCTCCCGCCTCCGCCCGCGCCGCTGCCCACGCGAACTCCCCCTGCGCCCGTGCGGCCGCGCAGCGTTGCGCCCGCGCCAAATCCGAGTCCGGCAGGAAGTAAGCCTGATACTCCGCAAATTATTCCTGGATTGTCGTCGCAAGAATCGGCTGCACTGCGACAGCAAACGGATCAAAGCCTGAGCAGCGCCGAACGCAACCTGGCCGCCACGGTTGGAAAATCGCTGAACGCCACGCAATCTGATTTGGCCTCCAAGGTGCGCAGCTTTATTTCCGATGCGCGGGACGCAGGCCGGGCCGGCGATTGGGCCCGGGCTCGCGAGCTGGCTAAAAAGGCGCAGGTTTTGTCGGAAGAACTTGTCGGATCACTCTGATTCTCGCTTGCTGCCCAACTTCCCTGCAAAACGTCCCCTCTCGTTACACAACAAGCCGTATCAAATCCGCCTACGGTGTGGGAGCTAAATGCATGTCCAAGCCCGGCATGAACGAAGCACTCGGATGCGCTAATATGGCGGCATGAAGAAGTTTGACGTGGCCATTGCCGGCGGTGGATTGATCGGCGGATCCATCGCGCTCGAACTCGCGCGTGCCGGACTGCGCGTCGGAGTATTCGACCGCCAGGAACCCGGGCAGGAAGCGTCGTGGGCGGGAGCCGGGATTCTCTCCCCTGCGCCGGAAAGTGCATCCATGATTCCGCTGGTGCCGCTGGCCAAAGCGAGCATGGGACTGTATCCGGAATTCGTGCGCATGGTTGAAGAGATTTCCGGCCAAAGTGCAGGCTTCCGCCCGAAAGGTACGTTGCAAGCGCTTTTTTCGCCGGACGCTCGGGAAGAGCTCAGCACCGTGATCGCGTTGCATCATGGACTAGGGCTGAAAGCGGAGCCGCTCCGTGCCGAGGACGCTCGCGCACTGGAGCCCGCCCTCAGCGAAGAGATGGAAGCGGGCGTGCTGCGCCCAGACGAAGCGTCCGTCGACAATCGAGCTCTGACGCGAGCGGTGCTCGAAGCTGCACGGCAAAGCGGCGTGCAGTTTTTCTCCGCGAGTGGCGCCGAGGCGATTTGGCGCGAAGGCGGCCGCTGCGTGGGCCTCAATCTGAAAAACGAAAATATCGAAGCGCAGTGGACGGTCATCGCCGCCGGATGCTTTTCCGCAAACATCGAGGGAGTAGCGGCTTATGCGCCAGTGCGGCCGGCGAAAGGTCAAATGGCGGCGCTGCGTGCCGACGATTTGAAAATCGAACGCGTGCTCTGGTCGGAGAAGATTTACCTTGTTCCTCGAAATGACGGAAGGATTCTTGCCGGAGCGACGGTCGAGTATACGGGCTTCGAAAAAGGTTTAACCGCTGGCGGCCTCGAAAAAATTCTCGCCGGAGCCATCGAATTGTCGCCGGCGCTCGCAGCCGCACGCGTGGAAGAAACCTGGGCGGGGCTCCGGCCCGACTCGCCCGACCATCTGCCCATCCTCGGACCGGCCGACCTGGATGGACTGCTTATCGCCACGGGACACTTTCGCAATGGCATCGTGCTGACGCCTATTACGGCGAGGTTGGTGCGCGAATGGGTGACCCAGCAGCGCGTCAGCGTCGATTGGGACCGCTTCAGCCCGTTACGCTTTCAGTCCGCCTCCGCACATCGCGCCCCGGCTTAGGCCGACGCTCATCCGCAATGTGTTTCGGTTACTGCGGCTGGGCGGGAGGCGGCGTGATGGGCTGGGCTTGCCCAACGTTGGTGTACTGAATCTGGCTGCCATCCAAAGCCAGCTCGTGCTCCAGCACGATATCGAGCGTTGAGCCGCGTGGCAGCTCGGCTTCCGGACCGCGCGTTAGAAGCACGGCGCCCAAGCCAGCGACCGCTCCGATGCCTGCGCCGATTCCAAGCCCTTTGGCGCCATCGGCAATGGCGCCGATCCCCGCGCCCGCCGCGGTCGTTTCCGCCACAGTTTGGGCATCTTTCCCTTTGCCACTGCCACCGGTGATTTTTCCTTCGGAATCCATGGTCTCTTTGCCGCCGGAGTCCGCGCTACGAGGAGTCGCATTCAAGTCCACGGTGTAGCCATTCGGAAAAATCAGCGTATCCAGGCGCATGCGAAATTCGCCGCGGCCTTTCACTCGGCCAGGCCGCTTGGATTCGATCAGTTCCCCGCGAAGGTAGGAGCCGACGGGGACAATCACATGATTGTTCTGGGTGATGGGAAAAGAGGTATGGAAGTACACGGAATCGCCGGCTTTGGCGCCGCGCGTAGAGATGCCATTTTCGAGGACCACGGCGACACGCGTGCCCGCGGGAATCCTGATTTTCTCAGAGGAGGCTGGCCGCGCCGGAGCAGCAGGCGAGGGCGAACCTACCGGAGGCGGCGCGGAAGTCTGCGGGCCATCCGGCTGTTGCGCGAGACCAAGTTGTGGAAGCACGACCAAGTTGGCCGCAAATAGGAGATACAGCGTAAATGTCCGGCGGGGAATCTCTCTCATTACGTCCCTCCGTTATGCATCGTGCGATGCGCCAGGGCAGGCGCTGGATGTCTAAGTATATAGCTAGCATCCCCCGAACGAGCGCCGAATTTGTACAGGCCACCACTCCCGCCGAATTGCCGTCAGTTCCTTGCGGGCCAGCTTCAGGTAACCGCATTTGCCAAGCACGCGCTGGCTTCCACCGGATGATTGCTTATGCTTAATCGTGTTGCCCTGGTCTAGAAGCAATAGGCTTGGCTTCCCGGCCTCGCGGCTATCGCTCTCTATTCCACGCGGCCCCGTTATGGACCACTGCCGTGTACCGAACTGAACAGACGGGCGTTTTTCCCTTGGCTACACTATTGCCCCCAGCGGGGTTTAGCCTTCGCATCACGAAATACCTAGCCCAGGAGTGGAGGAACTTTGAAGCGCGCGAACCACAAGGCTTCCCACCTTTGGGGTTTCTCTTCCGGAGAATGCCTGGGCGGCGAAGTTTCGAGCTATCGGGATAAGCAAAACATCTACACGCAAGGCGAGCCAGCCAGTACGCTCTTCTACATTCAAAAAGGAGGAGTGCGGCTTTCGACCCGTAGGAACAACCGTCCAGCAGCGGTTACCGCGATCCTGGGAGTGGGTGATTTTTTTGGTGAGCTTTGCCTCGCAAACTATCCCCTGCGTATGTGCACCGCCGTCGCGTTGACCGCGAGTACCATCCGAACCATCAAAAAAGCAAAGATGATCCAGATGCTTCGCAAAAAGAATAAGACTTCCGTTTCTCTGTTGGCCCAGCTACTGTCCAGCATCAAGAACTATCGGGATCACGTGGCAGACCTGCTGACCTCCTCTGCGGAACAACGGCTGGCCCACGTGCTCTTGCGGCTTGCGCACTTAGGTAAGAACGGCCGGACGGGCGTTGAGATACCCGTGCTAAGTGACAAAGTTCTGGCGGAGATGGTCGGGACCACGCGCTCACGAATCAATGTGTTCATGAATCGATTCAGGAAGCGGGGATTTATTAGCTGCGCTGGGGGAATAGAAGTGCACCCGTCGTTGCGAAAAGCTCTTGGCACACGATAAGAATCGCGTGCAATCCGTTGGCTGCTCCGAGGGGAGCCTCCATTCACGGCCTTCCTGTGGAACAATTCCTAAAGAAACTATTTTTCTCTCTGACCCCCGAAAAGTCTCATTGCCGAAGACCGACTCATTACTCTCCGTTCGTTCTGGTTGACGACGTGGACGGAAACTGAGTAGCCTCAGGGCATCTTGAGAGGCCACCACGAAAGAGGGCGACGGATATGGCGAAGCTGGCGCTGATTTATGGAATGCGGTTGCTCCCCGAAGAAGAGCTCGGCGAGGTGAAGGACGCAACGGTCGTGCTGAAAAATGGCCGCACGGCACGCATTACCATGCACTTGATTGAAGGCAGCAAAGAAGAGATCGAGGCGACGTTCCATGAGTCGGTCTCTGCCTTTTTTGAGATGTACCCCGAGATTTAGAGTGTGGAAGCTGGAGTTTTGTGATCCGTGGCTCGAAAAAGAATCAACGGTTGCCGAAATTTTCGGGATCGGCGTTCGGATCGCCCAGATTATCGTTGATGAGCACGGTGGATTGCCCCGTAAGCTCAAAGCGTTTGCGGCATTTGAAACACGCCACGAGGTCGTCCAGCCGCACCATGAAAGAAGTCGCCTTGGCAAATTTTCTGCGGTCCTCTTCGCCGGCGCCGCGAGGCAGTTCCCTCTTTTTGCGGGATACTTTCCAGCGCACGGGAAACTCGAACTCGCCGCGGCAGCTCGGGCACACGAGCTTGATCTTTCTGGTTTCTTCCTTTTCGGTGTAAAACGCGCGTTCGTCCATAGCTAAGTGGCGGGTGTACTCACCGCTTCGTCGATTGTAACAAATTCCAGGCCGAGATCACGCCAGCGCGGCAGCCAATGGTCGAGTGCGGCGAGAGTCGGTAAACGGTCGGCGTTCAGTTGGCGGTGAGAGCCATCGTGCAGGCAGAGGATGTCTCCGGTTGAGGCGGCGCCGTTTGCGGCGCCGGCCGCGCTCAGATTGCGCTTCGCTCGCGTTGCGATTGGCGCCAGGCGTGGGATGAGCCATTCCGAAGAGGTGGCCCGCCAATCACCAGGAAGCAGCGTCCACATGACGACGCGCTGCTTTAGTTCACAAGCGACAGGGACGACCCAAGGGTTGCGCGCTCCAAAGGGCGGCCGGAACCACTTCGGCGGGGCTCCCGTGGCCGCGACGATGGAATAATTGCAGCAGCGCAACTCGACCGTGATCTGATCGGGCTTGAGCCAGAATAGATTTGGGTGAGCGTCCGTATGATTGCCGACGACGTGGCCGCGTGCAGCAGTCTCCTTAAGGAGATCCGGGCATTCGCGGGCGTGCTTTCCGATAATGAAAAAAGTGGCGCGGGCTTTGTAAAGGTCAAGAAGATCGAGCAACTTCGGCGTGATGGCGGGATTCGGCCCGTCGTCAAACGTGAGCGCCAGCTTGCGCGGCGAATTGGTGCGGCAAACTGTCCGGCCGAAAAGTTGCGAGCGCGGATAGGCCGCTCCGTAGGCGGCGACTCCCGCGGCCGCAGCCGCTAAAGCTGTTGGCCCCGCGATCATCCAAGGATTCATTGCGTACATTCTCGCACGGCACGGAGTCCTTCGTAGTCGAAACGCACTCGGAAGGCTTAGACTCGCCGGAGGCGTAATCGTCGCACCCTGAGGCAATTGGGAACGATGCAGTCGCACTGGGTTTACGTACTTGGTCTACGGATTGTTCCGGAAGAAGTTTGCTCGGCGACTTGGTGGATTCTCCTGGGCGTGTGGCTTGCGGCTGGGATGCGGCAGGCCCGCCACCCCCTCCCCTCTTTTCTGTAAGTGTTGATTCTAAGCGATTTAGTTCTTGCGTAACTTGTTTAGAATCAACAAACAGCTCGGGGGGAGTTCGTAAGTGTTGATTCTAAATAGCTTATCGCCAGGACGGTGGCCTCGAACTCCGGCTGAAGCCGCTTGGCGGCCCTAGAAAGCAAAAACGCCAGCAAAGATGCTGGCGTGACCGCGAATTGCGTACCTTCCCTAAGAAGCCATTCTACGCCTGGGCCAAATCTTGTCAACCGAAGAAAGCGGTCGGTCGTGAGCTACAATGGTTCGATTGCATCTCGAACCAAGCGGGGGTCACCAGGAGATGCTGGCTAAAGTGAATCGTGGCGCCTTTTATGTGGCCACGAGCTTTGCAGCACTAGCGATCATCGGCGGAGCTGGCGGAATCTACCCTGAAATCCGGGACCACACCAATCAATTTGCCGGGCCCGTGACAGCGCTCTCAGTAGGGATAGCTTTGATTGCGTTTGCGTTCCTCGGCGAAAAGACAGGGCGAGGTCAAAAGATTGTCATTGGTCTTCGAAATTCTCTTATTGTTACGTTTGTCGTGGTTATCGTTCTAGCAATCCTGCTTATTCTTCTTGGGCCGCTTCACTGATAACGATCCTCCAAGAGGCTGAAGGCCTCGGCCGACTGCGGGCGTTTCTCATTTCAGCAGGGATTAGCGCGGCCTTTCTCACGTTGGTGTAGCTGCTAGCGCTCGGGTAGCGCAACGATAATTGAGCCTCGCCAAGTATGTGGTCGTGCGAGTCGCTGAGAAAGGCGGCAGCGGGGCTGCCGCACTCGAAGCGATTGGACAATCAGCCGGGGAGGCCGCGGCGCGACTTCAGGTCGTTGAGCAGGCGCTCGACTTCGTTGTCGCGGTCGAGGCGGATGAGCTTTTCTCCCATGTCGTCGGTGATTAGCTCGACCTCGGCGGTGGCGACGGCTTCGGTCTGGTGCACGCGGTCCTTCAGGCGGTCAAACGTGGCGCTCTTGGAGTTGTCGCCGAGGGCGGTTCCTGCGCGTGCGGCTTTGCCGAGCGCAACGCTGCGGCGATGGCGAGCTAGCAGCAAATCGCGCTTGGACTTGGCTTCGTCGAGCTTCTGCTCGAGCTTTTGCAACGCGCTCTTCAACGCGTCGACCTGCAGCCTCTGGTCGTCGACCTGTTCGCGGTAGCTCAGCGCCAGCCGCTGCGAGGTGTGGAAACGGTCGAGCGCGGCGCGCGCCAAATCGTCCTGCCCTTTGTCCACGGCAATTTCCGCTTTGCGCATCCAGTCCTTTCCAGAGTCTTCGTTTTCACGAAGCTTCTTTTCGAGCATGTGCTGGTCGGCGATCGAAACGGCCACCTGCGTTTTGACCTGGAGATACTGATTCTCCATGTCCATCATCACTTGCTTGATCATTTTCTCCGGGTCTTCCGCACGATCGATCATGTCGTTCAGATTGGCCCGGATTAAGGTGCTCACTCTTTCTAAAAGTCCCATGACATTTCTCCTTTCAAACTGCATAAAAAATCGAAATGCGAAACTCGAAATTGGAAATTCCACACTCGGCTAACGCAGGCGGCTGAGCACTGCGTGCAGTACACCGGGCACACATGCGATGCCGAACGCCGCCATTTGCTCCACCAAGTGAAACGCTTCTCCCAAAAGATGTCGGGCGGCAAACGCAATCACTATGGTGCAGAAGATCCAGAACAGCACGACTTCGTCTTTCCACGTCATGGCCGCCCCCCCAACTGCCATCGAGCGTCCCGGTGGGCTCGTGCGAGCCCACCGAGGACGGAAGCGAACGTTATGACTTCGCCGGTGCCGCCGGTTTCTCCGGTTTTGGCGCTTTATCGCCGATGAGACGCACTTTGCTGAGCAAGTCTGAGACTTGCATGCCGGAGAGCGCTTCGAAGAGCGCCGGGACTTGCGCGGCAATCTTGGTGATGTCGCCGGTGAGTTTGTAAGCGCCGGCGGCGTCGCCATTTCCCGTCGAGACGATGGTGACCTTGTCCACTTTGCTG